>Ga0308157_10006419_pt1 | contig 14113 bp, 13 predicted proteins | sample PhyBR1_FD_201035 | JGI IMG/M metagenome (GOLD analysis project Ga0308157, IMG submission 201035) | Phyllosphere microbial communities from UC Gill Tract Community Farm, Albany, California, United States - DLSLB.R1 | ecosystem: Host-associated > Plants > Phyllosphere > Unclassified | place: USA...
TCGGCCCGCAAGGCACGCCGATTGAATCGACGTCGCTCGTGGGCGCGGTGCAGGCCAGCTACGAGCTGGACCTGTTCGGCCGCGTGGCCAACACCGTCGAGGCGGCGCGGTTCGAGGCGCTGTCGCAAGAGGCGGCGCTGGAAGCAGCGGCGCTGGCGGTGGCGGCCAATACGGCGTCGGGTTACCTGAACCTGCTGGGCCTGGACGCCCAGCTGGCGCTGGCCAAGGCCACGCTGGCCTCGCGCGAGCGCTCGTACAACCTGGCGCGGCACCAGTTTGAGGTGGGCTACAGCTCGCGCCTGGAAATGTCGCAGGCCGAAGCCGAATTGCACGCGACGGCCGGCACCGTACCGCAGCTCGAGCGGCAGGTGGCGCAGCAGGAGCAGGCATTGAATCTGCTGCTGGGCGCGAGTCCGGGCGCGATTGCGCGCGGTACCGATTTGCTGTCGCTGCGTGAGCCGACCCCGGGCGCCGGCTTGCCATCCGAACTGCTGCGGCGCCGGCCCGACATCGTCCAGGCCGAGCAGGCCATCGCGGCGGCTGACGCCAGCCTGGCGGTGGCGCGCGATGCGCTGCTGCCGTCGATCCGGCTGACGGCGTCGCTCGGCGCAGGGGCGGGCGGCATCACGCAATTGCTGCGTTCGCCAACGGAATTGTGGAGCATCGGCGGCAGCGTGCTTGCGCCCTTGTTCGACGCGGGCCGCCTGCGTGCGCAGGCCGAAATCGCCGGCACGGTGCGCGATCGCGCCATCTATGGCTATGAGACCGTGGTGCGCACCGCGTTTGCCGAGACCGAGAATGCCCTGGCGTCGATCGATGGCTTGCAGCGGCAACTGGTCGAAGCCGAGGCGCGCCGCGCGGCGGCCGGCGAGGTGCTGCGCGTGGCCCACAACCGCTACACGAATGGCTACGCGTCGTACCTGGAAGAACTCGACGCGCAGCGTACGGCGTTCAGTGCCGATCTCGCCGCGCTGCAGCTGCGTACGAGTTTGCTGGCGGCGCACGTCGATCTGTATCGGGCACTGGGCGGTGGCTGGACGCCGGCGCCGTGACCGGTGCGGCTGGCTTGAAACGCGCTGTCTGTGAGAGGTGCCTGCGGGCGCAGTCGGCCTGCATTTGCAGTTGGATCACGCCGGTGTGCGCGCAGGCGCACCTGCTGATCCTGCAGCATCCGCTGGAAGTGGGCAACGCCAAGAACAGCGCGCGCTTGCTGCACCTGTGCGTGACCGGTAGCGTGATGGCGACCGGCGAAGCCTTCGATGCCGGGGTGCTCGATAGCCTGTTGCATGCAGAAGGGCGTACGCCCGTGCTGCTGTATCCGGCCACACCCGGCGACGCGGGCTTGCCGATGCCGCCACCCATGCCGGCGCTGCCTGCCGAAGCCCTGCGGCTGGTGCTGCTCGACGCCACCTGGCGCAAGAGCCGCAAGATGCTGTACCTGAATCCGGCGCTGCAACGGCTGCCGCGTTTGGGCCTGACGGACGTGGCGCCGTCGAACTACCGCATCCGCAAGGCGCACGCGCCGCATCAGCTGTCGAGCCTTGAAGCGGCGGCACAGGCGCTGGGGCAGCTGGAACGCGCGCCCGTGCGCTTCAGCCCGCTGCTTGATGCCTTCGACGGGTTTGTCGAGCAACAGGCAGCCTACGTGTGCGCTTGAATTTGACGCGTAATATACTGTATAAATGTTATTCACCCCAACATTAGGGTCAATCGCCGGCAACGTTGTTTCACGCAGTTCATAGGTCACGTTTGCGCGCGCCCATGCATCCCTAAACTCACTGTGGCGAACCCTCTGGCAATGAATACACGGTTGGTGGCCCGGGGGATGTCATCTACGCCAAACTTCGACTTCAATTCATGGTATTGAAGTTAGCGCTGAGAGAATTCAGCCTCGTCCCAATGTAATCGTACATCCGTGCTGGGGCAACGCCTCGGGAAATCTTTGGATGACCTAACAAGAGCAAACGCACGGTCCAACGGGTTGTGTGAAAAGCACTACGTATTTTGTTTCGCGCTCTTAGCTCCAATCTTCTGCGCTCTTGCAGCGATTTCACTCCCGAGCCAGATTTTCAAATCTAAAGATTTTCGGTAAGCGTCGGTATCGCTGTAGCCTGGAGTGTTCTGCATCTGTCGGACGTCTTCTGAAATCACATCAAGAGCGCTCGCGAGCGCGGCAATCTCGTTGGAAATTGCCGCTGCTGTAAGTGAATTTTCGGTCTGGGCTATTTGTACCTGTTGAAGTTGAAGGTTCCGCATCAGCAAATAGAGTGCAAAGAATGACAATATAGGATTCAAAAGTCCGCCCATATAGTCTCCTAGCTGGCCCCAGACGGCCTGCGATGCGCGACGCTCTTCGAGCGCAGCGCGTTCAACTGTTGCTTTTTTTTGAGATTCCAATGCCGCCGATGGATTTTTTTCTTGTGTAGGAGCGACAGGTATGGTCGCGGCAATGGTTGGCTCTGCAGGTGGAAGCTGAAACGAGGCGCCTCCAAATTTAAGCCAATATGATGCTCCTACGATTAGGAAAAAAAAGACCGCGACAAAAACTATGTCGGTGGCCGATTTAATTATCGGTTTTGTGGAGTCGTTTTTTTCATCACCAGGAGATGTATTCATTTGCCTGTTAATTATCCGTATGAAATCTGGCTGATGCCAAATAAAGTAAGTGTCTCGAGCAATAAGTGAAGGCAATTTTTTTTTCTGTTGCTCATCGTCGTAAGATTTTCTTAATTGTAGAGCAATTTCCCTTGCGTTGTAAACAGAAATTGCGGTCATTCCAATCTCAGGCTCCTGTTCAAAAAGTGCGTATTTCCACAGGTATGGCCGGAATCAAAGCAAAATTGGCCATGTAATAATGAATTTCTTCTTGCGGGATTAAGGAAGGCGGTTGACCTCCGCGTAAGTTCGCGTACATCGAAACATTTCTTAGTTTGCTATGCGAATCACGGGGTTTGTTAGTGCGACGGATTGTCGACATCTGTCGACTGCGACTCAACCATCGCTGTGACTATTCGTGAGCTTTGACACTTTGGTGTGTGGCGTGTTCGGAAAATAACAATGGCATTTCCCCAGAGGAATAAAAAGCGGTCATAATAAGACATCTGGCTCGCCGGCATCAATGTCCCCTGCGTTCACACCCTATACGTGGACAAGCCATGAAGGGGCACAACTTGATACAGGCTATCGCCCGCGTCAGCAGGATTTGTGAGGACAAACAGGGCGGGCTGGTGGTCGATTACACCGGAATCGGCCACGAGCTTAAAGCCGCCATGAAAGAGTATACGCAGTTCAGTGGCCGACGTACGCTAACCGTCGATGCACGGGAGGCCTACAGTGTGTTGGTGGAAAAAATGGATGTTTGTCAGTCGATGCTGCACGGCTTTAGTTAGAGTAATTTTCTAACCTCCGGCCACAAAGCCTGGGTGGGTGCTTGCAACCATGGTCTTGGTATCAAGGATGGCAAGATGCGCTCCGCGACACCGTCTTGGCCATGAGCGAGGCGTTCACCCTGTGTTGTACTTTCGATGAAGCTAAGGCAGTAGGTGAAGAGGTGGCGTTGGTGAAAGGCGTGAAGGTCGTCCTAACCAAGAAAGACATCACAGCACAGAAGAAGAATGATGAGCAGCGCAAACTGGCGATTCTGCAAATCACAACTCTGCTGTCGTGTCAGAGAGTGTTGTAGACATTTTTAATGCTGTCGGCTTGGAAAAGCCGAATATAGATTTGCTGTCCGACGGGTTCCTTGCGCAGGTCAAGAATCTGCCAGAGAAGAACCTGGCAGTGGAACTGCTAAAGCGGTTGCTTGAAGGCGAGATTAAGAGCCGCTTTGTCAGCAATCTGGTGCAGGAAAAGAAGTTTTCTGAGTTGCATTCCAACGTCATTAGTCGCTACTAGAATCGTTCCGTCTAGACAGTCCAAGTGATGGACGAATTGGTCGAGATGGCCAAGAAATTCCGTAAGGCCGCTAGTCGAGGAAGGCAGTTGGGTCTGACAGACGATGAGGTGAAGTTCGACGATGCCTTGGCTGCAAACGAATCGGCAGTTCACGAGTGCCGGATGAAACCCTCAAGAAGATTGCACATGAGCTTGCCGAAAACCTGTGGAAGAGTATCACAGTGGATTGGTCGGCGAGGGAGAGCGTTAGAGCCACGTTGCGGTTGATGGTTAAGCGGATTCTTCGGAAGTACAAGCACCCGCCCGACCAGCAGGAGCAGGCTGTAGAGTTGGTGCTGCAACAAGCTGATGCATTGGTGATGCTTGGGGGTTGTTCTTATGTTCCAGTGGAGATGATCACTCGGTTTGTATCATCGACAATCCTCCGAATCATGCCATTTCAATGATAATGACTATTCTCATGACTGATTGCGCAAGAATCTCAAGTCACCATCTGAGCGGCTTAAAAGTGGGATGGAGCATCGAATACATAGCGGGTTGAAAAAATCGCAGGACGAAAAATTAGAGGAACTTGCAGGTGAAAATTAATTATTTGAGCTCTGACGGCGTATTGGAAGTAGAGCAAGGCGCAATGCGTGAAATCGAGAGAAGATTGCCGTCTAACTGGATTGGTTATGCGGCTTTCCAACTCGTTCAGCGTGGCTCATTCACTCCATTGGACCTTGATCTGGTCGTACTTACGAATAATCGGATACTAATTGTTGAGCTCAAAAATTGGAGCGGGGATATTCAATATTCGAATAGTCAGTGGTTCCACAAAGGCGTAGCGCATAAATCACCTGTTCAAAGAAATAATAACAAGGCTAGGGTCTTGCGGGAAGTGTTGAGGGCTAAGCATCCGAAGCTTATTTCGCCAATCGTCGAGTCAATAGTTGTCTTGTGTCATCCGCAATGTCGCTTGCAGAATTTCCCCGAAGATGAGCGAAAGTTCGTTCTAACTCTCAATGAATTTTGTGAGACTGCCAGCAAGCCCGCTAGATACAAAGAGCGATTCCCCGAAAAACCGACTGGAATGATGTACTCGTCAGCTAACCCTCTCCCGGACCGTGCCAAATATGATGGATTCTTCTCGTTGCAGAACCCTCAGGTTCTACAACGCAGAACCGTACTTCATGGCTTTGAGCAGGTTTCGACAACTCCAGACTACATTCATCCGAAGACCATTTGGAGCGAGTATAGGGCGGAGCACATTGAGGTTAGACGTTCGAAGGCTCTCATGCGAAAATGGGACTTCGGGAACCTTGCTTCGGGTGGCACGTCGGCGCTTGAGCGGGCGACAATCGGTTTGCGGGAAATGCGCCTCAACGAAGCGCTTCGCGCGCAGGCGCCGGACCTTCATGCGGATATGCTCGAGCCGGTTGCATCAGCAACAGCGGACGACGTGACTACGAATTTTGTCGAGGCTTATCGCCTTCCGGATAGAATCGAACGAATTGCGGAGCTACTGGCACGGCGCCCTGACATGGATGCCACAGAGAGAATTGCCCTGGCTAAAAGCGTGCTGTCACGGTTTTCGAAACTGCACGTTCTCGGTATTGCCCATCGTGACATAACCACAAAAACGTTATGGGTGGTCGAACCATCGCGAGTTATCCTTTCATCGTTTGCCGCTGCATTTGCGCCTGAAACTCGCACAGTTGGGGTGCATCGAATTGAGCTCGAAACTGGTTCCATTGCACTTCCTGAAGACGCTGAACAGCAAAGGTCGGTGGAGCGAAACGCGCCTTTTGCTCGCGACGTTTTTTTGCTCGGAGTTCTACTTTATGAACTCATCGAAGGAATCGCGTTGGAGCGGGTTGACAGTGTGCCTCTATTCGACGATAACCGCGCTTTAGTTCTTCCTTTGCTTAATAGCTGGTACACAAAGGCTCTCGACTGGGAGCCGCAGGAGCGCTTTAGCTCAGCATCGGATGCCTTGGATGCTTTTAATGCATGTTTGATTACGGCCATAGCACCGACTGTTTCTGAGGGCGAGATTTTGACCTTTGGAACCACTGCTAGCATTTTCACCTTACCTCCGAAGAGTACGCTCTACTCCTCGCCAGGCAAGACCGTCTACATATCCGAGCGAAATGGTGAGCAGGTCCTAGTTAAGTGCTGGCCATCATTGCGATACGATGCAAAGCGCCCAATGCGCAATGGGCGACTGTTGGAATTTCTGCATCAGGCTCGGTCGTTGCGCCAGGCTGGCTTTGATGCAGCGCCCGAGGTGCTTGATTTCGGTATTAGCGATTTTGGCCTTATATTGGTAATGCGATGGGAACATGGCGATACGCTAAGTGAGTGGCTCACGAAAGAACCTTCTCCGCGAAGTCGAGCTGTGGTTGCGTTGTCCTTATTGAATGCAGTTCGCCGTCTTCACGCTATTGGACTCGCGCACGGGGACCTTAAGGGCTCGAATATAGTGATATCGGAAGATGCGAAAGGGGCTCAGCAGGCAATTCTGCTGGATGTGCCTGACCTGAACGCTGATGGAGATATTTGCGTCACAGTTGGTATCCTTCCGCCCCATCTCGAGGCTGCGGCTCCGCAGCACCGCGACCTTTTCGTTGTTGCCCAGCTCGCACTTGCTCTACTGAACGAGACCGAATTTCCAAGGTCCCGGCGGGAGGCGCAAAGAGCTGCGGCCCTTACTGAATCGCTGCCACCAATTGACTTGTTAACGGAGACGATTCATTCTGAGCTATTTCCTGCGGCCACGTCCAGTCTGTCCTTCGGAGTGACGCTAAGAAGAAAGGGGCAGGAATCGATTTCTGCGTCCGAATTCGAAGGTGACAATGGTAGCTTCCCCGTTGGCGTTCAACTCAGCGCAGATAGAAATGTCGTAACTTATTTTGTTAGTGGGTTAAGACAACAACTTATTATCAAATATGACTGCCAAGCACAAAGTGTGTCCGATGCTTTTGTGAAAGAAATCGGTCATGAGGCGTATGTGGTAAGCGCCAAGCGAGCCCAGTTCAAGATGCATGCAAATATTCTGTTAGAGTTTGGACGGTCCGTTGACGGCGCCGAGCTAGCTGAAGCCTTGCATTCACTCTACGTCGCTATGCAGGAGGATAGTCAAGACGGTGAGTCGGCTGAATTGAGCTTAACGTCTGACCCTTACTTAATTGACGGAGATGGCGGGTCGAAGTTAGGTGTAGTGTCCGCGAGTGACCTCTGGAATGCTCTGGCGAACACAGACGAGCTAAACGCTGCAAAAATCACGGTACGCCCCGGAGCTCGCAAAGCGTCAGATGGCACAGGAGATTGGCTGCTTCCCTTCGATGTTGAAGAGGGGGTTCTTGATTTCTCTGAAGATGAGCGTATCGAACTTATAGAACGCGGCAAAGACCCGGTAGAAGGCACAGAACGCTGGTACACCGTGGGCACGGTTTCATCAGATATCGGCAAGGACTTGATGCGTGTTTCATCGACGAACATGCGTTTTACCCCACGTGAGAATATGACCCTATTTCTGCGTGGTGCGCAAGAGCGATATGCCTCGGAAAGGCGTGTCGCGGCAATGCGACGGGTACTTGGAAACGGGGCGCTGATACCAAAGATTCCGGACTATTTTGACCCGGCAGTAGCACTTGCGCCTAGACGGGTTGAATTGCCTGCGCTCGGCAGTCTTGCTGACTACGAACTCAATCCAGAGCAAGAAGAAGCATTGTTAAATTGTCTGGCGGTTGGGCCTATTTCGTTATTGCAAGGGCCGCCAGGTACCGGAAAGACCAAATTTATCGCTTCCTTTGTCCATCTCGCATTGAATAAAGGAATAGCGAAAAACATATTGCTTGTTAGTCAATCACATTAGGCGGTAAACAATGCGCTTGAAAAGGTGGCTGACCTTGCTAAGCTTCACGGGATGGATGTGTCGATGGTCCGCGTCGGGCTACCTTCGATGGTTTCACCCAGCCTACGCAGTATTCATGAAGACTCGAGGCGTCAGCTTTACCGGGAATCCTTTGATGCGGAGTTGAAGGAGCGAGTAAGGGCTGTAGGCTACAGTATGGGTTTGCCTCGGCCGTACGTGGACGTTGCAATAGAAGCGCATACGACGTTGGGCAACGTCCTTGAACGTATAACTATTCTTGAGAAGGATGAATCGCAAAGCGAATTTACCGATGAAGCCAATTTGTTGACGCAGGTATATCGGCTGAAAGAAGTTTTTTGCGAAATTGCGTCTGCTAAATTCTCGATTGACGCATCGCCCGATGACGACCTACCGGGTGTGTTCGCCAAATTCTTGGCGGATGCAGAGTTCGCCAATGGGGTGCCGAGTCCAGAAAAATGCAAAAAACTCGAGCAAATCGTTCGGCTTTCGAGCGAATTTTCGAGCGTTCTGCGCAACCCAAGGTCGAATTTCACTTCGTTCTTGTCGCGAAGCGCAAGCGTAGTCGCCGGGACGTGTGTAGGTATAGGAAAACATGCTTTGGGTATCGTGGACCACGCATACGATTGGGTGATTGTAGACGAGGCTGCTCGAGCTTCGCCAATGGAGTTGGTGGTGGCTATGCAATCCGGTCGACGTGTCCTATTAGTTGGAGACCACCTGCAACTCCCGCCAATTTATCCTATCGCGGTAGAGGAGAAAACTTCTCAAATATTGGGGGTGTCAAGGTCCGATTTTCGACGACTTAACAATTTCAAACGCGCCTTCGCATCAGAGTATGGAAAACAAGTAGGACGCACATTGCTTTCTCAATATCGCATGGCAGATAGCATAAGCCAGTTGGTCTCGACATGCTTTTATGAGGGTGCGCTAAGAGTTGCACGGGCCGCTCCTGGCAATGAGTACGACGCCCTTCCAGCATACATACAAAAGCAGGTTGTGTGGGTAGATACATCTGACCAAGGGCGACATGCTTTCCATAGCGAAGCTGAGACGAATGAAGGTGCGCTATTCAATGAAGTTGAGGCCAACTCAGTAGTTGCGGTCATGCGCGATATCGCTAAATCGCCTGAATTTTTACGCGCCTTAAGAGAAAAATTGCGACCATCTGAGGTAGCAATAGGGATTATTGCAATGTATGCGTCGCAACGCGACCTTATCCGTAAGAAGCTGGACCAGGCTGACTGGGCAAGCGAGATTCGTGACATGTACACAGTGGGCACAGTTGATAGTTATCAAGGCAAAGAGAATCGCATTATTATTGTGTCCATAGTCCGGAATAAAACAGAGCGTAGCGTGGGTTTCCTGCATGAGTCGGAGCGCATCAATGTTGGGCTATCGCGCGCAAAAGACCGGCTAATAATCGTCAGTTCAACTTCAATGTGGAGCGGACGCACGGGCATGCCAATGAAGAGAGTGTTAGACGAATTTTCTAAGATGGTAGAGAATGGTAAGGCACAGGTAGTGATGTCGCTTGAACTCAAAGGAGATAAAGCAAATGCGTGAACGATTCAATACTGTTGCAATTGGCGTACCTGCTCAGCAATTTCTCGTACGTTGCCATGTCTCAATGGAGCGTCAAGTGCCCGTGATGACGGAGTTCGCAGTCCGGTTATTACAGTTAACGAACCGCATGGACGTAGACGCGTTTCGAACTTACTTTGGCCTCCGTGGGCACGAAACGCAAGATTTGCTCGACATTCTTCGTGGGGAAGGGCTTGTGGATGAGGTGGAAGGCACCTTGTCATTGACATCGTATGCCGTCGCTCGGTTTGTCGGAGCTGATGATGGATTACCAAGGTTCACTAAGATTGCTGAACGCCAAAGCCGTCCAATTTTCGAACTCCTTTCATTCTCACCTCTCCCAAGGATGTCTTCAGCAATTTACTGGGACAATACACTTGACGTTGATTGGAATGCGAGCGGGGAGAGCTTTGGTCACACGATTGACAATGCGCAAGAGGCTTTTCATCGTCACTTCCACGAGATTGAGCGGCTCGACAAAGATGACGAGCATAGGCGCGCATTTGATGTTTATAAAATCGATGCAATCACTGCAGGGAAGCGTTTTAACGTCCCGTTGCCGATTCACTTTGACGTTGATATCGATGGCAGCGTTGAATATTCATTAGAAGGGCTCGAGTCACTGCCGCAGGAATTGAAGTCCGTAGTTGTGAAGTTGACTGCAGACAGAGTTGGGAAGCTGCCTCAGCTTCCAGACCACTTTTCAGAGTTTGTTCGCGTTTTCGATGATGAGTTACTCGCACAATACCTCTTTAAGAATACTAAAGATTTCGATGTCACTGCTCCGCGGATTAATGGCGATTTCAATTTTCCCGAATATGTCCACCATGTGCATGGAAGCAAGGACGGAATGATTTACGATGCCAAGCAAAGCCAGGCCCTCCTCGGTGCGCTTTACTTGGAAAAGAATCAAGCTCGCGTTCTTGAATCTTTAGCTCTTGCACTTCGTAATTTTAAAGATACGGCAACAGCGGCGACCATTTACCCGAATGAAATGTTTTGGGTCATACCTGACAGTGAATTGTGGGGGAGAACCGACCTCATTCGCTCAACTGTCGAAGCGCTAAGAAAAACTGTCGCAAAAGAATGGGGCGAACCTGTCGACTTAGTAGCCGTAAGCAATGCTTCGCAAACCGACATTCTGGATAAATTAAGAAAACGAGCCCGCCTACTATTGGAGGCTGGCTTTACCGATGTGCTGTTAGGTCCAGCACCTTCTATCGCTGGACGGTTCGAACTCCTGATTCTGCCAGGCGTGCATGCTTCCGCCATGTATCATTGGAAGGTGCCGTCCTCCGATGTCGTTAGTGTGCCGGTCGGGTTTGCAACTACGCAGCCAGTGAAGTTGCGGAAGTTGGTGGTTTTCTTGCAAAGAATGTGTACCTTTAAGTTACATCGCGCCTTTTACAATACCGAGGAATCGGCTGGGGACACAAAACTTCGTATCGACGAGGCATCGGCATCCCACTTTCTTTATTTGAATCATTTTTTAGATGCTTCGAACGATGCACGTACTGAGTCAGAATAAAGCAGCTTGAAACGGGCGAATGTTGCGTCGTTAAGAAGAGTGCAGAGATGTGGCCCTATCTACGTCGCGATTACCGACGGTTCGGCAAGTCAATGGGCCGATTCGGTCAAACGTCTACTTTGTGGCATGCGCAAGGCAGCGAAAAAAAAGACCTGCAGCGCCTTGCGATGCCTTATACAACGGTAATGCGCTGCGCGAGCGGATGCTGCCAGATGGCAGTCGTGATGGACCCGAGTGTGAGTCCACGCTCCTGAAGTATCGTCCCTATTCGAGCTAACAGGGCGCAGCTATAAATAATGGGGCCGAGGTGCTGACGTTCCAACACGGGTCGGCGGTAAATGCGGCATAAATGCAAGAAGCGGGGAGAGAAGACTATGTGCCCCGGGTTTAGCGTCCGGCAGTCGAGTAGATGACGTCTCGCGGCGTCATGTATGGAGATGCGGTTGCTGCCAATCAACACGCAGACAACCTAACTTTTGCACCAAGCAGTCCGTTGTCGGTGCCGATAGTTGAAATAGCTTCCTTTGCAACCGGTGTAGCGCTGCTCAAGGTCATTGCGCGACTTAGGGACGAGGAAAAATATGGAATCCTGGGTTTGCGATTCGGCCCGGAGGTGTCCGGGATGAGGCGCGAATTGCCTGACGGGCGTGTTGGAATAAAGGAACCGATACATGTGGAGTGATAGTGCCTATTACAGCCGATTTGGCGACTGGAGCCAAAGTCGCCAGCCACCGCTTGGCGTGCCGAACGATGAGTATAGAGAGGGGCTAAAGCTTCTGGTTGACTGCGTTGACTCCGGCGAAATCAACTGCCTCGATAGTCAGAATTCACCTGTGGCGCGAGAGATTTTGGAGAGGCATGGTAAGCGTCGTTTTGAGATGAATAGCAACTGGGTTGGCTCGCCACAGGACTGGGCGTGCCCATGTTGTGGGCGAACGAAGCTTCAGATATCTCGTGTCGGGAAGAAGGAGCAGATTCTAGCTAAGTGCGTAATACATCATGACCACATGGGCGACGTGTTGGAGGAGGCGTTCAATGCCGAATTCGTCGCTGCCGGCACCGATATTGAACAGGTCGACGGCCGCAAGCTCATCGAGCGTATGAGCAGCGCGTTCGCGGCGTATGATGCGATATTGGTATGCGAGGACTGTAACAACGCGGACACCGCCGCCAAGAAGCTTTTGGCGGTCCCTCGGGAATTCTCGTTCTCAATAGGCCAGATACGCAACTTCATCCAGGTGAGAGAGCATCAGCCGCACTCCATCGATCAGTCCAAAGCTCAGATTGCTTGGGACGCTGCCAAACCAGCGTTTGTGTTGCGTATGCGAATCGTTAAAGCGGTAGCGAAGGCGGCGGCGACGGACACGCACTGGTTCGAGCGGTACCCTAGAAAATTTGAGCCAATTCCTGTGTATGGACACGGCGACCGTTGGCTGCCGAAGATTTCTCAGTGGTTCAGTTCGGATGTGCTAATGGATGCGCTCGGCATGCAGATGAAGGTTTCGAAAGTGAACGTGTCGCGATGGCGTGATGGCTCAATAAAGAATGGTAAGCCCTTACCTGCCAACTATTTGGCCCTGCTCAGAAGTGTGGAGTACAAAGCGGACAATTGGGATTCACTTCCGGACGACTGGACGTGTCCGATTTGCCAAAGAGGCAAGTCGCAAATTGTGTATGTAGGCGACCAAGGGCAGGTCCGGTTCAATGTAGCTACGACCGGCAAGGCATGGAGGGAGACGCCCAAAATTTGCGGCCATTGCTCAAAGGTCCATTTGGCCTTAAAGACCGAAGTGAAGTCCCATCTAGGAAATTTTCAAGACAGTTATTCATTTGTTTCGGCTGGCGAATTGGCACAGATAATTCTACCTCGACCGAACACTGACCATCAGGTTCTTCCAACCGAAGCCATCGCGCTTCTGACGAGAATTCTTGAGAGCTATCGCCCTGTTGAATGGTAATCCCCCCATTTTAGAGCACGCTAAAAGTAGAGGTTAAGCGGCGAGCGCCAGTTTCTGTTTTGGCGTAATACCACCGAGCGCCATGTTGGGCCGGTCGTGATTGTAGATCCACACTCAGCTGGTGGCAAATTCCTGGATTTCGTCGAGCGTCTCGAACAAGTGATGGGCGAGCCAATCGTAACGAACCGTCCTGTTGTAGCGCAACGTAGGCATTCTGTTGGGGCTAGCCGGGCTGGATGAAATCGATGCGGATGCCGCGTTTTGCGGCCCACGCGTCGGCGGCAGCGTTCTTGCGCCCTTGTTCGATGCAGGCCGCCTGCGTGCCCAGGCCGAGCTCGCCGGCACGGTGCGCGATCGCGCGATCTACGGCTATGGGACGGTGGTGCGCACGGCGTTTGCCGAAACCCAGAATGCGCTGGCGTCGATCGATGGCTTGCAGCAGCAGTTGGTGCAAGCCGAAGCGCGGCGGTCGGCGAAGCGCGGCGGTCGGCGAAGCGCTGCGCGTGGCCCACAACCGCTACACGAATGGCTATGCGTCGTACCTGGAAGAGCTGGGTGCGCAGCGTACCGCGTTCAGTGCCGATCTCGCGGCGCTGCAACTGCGCACGAGTCTGCTGGCGGCGGCGCAGGCGCTGGGACAATTGGACGGCGCGCCCGAACGCTTCGGCCCGCTGCTTGATGCCTTCGACGGGTTTGTCGCACAACAGGCGGCATACGTGCGCGCTTGCGCTGCTGCACCGATCGAGGCTGCTGAACCAGTCGTATGCAATCTGACGAACAGGAGTCGAACCGTTTAATGGGCAATTGAACCGAAAAACTCTGGATCATGAACCGCATTCTGACGTGCTTCCTGTATGATCAAATCATGCAAGAACAATCCTCAACCTCCCCCACGGTGTACTACGACGGCGGCTGCCCAGTATGCACCCGCGAGATCGCCCTCTATCAGCGTCAGGACGGAGCAGACCAGGTTTGCTGGGTCGACGTCGCCCACTGCGCGCCCGAAGCGCTTGGCCCGGGACTGAACCGCGAGGCTGCCATGGCGCGCCTGCACATGCGCCGTCCCGATGGCACCCTGGCCAGCGGTGCGGAGGCATTCACCCTGCTGTGGCGGTCCTTGCCACGCTGGGCCTGGCTCGGGCGCCTGCTGGGGTCCAGGGTCGCGCTGGCGTTGCTGGAGCCGGCCTATCGCCTGTTCCTGGCCATGAGGCCGCTGTGGCGCGGCCGCGGCAGCAAGCGATGAGTGGCACGAGCCTACGGGTGGCGGTGGTC
>Ga0308157_10006420_pt1 | contig 14113 bp, 10 predicted proteins | sample PhyBR1_FD_201035 | JGI IMG/M metagenome (GOLD analysis project Ga0308157, IMG submission 201035) | Phyllosphere microbial communities from UC Gill Tract Community Farm, Albany, California, United States - DLSLB.R1 | ecosystem: Host-associated > Plants > Phyllosphere > Unclassified | place: USA...
ACGGGATATTGATGATACCGATCAGAAGGCCGAGCGGCAGGCCGAACAACTGGGAACCCACGATGCTCAGGCCGGTCACGCCGCCATCCGACACTCGGTTGGGAATAAGTACGGCTTCAAGGCCATATGCGGTAATAACGGCACCGATCACAATCAACAACACCCTGGAAAAAATCTTCAACAGCTTGTTTTTCTTGGACGTTTTTTCTTGCCCCATGCTTGTTTCCCCCTTTGAAAAAAAACACTACCCTCTAGTTTATACCAACCGTCACAAATTCGGCAAATCAAAACGGGACGTTTTTGCCGATCCGACAAACCGTCCCGCCCCCTTTTGCCATTAATAAAAACGCTCCATGACCACGTACTGCTGGCCGCCTTTGTTGAACACGACCTGCGTCTGTTCCAGTCCGAATTTCTCGTAAAACGACACTTTATTGCTTCTTGCGTTACAGCAGATATGCTTGACGCCTTTGCGCTTCGCTTCGTTCAGTACATGGGTCAACAACTTGCTGCCGCAGCCTTCGCCCTGGCGGTCCGCCAGCGTGGCAAGTTTGCGGAACTGAGCGTCATTGCCTTGCACGAACAGCGATACGACCGAGATCGCTTCTTTTCCGTCGAACAATCCGTAATGAATCCCTTCGTCGTCGTCCGGAAGCTTGATGTAATCGAACTCTTCCTGCGGCCACATGACCTGATGACGCAATTCCCACGCCTGCTCTTTGGTTATTACTTTAACTCCCACTTTCAATCAAACCTCGCATTCGAATAAATAGACTTGTTTAAAATAAAAAAGGACGCAACTTGCTTATCCTACTTTTACGGATAAGAAGACGGCCGGTTTCGGTTTCATCCTGCATTGTACCATTTGTGCGGAAAATGTGAGAGGGGGGAATGTAAAATTTTGAACGTTAGGCTCGGAATGAGCGGCTATTTAAAAGAAAAGAGACTGATCGGATGATATAACTCCACAGTCTCCTAAACGTTTTAAATTGTTTTGTGCGTTCTCGGAACGACTTCTTCTTTACCGATTTTCCATATTCAATAAGCGATCCCCACCCGGCAACCCATATAACTCCGATCCTCGATCTGACCGTAAGCAAACTCCGCCGTATCCCCTACCGTGATCCGTTCCCCGCCTTCCGGCAGCCTATCACGTTCTACCCGATAGCCGCCTGCCGCTTCCCCGTCCGGCAAATACGTCGGGCAGACGATCGTCCAGTCCAGGTCGGATGTTTGCAGCAGCTCGTACGCGCGGCGATGCTCTTCGGCCGCACGGGTCGATTTGCGTTTGGAGTCGCTCGATTGATACCGCAACAGCTCCGGCTCGGTTCGGCTTTGCAGAATCCCGGCGGTGCCGACCGTCACGATCCGCCGGATGCCGAACTCGCGCATAGCGTCGATGATGATCGGCATACTGTCGCTGAGCGTCGTCGTTCCGTCCGTGTTCAGGGCGCTGATGACCAGATCCGCTTGGCGCAACATTCGCCGGACGTCTTCTTTTTCCAACACATTGCCTTCAATCCAAGTCAAGCCGGCGCGCGGTTCGATTCTGCCCGCGTCGCGAACCAAAGCCGCGACTTGATGCCCGTCGCGCAAAGCTAACGCCGCGATCCGGCTTCCTACGCGTCCCGTGGCGCCGAAAACGCAAATACGCATGCAAGTTCCTCCTTTTTTTCGACGGACGGATACGATCCGATGCGATTTTATAGAATGCTTTCCTTCCGACTCGCGTTGGGAAGTTGAACGATAAAATGAACATTGCCGTCTTCAAACTCCGGATATACGGTGCCTCCGTACTTCGCGGCGATTTTTTGCACCGTGTTGAGTCCGATGCCTTCGTGCGAAGGCTTGGTCGAGTATCCCGCATCGAAAACATTTTTGTACTCGACGAGCGCCCTGCCCGATTTGTTGGTGACTTTGATCACGCTTTTGCCGCTGCGCTTCAAGATCATCACTTGCACTCGCCGATCCTCGCCCGAATCATGTTCCAATTCGTCGAGCGCGTTTTGAATCAGGTTGCCGATCACTTTGTTGATTTCGTTTACGGTGCACGGCATATCGCGCAGGTCGTAATAAACGAAAATTTCGAGCTTGATCCCTTTATGCGAGGCTATTTCCCTGAACGTGCTCAGAAGCGCGCCCACGGCCGGATGATAGACGGGCAGCACTTCGTTCATGTCGCTGACTTCGCTGACCATCGTTTTCACGTAATCTTGGCATTCGGCATATCGCCCGTTTTCGAGCATGCCGAAGATCGCTTGCAGGTGAAAATTGAAATCATGCCGCTGCGACCGGATGACCTGCATGAAGTTCAGCATTTCCTGTTGGTGTTTTTTGTCGATGTCTCCTTCTATTTTCCCTTCGATGAACAGCGAGAAGATCTTGACGACATATAAAACAGACACGAAAGCAGCGACCGTGAAGGCCGACAGGATCGCCTGCTCGGCGATCGGCTGCGCGGTCCAGCGGCCCGTTCCGTACGCAACCCACGCCAGCATGACCGACAGCACGAGGAGCGGCGGAACCGTTCCATGCAAAAATTTCGCGCGGACGCCGCTTTCCGAAAACAGGCGCATATTCGTCCGGTAAGAAAATACGACCGGCTTCGCGAAAAGAACCAAGCTTCCGGATCCCGCATAGATCGCCGCAGCCGACAATACCGCATAAGAAACGTTTCCGGCAGCGGCATCTTCGGCCAAATAGTGTTGCAGCGGCGGAATCAACCATCCATGCAGCAAGAAAACAATCGAAGCGAGCAATACGGACAAGGACGCGAACGAATAAGGCAGCTTGAACGTTTTTTTGAACGCGAAAACCAGCAGCGGAATCAAGGCGAACAGGATCGCTCCGCTCAGCCAAAACCATGCCGAAGCCGCGTGGATCAAGCCGAACGCAGCCGACAAGGCAGCTGCGGGAACGAGGGTTTCGCGCAACTTTTTTCCGATCAGGCACAATCCGGTCAATGCGGAGACCCAAGCGAAAAACGTCGCGGTTAACGCATCGAAAAGGAAAGTTGACCCCATATTCATATCAAATCACCGCCAAGACGCGCAGGAAGCTTATATCCGTGCCGGACTTCATGGCCGTTCACCAAATTTTGATGCCCGTCTGGATAAGCACTTGCTTGAGTGCGTTGTATTTATCCCGGCTTAACGGGATATGCTCTTCCACGTTTTTCAAACGAAGCGTATACGAACGTTTGAATTCGTCGGAATGTATGCTTTTTATTTTATCGATCGGAACCAAAAAAGACTGGTGCGTTCGAAAAAAATCATACTCGCCGAATACCGTTTCCAACTTTTGGAGCGAATCGGTCAACTTGAATTTCTCTCCGTTTTTGCCGAAGATGTATACTTTTCTTTCGATTTTCTCCAGATACAAAATATCGTTCACGTTGACGATTTCCAAACCGCCTTCGGTATGAATCCCGATCTGGGTGCCCTTTTTTACTTTATCGTTATAAATCAAGTTTTTCACCTTTGTCAAAGCCTGTTCCAATCTCAGCAAATTGACCGGCTTCACGAGAAAGTCGATCGGCTGGTATTCGTACCCGTTTAACGCCAGATCGACATGTCCCGTCAAAAATACGATCATGACGTGCGGATATGCCGATTGGATATGCCCGGCAAGTTCAAACCCGCCGATGCCTTCCATTTCGATATCCAGAAAAATCAAATCGACTTTGTTTCTTTGCAAAAACCGAATGACCTCCGTGCCGTCGGAAGCCTCTCCCACGATATTGACGAAATCGAAAACGTCCAAAGATAATTTTAAAATATCCAGACTTAATTGTTCGTCGTCCACTAAAAGGATATTCAAGTGCCCGTTCATCAAATCATCTCCAATTCAAGACAAGCTCATCGGCGAAACGCGTTCTTGAATTCAATTATAACCGAATTGCAAATCAAAGTATTTCCGATACAGCGAGTCTTTGCGATAAAGATCTTCGTGCCGGCCTTCGTCCTGCACCCGGCCTTCGTCCAATACGATGATATGATGAGCGTCTTTCACGGTTTGGATATTATGCGCGACCACGACGGTCGTTCTTCCTTTCATCAAGTTATTCAGCGCTTGCTGAACTTCGACTTCGTTGCGCGCGTCCAAATTGCTGGTCGCTTCGTCGAGAAGCAGATAATCCGGATCTTTGATCACGGTTCTCGCGATCGCGATCCTTTGACGTTCGCCGCCCGACAATTTCGATCCGTGCTCGCCGACGTTCGTCTCGTATCCGCCGGGCAGTTCCATGATAAAATCATGGGCGTTCGCTACTTTGGCAGCTCGGACGATTTCTTCGTCGGTCGCTTCCCGATGCAGCCCGTACACGATATTGTCCCGGATCGAACCTTCGAGAAGCGGGCTGCTTTGCGCCACGTACCCTATCGCGTTTCTCCAATCGTCCAAATGAATATCTTCGATCGGAACTTCGCCGAACAGGATCTTGCCGGAATCCGGCGCGTAAAAGCGTTCCAGCATATTCAAAATCGTCGTTTTTCCGGATCCGCTCGGTCCGATGATTGCCGTCACTTCGCCTTTTCGAATACGGAAATCCAGATTCGACAGCACCGACTGCCGTTCGTAGCCGAAAGAAACTTTTTCGAAACGGATATCTTCGTCCGGCATGTTGAAAGATTTTTTCCGTTCGCGCTTCTCGTCCTCCACTTCCAAAATACGCGCCACTTTGGCGGTAGCCCCCTGCGCTTCTTTCGAAGACCTGAAGAACAGAACCATTTGCAGCGCGTATAAGGAAATCGTTTGCGAATAAAGGAACATCGTGATCAGTCCGGCCATGTCCAGCTGGCCGCGGCTGACGAGCACGCCGCCGTAGATCAAAATGATCGCCCGGCAGTAAGCCTCGATGGAATACATCGCGGGTTCCGAAAAAAGGCTGACTTTCGCTTTGTAGATTTGCGCTTTGTAATGTTCCCGTGCCACCTCGTACCCTTGCCGCATTTCCGCTTCTTCGGTACCCGAGGATTTGATCTGGCGGATGTTGGCCAGCCGTTCCGTGACGAAGCTCGTGAAATTGGCGTAGCGCTCCTGCATTTTATGCTGGGCTTTGAAAAAAAAACGCCCGACCACGAAAGCGACGAGAATCAACCAGGGCAGCACGAACGACAAGGAAAATACGATTTGGGGGCTCATGCCGAACATCGTCCGAAGCATAAGGGCCAGACCGTAGACCATGTTCACCATATTGAACAAGGTCATCAAAAGGTAACTGATCTGCGTCGTATCGCTCGTGACGCGGCTTGTCAACGTGGTCGGTTTAAGCCTGTTGAAAAAAGACACCGGCATTTTGATAAATTTGGTCCATACCATGTTCTGGATTTTGCGATCCGTCGTGAGTTCGATCCACGAAGTGAATATGCCGGTAGGAACGGTAATGAAAGCAAGCAATAAGGAAACCCAGATATAAGTCATGACGATTTCCCTGTCGAATATTTGTCCTCCCATGATATTCCCGGCCAATTGAGGCAGTTTGACGGTCGCCGTGGTTAAGCCGAAACTGATCAACAGATTCAGGATGTACCATCTCCACGGAAGCTTCGCTTTAATGATAATATCGATAAACGGACGCCATTTTTGTTGTTTGATTTCATGGATCTCCAACTCGTTGCCCCCTTCCTTTTACTCGAACCTTAGACTTCGAACTGCATGTCGACCAAGCATTTGTACAGCTCGCTGCTCTCCAGCAAGCTTTCGTGCGTGCCGATACCGTCGATCTTTCCCTGATTCAACACGATGATTTGATCCGCGTCTTTGACCGTGGACAACCGGTGGGCAATGATGACCGTGGTCCGCCCCTCCGCAAGTTTTTTGAGCGACCGGTCCACCGCGTGTTCGGATTCGGCATCCAAACTGGACGTGACTTCGTCGAAAAGCAAAAACTCGGGGTTTTTCAAAATCACGCGCGCGATCGCGATTCTTCGTCTTTGGCCGCCGGACAGCTTGGACCCGCCTTCTCCCGCTTCGGTATCGAAGCCGTGTTCGAAAGATTCGATAAATTCGAGGGCGCAGGCCGCTTCGGCCGCTTTTCTGATTTCCTCCTCGGTCACGCTTCGTTCCGCGCCGTATACGATATTTTCCCGGATCGTTCCCGAGAACAGCGGCGTGTCTTGGGCGATATGGCCGAACGCTTTTCTCCAATCCTGAAGCTTGTAATCCGTTACGGGTCTTTCTCCGAAACGGATCGTGCCGGAATCGGGTTCATAGAACCTCATCAGCAAATTGAACAGCGTCGACTTGCCGGCTCCGCTCGGGCCCACGATCGCCGTGACTTTTCCGCAGGGAAGCTTAAAGCTGATTCGGTCGAGGACTTGTTTTTCGGCATATCCGAACGTAACGTCGTCGAACGAGATATCTTCCTGCTTCGGCTCGAAAGGCAGCGCTTCATTATAGTTCTCCGTCTTTTCCAGCGTGATTTCCGTGATGCGCCTTGCCGCGCCCTGGCTTCTTTTCACCAGGACCCAGTTTCCCATCAAAACCGAGACCGAAGTCAAAAGATCCTGCGAGTACAAATAAAAAGCGATCCAGATATCGATGGTGATCATGTCGTTGGAGATCAAATAAATGCCCAAAAGAATGATGACGATCGATTGCACAACCCTCACCAGACTGTTGAAGAATCCGAACACGGTGCCGAAGATGTAAAAGATAAAATTTACTTTGAACAGTTCTTTGATCAGCCCTTTTCCTCGCTGCTCTTCCTTCTTTTCGTTGACGAAGGTTTTGACCAGAGGAATGTTCACGATGATTTCGGAGATGAAGCGGGTCAAATGCGCCAGTTTGGCTTGAATCTTGACGTTGTACTTGAAATTGATCCGTCCGTTAACGATGCCGATGCCCACGGTCAGCAGCAAAATGCAGATTTCGGCCACGGCCAGACGCCAATCGTAACCTAACAAAATCAGAAACGCTCCGACGATTCCATACACGGAAGATAAAATATTGCCTAAGCCGAAAGCCAACAAGTCGCTGATTTTTGTCGTATCGTCCGTCGTGCGGCTGATCATTTCTTTGGGAGTGGTTTGATCGAAATAAGGAACGGGAAGAACGAGCAGGTTCCTCCAAATCAACTTGCGAAAACTCAGCGACACTTTTGCGGAAGCCACGTTGGCCAGAAACTGCCGAAGAGCCGTAGACAAGGCTTGCGCGATCACGATCGCGATGCTTCCTGCTATGACGGGCGTGCTTATATTGCCTGAGGTGATTTGTTGGGCGTATTGGGGGAAAAGAAGATTGAGCTGGGCGCCGCCCAGGCTTACTGCGGTAGCCAAAATGATCCAAAAATAAGGAAGCCTGGCTTGAATCAAAAGTTTGAAAAACGGTTTCCAAATTCGGCGCTTGCCTTTTTCGCTTGCGGAAATCGGCGCCAAGGGATTTGGGGGTTGAGCGGAAGAAAAAATTTCCGTCATCGTTCGGCCTCCTTCAAAATCGCATATCGAATCTTTTCCCGCTTCACTGCCGGGACGGAGCAAGAGGATGACGTAAATGACTATCCTCCGTATGTAAAAGCCTGCATGGCGACGTTCGTCGACGCTATGCCGCTTCGCCGAAAGCCAGCGCTTTCGATTAAGCAAACGGGATACCTTATTTCCCAGGCATCCCGTTCAATCGATCCGATTTCCGCGCCGCCGAAAGCGTAAAACAGAAAACTTTATCTTTATTATTCAAATCTTAATACACGGATTAATGCTGCGAATGAATAAACACGATTGCTTCGGCTTCAATACAGATATTTGCCTACTGTTTCTTTCATTTCATCCAATGGGATAAAACCCATCTTCCGTTCCAGCACTTCTCCGTTTTTCATGAAGAATACGGTCGGGACGCTTGTGATTCCGGCTTTTTGGATCATGTTCTCAGTGTCGTCGATTTTGAGTTTCACGATGTTGATAAACGGTGCTTCGAACTCGAGTTCTTCCAGCGTCCGCTCCAGCAGCTTGCAGGGAGCGCAATTGGAACCGTAAAAATCGACGATGACAAACCCTTCTTTCGTCGCGTCGTCGAACTCTTGTTCTTTGATCTCGGTAATCGCCATGGTTCATCCTCCTCGTATTGGGCCATCGCTCGTTTTCATGTTTTGAAAACTTTACGCAACGTCTTTTCAATTTCTTATATTTTAATACTTATCTTGCTTTTTTCAACCGTTCGGACGCATTACGGCCGTTTCGGCGTTCATGATATACATTTTCGTGATAATCAAGAACAAACGGCGTCTTGGGCGTTTGGCGAAAATCGGTTCGCAAAGCGCTTATCGGATTTCCGCTTTCGCCTCATTCATGCATTCGAGCGCCTGCTTCAGGTCTTCGACGATATCTTCCGCATCCTCCAGTCCGGTCGACAAACGAACCAGTCCGCCGGTGATGTTGAAGGCCGTTCTTTTGTCCGCGGGGACCGAAAAATGCGTCATGGAAGCGGGATGCTGCACGAGCGTTTCCGGATCGCCCAGACTAAACGAAATCATGGCCAGACGCAGCGAATTCAAAAACGTTTCGGCCGCCTCCGCGCCCCCGTGGACTTCGAACGAAACGATCCCGCCCATCCCCCGCATCTGGCGCTTGGCCAAACCGTGCTGCGGATGCGTCGGCAGTCCCGGATAAAAAACGTTTTTGATCAGCGGGTGGTTTTGCAAAAAGTCGGCGACTCTTTCCGCGCTTCGGCAATGCTGCTTCATTCTCAAACCAAGGGTCTTCAATCCTCTCAGGATCAAAAAAGCGTCCCAGGCGCTCAAATGCTGCCCCAGATCCCCGGCCATGTTTTTGCGCATCCAGCCGATGTCCTCGGCTTTGCCCAAGACGAATCCGGCGATCACGTCCCCGTGGCCGTTCAAATACTTCGTGGCGCTGTGGACGACCACGTCGGCCCCCAGTTCCAACGGCTTTTGCAGGCAGGAGGTCATGAACGTGTTGTCGACGATCACCTTCAGCCCGCGCTCGTGCGCCAGCGCCGACAACGCTTCGATATCCAATACCGTCAAACAAGGGTTGGAGGGCGTCTCCAGGTAAAGCACCTTCGTATTCGGGCGAATTGCCAGCCCTACGGCCGCCGGATCGGTACAATCGACAAAATCCGTTTCGATGCCGAAACGCGGAGCCAAATGTCCGAGGAACTTATAAGTGCCTCCGTAAATATCGCGGGTGCACACAACATGATCGCCTTGTTTCAAATAAGTCAAAAGCGCGCCGGAAATCGCAGCCATTCCGCTGCTTACCCCGAGCGCGGCTTCCGCGCCTTCCAAAATAGCCATTTTCTGCTCCAACTGCTCCACCGTCGAGTTGCCGTACCGTCCGTAATAAACGCCTTCCTGCTTTCCGGAAACGCAGGCTGCGGCGGCCTCGACGCTCGGAAACGAATACGCGACGGCCGGAACGACGGCAGACGCCACCGCTCCCGTTTTTTCGCAAGGCGTTTGGGCGGCATGGACGATCGCCGTATCCATGCGCCAATTCCCGTTACCCGCCTTATTCATCGTCATCGCCGCCCGGCTTGTTTCCGGAAAGCCCGATTCGGTCTTTGCACATATCGAGAATGTGGTTGTAGTAATATATTTTATACGCTTGCTGGAGATAATCTTCGAACGAATAGCTTGCTTCGATTTGTTCGACGGAGAGGTTTTGCCGAGCGGCCAATTCTTTCGTTTCGTTCGCGTAAGACGTCCGATCGAAACCGCCGCCATCGCCCGACGCGAACGATTCCCCGAGCACGGCTTCCTTGATTCCGCGAATCAGCGAACCTCTCATATAAGCTTCGCTTTCTTCCGCAGTCGGATTTTCCAAGTCCAAAGACGCATAATTGCGAACATAGTCTTCATAACTCTTATTTTCGCCCGCGGCCATCCGCTTTACGGACTCCACCTTGCTTTCGACGTCTTCATCGCTGATATCGAACTCCGATTTTTCGATCCCTTCCTTGATCCAGGCCTGCGCGATCTTGTAAACGTTCTGATTTTTCGATTGTTCGGAAAATTCGTCGCGAAGCTTGGCTTTGTAGTCGGAGATCGTATGCACGTTTTCCAAATTCAACCCTTCGATAAAAGCGTCCGTGATTTCCGGAAGTTCTCTTCTGCGGATACGCGCGATTTCGAACGGGGTCGGCACCCCGTTCAGGTTCATCGTTCCGGTTTCCGCTTTTTTCAGACCGAGCACGCTTTCTTCGACGGCTTTGTTGAATCCGATCCCCACCGTAACCTGAATAGGATCGGGCAGGGGCTCGCCGCCTTTTTCGATATTCACCGTAACGACGTCTCCCGCGGCGACGGGTCCGTCCGACTCGACGAACGCCGCGTGTTTTTTGGACAGAAACGATACGGCGTCTTCGACGGACCGTTCGATCTTTTCCGGTCGGATCGCCAATTCCTCCGGCACGACGAATGAAGCAAAATCGTATCTTCTTTTCAATTTCGATTTCAACAACGCATTCACATCCTTATCGTTGGCATGATTTATCGAGATTCGAAAGCGGATCAGCTCAACTCGACGATTTTTTCGAACGCTTCTTTGCTTTCGTTGATTTTTTCCCCGTTCCCGATGACGCATACCTTTCCTTTTTCGAGCACGTCTTTGACCATCGCCGCATATTCTCTGATATCTTCGGCCGTGGTCGACAGAATTTCCTGTCTTTCTTTTCTCAGATCTTCGATCGTGATGCCGCTGAAGTAATTCGAATCGCTTTCTTCCCCTTTTTGCCGATTCGACAACGGGCTGTCCAACTCCGCGATCGTGCCGATGATATACTTCGTCATCTCGCGAACGTCTTCGTCGAAGTTTTTCACGTACTCGTATGCCCGGTCGTACACGTCGAAAGTGCCGGCCACGTTAGGATCGCGGAACGAGTAGAAATTGAAATCCCCCAGTCTCCTCACGATTGCGCCCGCTCCGTACGCGCCGCCTTGAACCCTCACGGTATTCCACAGGTAATCGAGATCGAGAATCCGTTTGAATACTTTCGTTTTCCCCGAATACTCGTATCCGAAGTTGCGATAATTGCCGCCTTTGACGACGTAAGACACGCCGCTCGAAATGACGAAGGCTTCGCTTTTGCCCGTCGCGGCGAATTCCGACCGGGACGACTCGCCGACGGCTTGGGTTTTATTCAGTTTCACGGCGGGCAGCAGCTCCCGGAAAGCGTCGAACTGCATTTTGTCCGCCGTGCAGCTGAACGTGGCGTTTTTATCCGTGAAAATATGCTTTTTCACGGTTTCCAGCGCCTTTTTCAACCCTTCGTACTGACCGTCGAAATCTTCCAAAATTCCGCGAACGAAATCGTAGAAGTCGATGCCGTACAGCTTGTCCGCGTACTGCGAAGCTTTCGACCAGTGCGAATTCAATCTCATCGAAGCGAAAGAGTTCCCGCTTTGATTGATGTAAGCTTCAAGCTCGATCTTCATCTCTTGCAGCAGTTCGAAAATCCGTTTCTTGTTCGTGAATACGGTCCGGTTGATTATTTCGTCGATATCCCGCAGGGAAGCTTCCAAATGGCCGTCCAGCACTTTGGCCCGGATGCTGAACCTCCCGTTGAAATAATCGGCCGCCGTCAGGCTTTCGTAAATATCGTTTTGGAAACCAAGACTGCCGAATTTGATATCAACCTCGTTCGCCAATCGGCCGTAATCGTAATTTTCGGTATCCACCTTCCCCATGAACCGACTCAAAAGGGAAAGGTAGGGAACATGCGACTCTCCCAATGCGTTCACGACGTTTTCGATATCGAAATACATATTGTAGTACACGATCTTGTTCGTGTTCATTTCGTGCCACAGAAGGTCCAGGCCTTTCTCCTTCGTCTGGATGCAGGGCAGACGTTCGGGTTCCCGTTCCAGATCGCTCAGCTCCAGCATCGGAATCGCGTCCAATTTTTCCTTTTTGTCGGGCGTCGTTTGCCTGGCCACAAGCTTTTCGTTTTCCCGCTTAAGCCGCTCCAGCCCTTCAAGGCCGAGCGATTTTTTGAACTTTTCGAGTTTTTCCGATTCGTTCCGGCGTTTCTCGGCGGCCAGCGTTTTCGAAGGCTTGATCACGGTTATGCTGTTATGGTCGCTGTTCAAAAGCGTGCGGTCGATCAACGTTTCGAAATAATTGCCGGACAAAGCGGTTTTGATGCTTGCAAGAGCTTCTTCGTACTCCAGATGCGCTCGAGGATCTCCGTCGTACAACAAATTGTTCAGCGTCATCAGGTTATACATCAGTCCTTTTATGCCGTAATCGGCTTCCCTTAACCGAAATTCGCTTTTGCTGATGACGCCTTCGATCAGCTTTTTGTCGATGCCTTCCCGCACAAGCTTTTCAAGCTCTTCGACCACGGTCTGCTTGAGCGCTTCTTCTTGTCCGGAGCTCGCGTTTTTGACCATCACGGACAGCACCGGCTGGCGGATGCCGCTGTTGAAAAAGCCTACGACGTTCTGCCCGATGCCTTTATCGATCAGCGCCTTTTTGAGGGGAGCCGCATCGCTGGAGAGCAAAATCTTCTCAAGCATTTCGAACGCCAATACGCGCTCCCGGTTCGAATGATCGCCGATCACGAAGTTCAACGACATATGCACTTTGTTTTCTTCGGTATCGCTTTCCAGAATTTCGTATTCTTTGACAAGCAGCATATCCTTGATCGGTTCCTGCATCGCGACCGCGGAATCGATCTGTTTACGTTCGTATTTGGACAGGTAATCGCGATCGATCAGCGCCAGCTTTTCTTCGACGTCCATATCGCCGTACAGATAGATGTAACTGTTGCTCGGATGGTAATAACGACGGTAGGTTTCCATAAACTTTTCATAAGAGAGATCGGTGATTTTTTCGGGATCTCCTCCGTAAACGTGGCGGTAAGCGGTATCGGGGAACAACGACTCGTTGATCGAATTGAACAGGATGGAATCGGGAGAGGAGAACACGCCTTTCATCTCGTTGTACACGACGCCTTTGTAAGCAAGCCTGTCCGAGTCGCCGGTCGGCTCGCAATGCCAGCCTTCCTGCTTGAAGATCTCTTCTTCTCTGGCGATGTTCGGGTTGAACACGCTGTCCAGATAGACGTCCATCAGGTTCAGGAAGTCTTTTTCGTTGCGGCTTGCTACGGGGTACATCGTTTTGTCGGCATAGGTTAAAGCATTCAAAAAGGTGTTCATCGACCCTTTCAGCAGTTCGACGAACGGTTCTTTCACGTCGAACTTTTCGGAGCCGCACAACAAGGAATGCTCAAGGATATGAAAAACGCCGGTACTGTCGCTCGGCGGCGTGCGAAACGTGACGCTGAACACCTTGTTGTCGTCGTCGCTGTCTATGTAAACGACTTGGGCCCCGGTTTGCTTATGTTCCAGCGTGTACATGTCGGCATCCAGTTCTTTGATAAAAACCTGCTTGTTTACCGTGAATCCCGAATACATTCGATCTGTGCTTAATTTGCCCATTTTTACCCCCTGCTAAAATTTTTTATCATTCTAGCATCGGGGTAGGGGCAAAACAATACGCGCGGTTTATTCGGGAACAATTCGCGTCTATTCGGGATTGTACGGCGTTCATTCCTACGCCCGTCCGGTACCGAAGCTTCGAAAAAAAGCGAAGAGGCTGCCGTCGGCAGCCTCTTCGCTTTCAAAATCCGGATAGTTCGATTCTTAAATCTTGTACGCCTTCATCGCTTTGCGCAGCTCTTTCATCGAAGGACGCTTGCCGTACATCAGCACGCCCGTCCGATAGATCTTCGCCGACAGCCAGCCGAAGAAGAAGATCGAAGCGATCAGCAGCACAAGCGACAGCAGGATCTCCCAGAACGCGATCTCGCCGAGGCCGATCCGCGCGATCATCGTCGTCGGCGACGTGAACGGCACGAACGACGAGATTTTCATCAGCAGCGAATTGGTGCTGTTCAAGCTGAAAATCCCGATATAGAACGCGGCCAGCGACAGCATGGTCAGCGGCGTGACCGCTTGGCCGAGGTCTTCCGTACGGCTGACGATCGACCCGACGGCCGCATACAGCAGCGCGTACAGGAAGTAGCCGAGGATGTAGAAGATCAGGCCGTAGCCGAGCACGTCCAGCGGCATTTGCGAAAAGTCGAGATCGAAACCGGCCAGCACGTTGCGGTTATGCGGCAGCATCAGGTTGATCGCGATCGTGACGCCGAACAC
>Ga0308157_10006421_pt1 | contig 14113 bp, 4 predicted proteins | sample PhyBR1_FD_201035 | JGI IMG/M metagenome (GOLD analysis project Ga0308157, IMG submission 201035) | Phyllosphere microbial communities from UC Gill Tract Community Farm, Albany, California, United States - DLSLB.R1 | ecosystem: Host-associated > Plants > Phyllosphere > Unclassified | place: USA...
CCTAAAGCTGTTACTGTAATAAGTGCAGGAACAGTTCCAGTAGGGCTACAGCCAATAAGAGTACCATCTATTGATCCCGATATTACAGCTGGGTTAACGATTGTTACATTAGAAACCGCAGATTCACAACCTTTGCTGTCAATCACTTTGATATTATAAGTACCCGCTGCTAAACCAGTAATCGGATTAGGTGTTGGCAAATAGTTTGTGGCCGAGCTTAATTTATAAGCATACGTATAAGTCGAAGTAAATCCATTGGCAGGAGTTATCGTAATAGTTCCGTTATTAGCATTATTACATGTAATATCAGTTTTAACGAAGGTTAAGGTTGGTGTTGTTTTTGAACTTACGGTAATCGTATTGCTTGCCGCTGTACAACCTTTGCTGTCCGTTGCTGTAAATACATAAGTTCCTGCAGCAGTCGCTGTATATGGAAAAGTAACAGTTCCGGTAGCAGCTCCAGAAACAGTATAAGTATATGGTCCTCCATTTCCTCCTCCAATTATTGGATTTCCGATAGAAGCATTAACCAGACAGGTAAGATCTTGAATCAATGAAACATTAAGTGTCAATTGTGGTGCAATTGTAATATTCGAAATTGTATCTGTACAATTGTTACTATCTGTTACTACTATCGTATGGCTTCCTGACCCAACATTTGTAAAAGTGTTATTACCATTTTGGATTATAGAACCATCTAAAGTATAAGTAAATGGAGATTTTCCACCTGTAACATTCACAACTAATTTAGCCTGATTTACAGTATCGTAACACAGGTCAGAAGTTGGAGCTAAAGTTGCTGTTGGAGGTGCTGGAGCTGTTATTGTAACAGGTTCTGAGGCAGGTGAAATACAATTGTTACTATCTTTTACCACAACTGTATAAGTTCCTGCAGGAACATTTACAAAATCAGTAACAGCAGAAAATTCATAACCTGGAATAGCTGTTAATCCATCATTTGTTCTTAATTCATATTGATACACGCCACTACCACCTGTTGCTGAAGCTCTTATTGTCGCTCCATCGGTACAAGTTGGTTGTGTAACTATAGAAGATGTCGCAACCATAGCCGTTGGAGCAGTAATAACTTGAGTTAATGTGTAAGAACAAGTGCCTGAGGCATCATTACGAACAATAATTGTATGACTTCCTGTCCCAAAACCTGTTAATACTAATGGAGAAACAGTTGTCGTATGGAAAGTAGATTCGCCATCAACATTATATTGATATCCAGCAGTGGCATCAAAGTTTTCGGCAGCAATAGTAATAGTTCCATTCAAATCCCCACTACATTTTGGATTAGTAAAACTTGGAGCCGAAGCTTTAAACGCTTTACTTCCATCAACTTTAATTGGGACTACTCTTTCGTTACCACAAGCTTTTGGAATTTGATATACATGGATATCATCTATAGCTAAATCGTTACCAGTAACAACTTGACTGTAGGACAAAATTTGAAAATCTAAAGAAGTATTATTCCCTGGATTAAGTGTTAATAATTTCCCAGCCAAATCTGTACTAGAATGCCATTGTTCATCCCTTGGAATACTTGGCATAACTTGAGAAGCAATTAGTTCTCCATTTTTAACCAAACGAACCTCTAATTGCGGAGATGGCAAATTATTTGTCGTTTTTAATAAATTGGTCATAAATAATGACACATTAATGTCTTGATTAGCCAAAACATCATTTATTGGTTTACTATATAATACTGCACCAATAGGAATTTTATCACCAATGTTAACAGCTAAAAATCGACCATCATTTATTGACGGTGTATTGTTTAAAACAGAAGTATGATCTTTAGGTAGCCACCAGTTAAAATCATTAAAATGATCTGAAAGTAAAGCCTTTGTAACTACATAATCTCCATCATTCATTAACCAAGGATGCCAATCATTAAGACTACAAGTAGCAAATGCTAATGTATTTCCATCTTGTTTTTCCCAACAGTATGCATTATTAATTCCTGGCGAGGTAGTATCATCTCCTCTACCAAAATCTTCTTGCAATAAATTACTGTAACTAGATACAGTTTTTACATTGTATTTAACTATTACATTGTGATTTCCAGAAGGAACATTTGTAAATACATTACTACTAATCGGTGTATTTGGTACAATTGGTCCTGTTTGATTCTTCTGCATATAGTATTCATAAGTATAAGTAGTTCCGCCTGATGTTACTGGGTTATCTACTATTACCGTTGCAGTCGCAGTACCGTCACAATTATATACAGTATTAATATTGTCTTGGATAGAAGGATCTGCTGGTTTCGGATCAAGCGTTACTGTATACGGTATTTGAAATACACAACCTTTACTGTCTTTTACAGCTAAATTATAAACCCCTTTAGGTACATATTTTTCACTTGTACTTTCCCAAGTATTACCTCCATCAAAACTATATTGATAAGCTGGTGTTCCTCCTTCTACGTTAGTGATACGTAAAAGTCCTAAAGGTTCTCCAGTTGCTGATGTTTTACAACCGGCTAACTCTCCTACTCCTCCAGAAGCAGTAACTGCAGAAGTTGAGCCTCCGATAGTAATAACAGTAGCAGGATCTAACGGACAAACAACCGTTTCTGTATAAGGCGAGTCTTTTATTGGATAAGTAACACTAAAACGGACTAAAACATTATATGTTCCTGCATATAAATTGGCGAACTCGATTCCTGTAGTCGTTCCTTCTTTATAATTTGCACCATTATCTATACTGTATTCAACTTTATAGCCCGCTGAACTACCACTAAGAGCTATATTAATTTTTGCTCTTTCACCATAACAATTAAGGTTTGTAGTTGAAGAAGTTACTTGATAAGTTGGTTTTGGCAACATATCCACTTGCTGAGTCACTGTAACCTCACAATTATTTTTACCAACTACTCTTATAGTATAAGGCCCTGAAGATGATACTTCAATTTCATTAGAACTTTGGAATGTAGAAGATCCATTTACAAAATAAGAAAATGTATTACTATAATTTTTATCTTGTGATGTTTCAATTTTAATAATCCCTTTAGAACATGCAGTCAAAGGCACTTTTATAGACGGCGTGGCTATAATTTTTCCAGCTGATTCCGCTATAGCTACATAATATTGAGTATAAGTACAACCATCTGCTGTAGTCACTGTGTAGGAGTATGCCCCAGAATCTAAACCTGTAAAAGTGTACTCTGCATTATCTGTGGTTACTTTATTTAAAGAAGTTCCATTTTTAAAAATCTCATAGGTATATGGTCCTCTTACATCATTGGCAGCTACTTTAATACTTCCTTTATCTCCATAACATAATGGATTAGTGATAAATTGATCAACCGTGAAATTTCTTTTTCTAATAATTATATCAGGAATAGTAAAAATACAAGGATTAGTTTTTACACCTGATTGCTTAATATATACCGTATAAGAACCTGCGACATCAATATTGTCAAATATATTGCTTGACTTATAATTTATACCGTCAAGACTATATTCATATCCAGGAGGCACCCCTCCTATTGTAATATTCCCTTTTGTATTACAAATTATATCTCTATGCGTTTCTGTAGGATTCAACTCGTTTTTATAAACATTAAAATAAAAACGATTAAAACATCCTCCAGGATAATTCAAAGTAAGTCTAAATTGTCCCGAATTATCAGCAGCATAACTTGCCCCCTCTGCAACTTTAGACCATGTACAAGAAGTACTTTCATTAGCACAGTTAGAGTTAGTTACTGCTGTACAACTCGCTTCATTTAATTTTTCCCAAACAATAGTTGAGCCATCTGATATTTTTGTATCAATTAATTTAGTAGCCTTTGCACCACATAAAAAGATATTCGGTAACAACTTTCCATCGTTTGGACAGGTAACAACTTCACTAGCAAATGGGATAACAGGATTGCTCATTATTGTACCGAATCTAGTAACTGTTACTACTTCAGTTATTGACAAACATGGTGCATTTGCTGTATCATAAACATAATAAACACCCGGATTAGTTACAGTAAGCGTTTGAGCGTTGCCAAGAATAGTTCCTGTGGTATTTCCATTATTATCAAATGGCTTGTTAGACCAGGTATATTTGCTATATCCGTTAGAAGCTTTGATGTCAACACTATTCCCGCATAACACTTCATTCTTATTAAACTTACAATTATCTACTCCAACTAAGAAATTAGTAGACTGAGGAATACCAATATTACAAGCAGTATATGATGATAAACTCATATCACCAAATTTACCTTTGTTATAAAATCCAGTATAATCAGATAATGCTATATTCTTTATTATATTAGAACATGCATCACTCAATTCATTACAAGAATTAACTACTTTAACATTTAATCTGATTTCATGACGAGATCCATTTACTGCAACCAAATTATTTGGAATATTGAACGTAATAGTACGGGTAGCAGAATCGTAAGAATGAGTAACACCAGCAGGTAACGAAGTTGCATCAATTCCTGATGGATAAGAAAAAATAGTATTAATTGGTAATTTATCCGTTATTGTAAAAGAAGTAGCATCATCATTCCCTTGATTTTGAAAACCAATTACATAATTCAATTGCTGCCCTAGAGTAACATTTTTATCACCTACATTCTTAGGAGGTGAAGAATTGTCATAAACTTCTTTAGTTAATAATATTTTTGGTTCGATAATATCTACTGCAAATGTCGTCAAGAAAGCAGCATAACCATCTCCCCCTGTAGTGTCAGTAAACATTCTATAAGTTCCCTGAGTAGCGCCATTAGGAATAACAACATTAGACGGATTTGGAATTTCTAGATAATCAATATCGAAACCTAAATTATTAGTACTAGTAGGATTTCGATTGGTCACTTGAGCATTATCTACAGTGATAGATGCATTAAAAAAGTTTGCTTTTGTATAATCTGGCGTTGGAGGTGTCCCGCTGCTTGGAATTGGATTACTAGAATTAGTAATAGGAGTAAATGATGAATTAGGTGTTGATGTGGATACAAATCCATTAACAAATAATAACCCATCTCCTTCTTTACTAAAATCTCCATCTAATGCAGCAACACCAATTTTTGCCTGTACAGGGAAAGGAGCTGGTAATGTTTGAAATCCACTAATAGGAATATCAACTTGTAATAATTTATCTACCCCATTATCAACGTTGGTCATTTGGGCACCGTCAAAAACAGAAATATATTTACTTGATACGGTAGGACTTTCATAAATAACAACCAACGTCCATCCTCCGGCACTACCTCCTCTTCTTATTCCTGTTGTTGCTCTTACGTTTGCTACAAAATAAGTACCATCAGCATTTGCTAATGGCTTTAATAGAGATGTAACATCTTTAAAACAAACATAAACTCCGTTATTAAAATTATTAGTACCATCCCCTTTAAAAATAACCTCTTTAGGATCGGTTTTACTTGCTGTTAATGTTGTATAAGTTGTTGCCCCAGGTACTTTGAATTTTACTTGATTCCAATCATCCTCAGCTTTAGTTCCACAATTAAAACAATTCGAATCAGTGCTTGCACCATTAGGATACATAGCTGACCAATATAAACCAGCCCAAACAATTTTTTTACATGAATTATTTATAGCTAAACCTGCACTTGTAGAACTAAAAGTCGATCCATCATTATCAACATCAAGATAGACAGCATCTAACTCATTGTTATTACCAGAATCATTAAATGGCAATTTTTTCCCCTTTGGAGTTAAAATTGTGTTTCCTATAACTTTTATGTCTCCCTGTACTTTTAAATACTTATTCCCTGAACCATCAGTAAGACGTGCAGTGAATTTTGTTCCAGTTTGAGCTAACACAAAAGCGCTAAAAAAGAAAAAAAGAATCCCTAAAGCAAATTTGCTTTCTGATAAAGATGATTTTTTTTGGGTAAAAAGACCTTTTGAATTCAGCTCTTTTTTTATGGAAGAAAAACATTCAAAACGATTTGCTTGAAAATAATTATCAAACAAAAACAATAGCCAATGGCTAAATTTAGAAAAAGTAGGTTTTTTCATATTTATGTATATTTATCTTTAATCATTCAATATCTACACCTTGAGGCTCGGAATAAACTTGACTGAATAAAAATTTAAGTAAATGTCACTTATTTTTATAAAGCGATAGTAATAAAATATTTTTTTAGTTAAAAAAAGCTTAAAAGGTCAAATTTTTAAGTATTATCAACAATGTAATTAATGTTTTGTTATGATTTATATTACAAAATTATATTAAAAAAAAATAAAAATAAACATTTTAAACCAATATCAAATAAAATTCTAAATTATTTTATTGTGACGTCATACAACTCAATATACTAAAATAAATCCAGTAATGAATCAAGCCTTAATAATCAAAAAGATAACCTAACAGCTTTGAAAGCTGTTAGGTGAAAAATTTAAATTTTTACTGCTTATTTATCTATTTTAACTATAACCATTTTTCCGTTGTATGGTTTACTTCCTTTAGCAGATAGAGCTTCTGTTGCTTCTTGTATATTATCGAACTTATCTGTGTAGATAAAATACTTACTCGAATTCACATCATAGAAGAAATTCACATTTGACTGACCAGCTGCAACTGTTTTTGTAACAAACGTATCACGTTTTTGAACATCTGAATGAACAGCTAAGATTACGTAATATCCACTTTCTACATTCTTATTGTTTTTAATAATCTGCATGTTTGCCTGGTTTTCACCAAAATCAAAATCTTCAGCTTTTAATGGCACCGAACTTACTTTTGTAGTTTCTTTTATACGTTTTAAAGTAGCCATATCTTGTGCAAAACGGTCTTGATCATTTAATGAAGCAGCTCGTTTGATACGACGTTTTTTCTCTATTTCAGTCTCTACTTTAATTTTCTCCAAAGTAGCGATTAAGGCAGCATTTGATTGCTCTGTTTTAAGTTGTTCGGCTTTTAAATTTTCAATAGTTTTCAAATAATTTTGATTAATAAGATCATTTTTAGGAGTCTTCTTAATTCTTTCATTATAAAGTCTATTGAACTCAGCCAAATTATCAGCTTGAGATTTACTCAGTTCAGCAATTTGAGCTCTAATGGATTCTAATTCAGCATTTTCTCCAGCAGTACTTTTGAACTCAACTGTGTTTTTTACAATTCCTTTATCGCTTAAATCATTTTCTTCTCTCATTTCTCTCAATGCCTTCTCTTTATTAGCCACAGAAACATCCAAACGACTTAACAATTGTTGTTGTTTTCTCTTAGAGCTTTCAACAATACTAGCTAAGTTATCCATTGCTTTTCCGTTCTCATCTTTAGGCATAGCGTCAGCTTTGGCTTTTGCTAAGGCTTCAACGGCAAGTTTGGCAGCAGCAGCAGCTTCAATTTTGTCTTGCTCTGCTTGAGCAGCGGCTTTAGCTTCAGCATCGGCTTTGGCTTTGGCATCTGCAGCTACTTTAGCAGCAGCAGCTTCGGCATCAGCTTTGGCTTTTGCAGCGGCAGCTAATTTTGCGGCGGCAGCCTCGGCTTCAGCTTTGGCTTTATTATCCGCAGCTAGTTTGGCAGCAGCAGCTTCGGCATCGGCTTTAGCTTTTGCATCTGCGGCTAATTTCGCGGCGGCAGCCTCTGCATCTGCTTTTGCTTTTGCAGCAGCAGCTAATTTAGCAGCCGCAGTTTCAGCATCGGCTTTGGCCTTATTGTCAGCAGCAAGTTTGGCAGCGGCAGCGTCTGCAGCAGCTTTAGCTTTTGCATCTTCAGCTAGTTTAATAGCAGCGGCTTCGGCATCGGCTTTAGCTTTTGCAGCAGCAGCTAATTTTGCAGCAGCAGCTTCAGCATCGGCTTTGACTTTGTTATCTGCAGCTAGTTTAGCAGCAGCAGCTTCAGCATCGGCTTTGGCTTTGTTATCAGCGGCTAGTTTTGCGGCAGCAGCTTCAGCTTCAGCTTTAGCTTTATTATCTGCAGCTAGTTTGGCAGTAGCAGCTTGGGCATCAGCTTTGGCTTTATTATCTGCAGTTAGTTTGGCAGCAGCAGCTTCAGCATCGGCTTTGGCTTTGTTATCAGCGGCAAGTTTGGCAGCAGCAGCTTCGGCATCAGCTTTGGCTTTTGTTTCTGAAGCTAGTTTTGCGGCCGCGGCTTCAGCATCACCTTTGGCTTTATTATCAGCAGCTAATTTTGCAGTAGCAATCTCCGCAGCAGCTTTAGCTTTTGCATCCGCAGCTAGTTTTGCAGCAGCAGCTTCAGCATCGGCTTTGGCTTTATTATCGGCAGCTAATTTGGCAGCAGCTGCTGAAGCAGCTGCTTCTTTAGCAGCAGCAGCTTCGGCATCAGCTTTGGCTTTATTATCAGCGGCAAGTTTGACAGCGGCAGCTTTCGCATCAGCTTTGGCTTTCGTTTCTGCAGCCAATTTTGCAGCAACCGCCTCTGCATCCGCTTTAGCTTTATTTTCAGCGGCAAGTTTTGCAGCAGTAGCTTCTGCATCGGCTTTAGCTTTTGTTTCTGCAGCAAGTTTTGTAGCATTAACCTTGGCATCAGCTTTGGCTTTTGTTTCTGCAGCAAGTTTAGCGGCAGCATCTGCCTTAGCTTTATTGTCAGCAGCTAATTTTGCAGCACTAGCTTCAGCGTCAGCTTTGGCTTTTGCATCAGGCGTTAATTTAGCTTTAGTTATTGGATCTGGTTTTTTGTTTGCCAACGCTAATGCTGCAGCAGCATCAGCTTTAGCTTTAGCGGCAGCAGCCAATTTCAATTTATTGGCTTCAGCAATTTTAGCTTTTTGAGCCAATTTAGCATCAGCAATGGCTTTTGTATCTGCTTTAGGTGCAGCGGCTACCTTTTTTTGTACTGGTGCAGGTTCAATCAATGCGCCTTCTTCCTCATCATCACCATAATCAAAATTGGTGTTTTTAAACTTATAAGCTAATACAATGATGTGTGACCCTCCCAATTGAGAAATATCACCAAGACCTACACCATAAGAATATTCCAGAGCGATTTTTGGAGTAATATTTAAACCAAAACCTGCTGTTGCGCCTAAAACTGAATGATATCCTCCTTGTACCCAAATCCCCTTTGGTATGGTAAACATTGCAGATCCAGAAAATATTGTTTTTTCTTTGGTGACTTCTGTTTTCACCAAACCTGAGAATTTACTTTTATCAAAAAAACCATAAGAATCAAAGTAACCAGTATACATTACATGTCCTTCTATTCCCTGATTTGGATCGTCTTTTAGAATCCCAGACTTAAAATTGTAAGTCACAAGGTTATTAATTGCTAATCCAAAATCTAAAAAAGCAGTCCCATAATTAATTCCTGGACTAATTGTTATTAAAGTATTGATTGGAATATTATCCAAAGAAGGATCCGGAAAATTAGAAATTACTTTACCTTGATCTAAACCACTTCTGTAAGCGCTGACATTAATACCAAAAGTCAGGTTATTGTCCTCCTGTAATAAAATATTGTGAGCAAAGTTTGCTAGTATACCTGTTGTGCTTAAAACACCTTCATTTTGTTTAAAAATACCAAGTCCAACTCCTTGATTTTCTCTAAATCTTCCAGAGTAGCTTAACATATAAGTTTTTGGAGCATCCTCAAAACCAGCCCATTGCGTTTTATTAAATAAAGTAATATAAGCACTTTGTTGTCGAACAAAACTAAAAGTTGGATTAATAACAAACGAATTAAATTTCAACGAGTTACCCGGCGGAATAGCAAAAGACACTACACCGTCTTCCTGTTGAGCATAAAAAACATGAGTAGTACAGCAAAAAAAGATAAGTGTAAATAAAATCTTTTTCATATTATTTCAGAAGAGTTATAGAACCCTTTTTGGCAGAACCGCCATTTGGAGTAATTATATAATAATAAACAGGGTTGAAATTTTTAAATTCAATATTTGATTGTGGCCAACCATTTGAATTATCGTAATTATCACTTTCAAAAACAATTTCACCTAAAGAGCTCAAAATAACAACATGTGTATTTGTATTGTTATAGACATTAGGGATAATCCAAGTATCATTAGTTCCATCATTATTTGGAGTAATAATATTGGAGATTTTTGGAACATTATAATCAATTACGGTACTGTATTTAACTATAAAAGACATAGTACAGCCAGAAATATTTACTTTATAATTACCAGCAACGGTAATATCAAGAGTATTTTGCGTTGCATCAGCTATTAGTTCATTATTATGAAACCATTGATAAGTAGGATTTGAAACAGTAGCTATTGCAGTAACAGTTAGCGGATCCCCTCCTTGAGCTACTAACAATGTTTCTCCTTCGTTAACCTCTTTATCATTAGCAGTAATAGTTGCGGTAGTTTTTAAATCGATTGTAGCTGTCACATTACACCCACCAAAATCAATATCACATGTATATACGCCTGCACTATTGGTTTTGTAGGTTTGATCTGTAGCTCCAACAATTACAGCCCCATCTTTTTTCCAAACATAAGAATTACCAGCATCTGCAGTCAAAGTGGTGTTTTCAGAACCTGAACAAAAAGGATTGCCTAGACTTGAAGATATTGTAGAACCACCCCCACTACCTGATGAACTTGATACTATAACTCTCTGTGAACTATAATTATCAGATGAACAAGGGCCGTAATTCAATTTAGCATAATAAACTCCAGGAGAATTAACAACTAATGAGCTTTTTGATTGTCCTGCAATTAAAACATCATCTTTATACCAATTGTATATTAAATGCGGAAAATTTGCAGGGGATGATTCAGCAATAGTTGGCGTTGGATTGTAAACAGTTAATGTCACACTGCCACCGCTACAAAAACTCACCGAAGGCTTTTTATCATTGATAAAAAAAGAACCATTGTAAGATTTATAATATGCCGGAAAATAGGTATTAGTCCCGGATCCATTATAAGTGAAGCTTTGACTAGTTTTTCCAGTGCTACTTTTTATTCTTAATCTATAAGTATCAGAACCAACTAAATTAGTTGGAATTGCAAAAACAATCGTTTTATCAGTATCAGTATCTGGTGGCGTATTTTTTAAAGGAGGAAGAATAGTGGTTTTAGTAGTTGCTGTTGCAAAAGAACCATTAATGTCCGATAATTCAACTTCAAACGTTTCTGTAGATGTAAAACCTGTAATTGAAAAAGAAGCCTGATATTCATTAAAAATTTCACCAGGTTTTTCTGGATGCGGATCACCAGCACAAATTTGATAAAATTCAAGTCTTTTTGGCAAAATTGTCTGTGCAAATAACGATCCCATTGGTAAAACCAATAATATCAAAAAAAACAGGAATTTACTAAAAGGAAATACGGGTATAGTTTCGCTTTTCATAGGTTATATTTATTGTTTTTGGATGGGGCTATCCTATTCGTAAATCATGATTATTAATTCCCATTTAAGAAACTACATAATCAGTTATTTGTATTTACGAAAACAATTGAAACAACTTTTTTAAGTAATAAAATGAAAGCTAAACCTAAAAAATCTAAGGTCTAACTTTCATTTTATCTAAATTAGTTCAAAATGTATTTTTATTTTGTAGAAGCTGTAATTTTAGTAAGTGCTAGTCTAAAGTCAGGTCTTCGAGGATTATCAAAATCATTGAATGTTTCTGCATTACCAGTTTTCGAATATACGTTGAAGAAAAGACTATTTCCGTAATAACTCTCTAAATCTTCATTATTTAAAGAACCTTCTGAAAAAATATTTCCAGTACAGTTATTTAAAAACATTTCTTCAATTCTGATTTTCTTAAGATTCTTATCGTTGATTTCGATGTTTGTATCCAAAAGAACTGCTGGTTTAAAACCTGATACAACGCTTTTTCTTAATACAAGGGTAGTATTCTCGGCAACATACACTGCCTCTTTTACCAATCCCGCTTTAATATCAGCTTCGATATTATCACTATCGTTTAACATTGTAAGGTTAGTTGCAGTAACAGATGTTTGCTTTTTAGTAAAATCCATATTCTCCTTTTTTAAATAAGAAGAAACGTCTATACAACGAGAACCATTACTATCACTGATATAAGATGATCTAATCACTAATGAATTATCAATCTTAGCCTGAGTTCCTATTGAAAATTTAAAATCAATTCCATTACATTTATAAGAAACCATTTTTCCCATCACTGGTTCTCCACCAAGAACTTCGAAAGCATTTCCGGCAGCATAACTTACCATGATGTTTTCTAAGATAGTTTTATTACCAATCCCTCCAAGTAATATGGCATTAAAATTATCTGCTCCTCTGGCTTTTTTCCCAGCATACTCCACTCTTACAAATTTCATCACTCCTGATGAACTTGCTGGATTAGTACCTCCATAAGTTGTTAATGTAGGGTCTAAATCGTCATAATTATATGAAGTATAAACACCGAATCTATTAATAGGAGCATCTCCAAGAATTACAATTCCTCCCCAGTCACCGGCTTTTTTTAGACTTTTATTTGAAGTGAAAACTATTGGATCTGTTTCAGAACCTTCAGCAACGATTTGAGCACCTTTAGTAATAATTAAAGTTCCTCTAGATTCAGCATCACCGATGATTATCGTTCCTGGATCAATAGTAAGTACAGCATTATTTGTAACATATACATTACCTTGAATAATATATACATCTTTTTTTGTTAATCTTGTATTTACTGTGATATTACCAGCAAGAATTTGAGTTGCCTCGCCATAATCGGCTTTAGCTGGTTTGAATTCAGTCCAGTTGTTTAACCAATTACTTGGTCCAAAAATTCCTCTCTCTTGTTGTGCGCTCACGCTGCTAACAACTGCAAGGAAAACCCATATCAATAGCGACTTAGTTTTCATAGGTTTGGGGTATTAATTTTTTAATTAACCTCTGTAGGTAGAGTTGGAGACTCATATAGAGTTATAGGTCAGTCTTAAAAAATATTAAAATTTTCTAAATATCTTATTGTGCTTCTAAATCACGTAATGATTTTAATGTTTGCTCGTAAAACAAAATTGCATGTACAAGTTGTCCTTTATCACAAAAAGGTAACATTTTTCTTAAATAATCAACTGTGATATCCAAATATGTATTTGTAGCTTCTTTTTCTAAATCTAAAGCTTTTTTATTATCACTTGTATCAGGAATTCCTAAATCTGTCATAGTAACTCCTGGCTTGGTTGCTAAACCAATTTTAGGTAAAATTCTGATAATTACCTTCATTCTCTCAATGTACAATTCCACTAATTCTCCTTTTGATAAAGCTTTTAATGTTTTATCATCATTATACGTACGGATAGATGCACTTGTACTAATAATACTTTGTGGCATATTTGGTTTTGCTTGTGCTAAACATTTTGAAGAGCTCAATGCAAACATGCATATACCGAAAAGAAAAATTCTCACTTTCATAACTTGGGGATTTAAATAATTAATAAAAACAAAAATATACAATTAAATTGAATTTGCAAGTTCAGAAAAATAAAATATACATAATTTTAGTGATAAAATATGTTAATATATACGCTACAACGCATAAAATCAGTAATTTAACCAAAATAAAAAGCCTTTTAAAAAAGATGTAAATACAAATAATTTAACTTATTAGAAATAATTTTCTTATTAAATACTGTATTAAAACTAAAAATAAAATAGTTTCAACGACATTGTTCTGAAAGTTATTAACATATAATAGTTGAAAAAAACACAAACCGTAGACTAGTTCGACAATTTTTCATTTTACAAGCAACTAGCTGTGGATAGAAAATTGTTTTAAAATTTTTGAAACTATCATTTTCTCCTATCTTTGTCTCATGCAATTCTCAAAAATTTTAGGACAAGAATACATCAAAAGTCACTTGACAAAAAGTGTCGATTTGGGCAGAATACCCCATGCTCAATTATTTGTAGGACCTGAAGGAAGCGGAACTTTACCAATGGCTATTGCTTATGCACAATATGTTTTATGTAATTCTAAAGAAGGACAAAACGAATCTTGCATTCTTAAATTCGAAAAAATTTCTCATCCAGATTTGCATTTTATTTATCCCACAGTATCAACTGAGGAGGTAAAACAGAAACCAAAAAGCATCGATTTCATTGCAGATTGGAGAGAATTTATTTTGGAAAATCCTTATGGCGGACTATTTGACTGGTATGCAAAATTGGGCGTTCAAAATAAACAAGGAGAAATTCGTGTAGATGATGCACAAGAAATTTTA
>Ga0308157_10006422_pt1 | contig 14111 bp, 11 predicted proteins | sample PhyBR1_FD_201035 | JGI IMG/M metagenome (GOLD analysis project Ga0308157, IMG submission 201035) | Phyllosphere microbial communities from UC Gill Tract Community Farm, Albany, California, United States - DLSLB.R1 | ecosystem: Host-associated > Plants > Phyllosphere > Unclassified | place: USA...
GTCAGTTTTCTTTTGGAAATTACTTTAAACAAGGATTCTTGAGTATGAATTTTGAAGCAGGGACTTTCTTTCAGGATTCCAAAACTTATCAGACTTCCTTTTTATTCGAAGCCAATTATTTTACAAAGCTTTATAGTATCGGTCGATGGAAACTTAGACAATTTATTAATCCAAAAACGATAATTGGCCTAAATCACGACAATATTATTGGCGATCAATTGAATATTAACGAAAGTAATGGTTTGGCTGGTTTTAATGCGCCAATTTACGGATCACACAAAATGATTTTGTCATTGCAAACACAAACTTATTCGCCTAATGCGGTTTGGGGGTTTCGTATGAATCCTTTCTTCAATTACACGATTGGAGTTTTAGGCAGCGCCAATAACTCGATGTCACGAAACAAAGCCTATTCAAAATTTACAATCGGATTATTAATTAGCAATGATTACTTAGTGTTTAGCTCTTTTCAGTTGTCATTGTCTTATTATCCAAATATTCCACCCGATTCATATAATGTCATAAAAACCAACACTTTCGAGACGTCAGACTACGGACTATTGAATTTTGAATTAGAAAAACCACAAATTGTTGGTTATAAATAATTTAAATTTAGAATTTAGCCAGTCATAAGGTTAGCATTTTCTTTGCGCCTCCGCGTCTTTGCGAGATTACAATACTCTCTGCTGAACCTTAGAATCAGTCTTCAAAAATAAATTCAATTGTGTAAAAATAGTTTCAAAAACTAAATTCCTAACTTCCATTTTAGACAACACCAAATCGTGAATAGCGCCTTTAAAACCAATCACTTCTTTACAAGGAGCTTCAATTAATTTGGACTTTTCAATAATATCTTTTACATTCAAAATAGCGTCGCCTTCAAACATTTCCTTACTCCATTTTTTAGGATAAACCGAATGCAAAGAATGCAAAATCAAAATTGGTTTCGAAACCGAAATCCCTTTTGCAATCTTACAATGACCTTGATATATTGCATTTATCCAACCCGCATTAATAGACGGCGCAATGTGAGGTTTCCATTTCAAATTATAATCCCATTCGCCAAAATCATTTTTGTGCAGACTTTTGCCATAAAACTTTGAAAATCCAATCGGTAAAACCAAATTTGGATAAAGCTTCCCCAAAAAAGCCAGAAATGGAATCCCAACTTTCCTATGAAACCACGGAATATTAAAATCATAAAAGGGACTATTACAAACCAATACTTCAAAAAGCGGCGATTTTTGTCGTTCAGCAGCATACAGCGTAATAATCAAACCGCCTGTCGAGTGCCCATAAAGCACCACTTCCGTATTTTCTTCATCCTTAATAATTGCCAATGCCTTGTCGATATCTTCATAATACTCAGACAAATCCCTCACATTATTGGGTATATGATTTTTCAAAATTGACCGCCCGTATTTTCGCAAATCCAAAGCATAAAAATGGTACCCCTGCTGCACAAATTTTTCGGCAAGTACCTCCTGAAAAAAATAATCGTTAAAACCATGAATACACAAAATAGCTTTAGTCGATGCCACTGTACTAAGCTTTCTAACAAGCGTCGCTGTCACATTCCCCTCATAATCATCACGTTGCGTAATAACCGTTTGCTCAAAACCATTCCTCAAGACATCTTCTTTGTATCGTATATTCATTTTTCTGAAAGTTATTAAGTTGCTGAAATTCTGAGTTTCTAAGTTATCTTCAAGCTTAGAAAATTAATACAAATCTTATTTTTTAGGAGCACAAACAATAGGCATTTCAAGAAACATCCCACCTGCTCTACGCTATATCTTTATTTTTTTAAAGAAAAAAAATAAAGGATGCCGCTTCGATCAGGGCTAATTATAAGCATTAGGTATTTTTACAATCATCACAATAGAAGTCTCAAAATACAGAATTGTCAATTTATGCATTTTCTATTGATCCAATTAACAATTTCCAATTTACAAATTATTAAATTAGTATTTTTGGTGCAGAACTATTTTTTTTTGAAATAATAAATTATTTGTCATGCGAAAGCTTTTTATAAAATCTTTTTTACTCTTTTTCCTTTTTATACCAATAATAAACGCCCAAAAACCTCAAAAACCAAGTTCTGCCGAAATTTACAATCAAATTCAGAAACTTAATTTTTTAGGAACTGTACTTTATATTGCCGCTCATCCAGATGACGAAAACACCCGATTAATTTCATATCTCGCCAATGACGTACATGCCCGAACTGGATATTTATCATTAACCAGAGGTGACGGCGGACAAAACTTGATTGGCTCGCAATTGCGTGAATTACTTGGAGTCATTAGAACGCAAGAACTTCTCGAAGCCAGAAAAATAGATGGCGGAGAACAATTTTTCTCCAGAGCCAACGATTTTGGATATTCCAAAAATCCAGAGGAAACATTACAAATATGGGACAAAGATAAAGTACTAGCCGACTTAGTTTGGGTCATCAGGAAATTCCAACCCGACGTTATCATCAACCGATTTGATCACAGATCGCCAGGAACTACACACGGACACCACACATCATCAGCGATGTTGAGCATGGAAGGTTTTGATCTGGCTAATAATCCGAAAGCTTTTCCTGAGCAATTAAAACTGGAACAACCTTGGCAGCCCAAAAGAGTTTTTTTTAATACCTCTTGGTGGTTTTATGGAAGCAAAGAAAAATTTGATGCCGCAGATAAAACTAATTTAATTGGAATTCCAACAGGCGTTTATTTCCCAACTTTAGGAAAATCCAATCAGGAAATAGCTGCTTTAAGCCGTAGTAGTCATAAATCACAAGGTTTTGGAAGTACAGGAGCTCGTGGCACAGACACTGAATATTTAGAATTTCTAAAAGGAGAACCATTACAAAATAAAGCATCTATTTTTGAAGGCATTGATACAAGCTGGAATCGTGTAAAAGGAGGAAAACCAATTGGTGAATTGGTTACTAAAATTTCCAATGAATATGATTTTAGAAATCCATCAGCGAGTATTCCAAATTTGGTAAAAGCCTATTCGATGATTCAAGCTTTAGATGAAAATCATTGGAAAAGCGTTAAATCTGAAGAAATAAAAAAGATAATCGCAGATTGTTCTGGTCTGTTTCTCGAAGCGGTTTCTACCACTCAGGAAACAACTCCGGGAAGCACTGTAAAAGTTAATCTTGAAGCCATAAACAGAAGTCCTGTTGATATACAACTAGTAAGTGTTACGACTTTGCCTGAGCAAAAAACTACGGTTTTAAATACTATTTTGAAAAACAATTCACTTTATAATAGTTCGGTGGAAATACAATTGCCAGAAACCATAAATTACACTCAGCCGTATTGGTTAAAGGAAAAAGGAACTGATGGCTTATACACCGTTGAAGACCAAAAAAATATTGGAATTCCAGATATTATTAGAGAAGTCAAAGTAATATTTAATGTGAAAATTAATAATATCGAAATTCCTTTTGAACGAATTGTAGTTTACAAACGCAACGACGAAGTAAAAGGCGAAGTCTACAACTTCTTAGATATTGTTCCAGAAGTTACAACCACAATTCAGGATAAAGTTTTGCTTTTTCCAAATACAAAATCCAAATATGTTGGTATCACAATCAAGTCTGGAAAAAACGATATCAAAGGAAATCTAAAACTCGATTTGCCAAAAAACTGGAAAGTATCTCCTGAATCTATCGCTTTTCAATTAGACAAGAAAGGGACAGAACAAACGGTGTATTTTGAAGTGACTCCACCATCACAAGTTAGTGAAGTTGTTGCCAAAAGTATTGCTACGATTGATAATGTAGCTTATGATAAGGAGCAAATTATCATTCACTACGATCATATTACTAAACAACAAGTATTAAAAACTTCGGAAGTAAAATGCATCCGAATGGATTTAAAAACCAATCAGGAGAAAATCGCTTACATCATGGGCGCTGGCGACGAAGTACCGCAAAGTTTGTCACAAATGGGATACAAAGTGACAATCGTAAAACCTGAAGAAATTACTCCCGAAAAACTTGAAAATTTTGATGTGGTAATGACAGGAATTCGTGCTTACAACACCGTTAAAGCATTGGCCTACAAACAAGATATTTTGTTTGATTTTGTAAAAAACGGCAAAACAATGATTGTACAATACAATACAAATGGGGATTTGGTTACCTCTAAAATTGCTCCGTATCCGCTAAAACTTTCAAACGACAGAGTAACCGAGGAAAACGCCGAAGTTCGTTTTCTGGCACCTACTAATCCTGCTTTGAATTACCCAAATACTATCAATCAAAATGATTTTAAAGGCTGGAAACAAGAGCAAGGATTGTATTATCCAAGAGAATTTGATAAAGCCTTTACTCCTATTCTTTCATCAAATGATAAAGGAGAAATTGCTAAAGAAGGCGCTTTATTAATTGCTCCATATGGAAAAGGAAATTATATTTATACCGGATTAAGTCTTTTTAGAGAACTGCCAGAAGGTGTTCCTGGAGCTTATAAATTGCTATCCAATTTAATTTCGACTAAACCTTCGGTAAGTGTTCCTAATCAAAAAATAAAACAATAATCATGGACTCAAAAAACCCAAAAATCTGGTCAAAAAGTTACACTTTGGTTTTGATAGCCAATGCTTTGTATATTATTATTTTCTATTTAATAATGAAATTATACTCTTAACTTATGCAATTATTTGACTGGATTGTACTGATCGTAACATTATTATTCATAGTAATTTACGGCGCCTGGAAAACCCGAGGCAGCAAAAATGTTGAGGATTATATTCTGGGTAACAATGAAACTCCATGGTTTACTGTTGGACTTTCGGTGATGGCTACTCAGGCAAGTGCGATTACTTTTCTTTCTACACCGGGACAAGCGTATCATGACGGGATGGGATTTGTTCAATTCTATTTTGGATTGCCAATTGCGATGGTTGTGATTTGTGTTACTTTTATTCCTATTTACCACAAGTACAAAGTCTATACGGCTTATGAATATTTAGAAAAAAGGTTTGATTTAAAAACACGTTCCCTTGCTGCCATTTTGTTTTTAGTACAAAGAGGGTTGGGAACCGGAATTACCATTTATGCTCCTTCAATTATTTTGTCGGCTTTGCTGGGTTGGGATCTTACCTATATGAATATTATCATTGGAATTCTGGTAATTATTTATACTTTTTCGGGAGGAACAAAAGCAGTAAATGTCACACAGAAACAACAGATGTTTGTGATTTTGTCCGGAATGGTAATTACTTTTTTCCTTATACTTGATTATTTGCCAAACGATATGACTTTTGACAACGCACTACACATTGCTGGTGCTAATCAAAAAATGAATATCGTAAATTTCTCTTTTGACTTAAATGAAAAATACACGATCTGGAGCGGAATAACCGGAGGTTTTTTCTTGGCTTTAGCCTATTTTGGAACCGATCAATCGCAGGTAGGACGCTATTTATCTGGAAAATCTGTTCGCGAAAGCCAAATGGGTTTAATTATGAATGGGCTTCTAAAAGTGCCAATGCAATTCCTTATATTACTAACTGGTGTAATGGTTTTTATCTTTTTTCAATTTAATGAAACTCCAATAAACTTCAATCCGAACAATAAAACTTTAGTTGAAAACTCAAAATATAGAGGCGAATATCAAAAACTGCAAAAAGATTTAGATACTTTATTTGAAGATGAAAAAGTAATCAACTTGTTGTATATCGATCAGCTTAATCAAGACTATGACAATCCAACGCTTCGAAAAGAATTAGTCGATTTGGCTGTCAAAGAAAAAGAATTAAGAGCACAAGCCAGAGAAATCATATCTAAAGCAGACAGTAAAGCAGAAACAAATGATAAGGATTATGTGTTTTTCTATTTTATTCTGCATTATCTACCCAAAGGACTTATTGGTTTATTGTTGGCCGTGATTATTTCGGCGGCAATGTCATCCACAGCTTCGGGACTAAATGCATTGGCATCTACAACTGCAATTGATATCTACAAACGTAACCTCAAAGTAGAAAAGACCGAAAAGCATTATTTGAATGCTTCGAAACTTTTCACCCTTATGTGGGGAATTATCGCTATAGGATTTGCCTGTATTGCAACGCTTTTTGAGAATTTAATTCAGCTGGTAAATATTATTGGTTCTATATTTTACGGAACCGTTTTAGGAATTTTCCTTGTTGGTTTTTATATCCAGAGAATACGTGGTAAAGCAATTTATTGTAGCGCGATAATAAGCCAAATTGCAATTTTCATTATCTATTATTTCACCAACTTCATTTACAGTAGTGGCGAAGAAAAACTAGGTTATTTATGGCTTAATTTCATCGGAGCATTACTAACTATCGTATTGTCATTCCTATTTCAAATAACAATATGCAAAGATGAAGAAAATGAAGTTTTAAGTGAGGATCTTGCGTCGTAAAGACAATCTACAATTCAATATGTACTTGATATAATTATTATTCCAGAAGATTAAAAATAAACAAAGCCGTCACAACTGACGGCTTTGTTTGTTTTTAAGATATTTTTTATTTGGAAATGCTTGAAGAATTATTTTCTATTCCACTCAGCAATACTTTCTCTGTTCATTTTTACGTAATCCTGATTTTTGGCAGCTTCCGCGGCAGCAAGCGAAATAGTAGCAGTTTCAATAGCGCCTTTTTTATCTCCTGCTCTGGCTTGAATCAATGATTTCAAACGAGTATACCAATATGGTTTTTCGGTGCTTAATTCCATTGCTTTGTCGATATATGACATTGCTTTTGTGTTATCACCATTAGACTGATACAAGTATTGTGCCGATGTAAAATAATCAGCTGATGAAGGTCCTGATAATACTGTCTCTATATTTGCTAACACTGTTTTTTGTGTTTGTACGTCAAATTTCATAGACACGGATGAATTTTCCCAAGCCATACTTAATTCGGCAGAATCAGCAGTTAAATTATCTATTCCGATTGTAAAAGATTCAACTGGTTTTGACAAAGCTTCTTCTTTAACAGTTGTTCTAAGCACAACATTGGCGTCATTCCATGTTTCAGGATTTCCCCAATTGTTGGTAGTGGCATAGAAAATCACTTCCCAACTTTCAATTTTAGGGATAGTGTATAAAGAATATTTCCCTTTTGGCAATGTTTTCCCATCAATTATAACATCATCACTGAAAGAAATAGTTGTATTTTCATTAGCTCCCGTTCTCCAAACTTTTCCAAACGGAACTAAATTACCAAATACAGCTCTCCCCTTCGCTGCTGGTCTGCAATAAACAATTTCAATATCTGTTAACCCAACTGTTTGTTGTATAGTGGCTTTTGGACTTGCCTGAGGAATTTTTAATTGAGCTTGAGTAATTAATGGCGCTATTATTATAGCAAATGCAATAAGGATCTTTTTCATGTTCATTGGTTTATGTGTTTTTTTCAAAATTACAAATTTAGAAAGCTCTAAATGTTAATCATTTCTTAACTAAAAATTGGTCATTATAGTATGTATCAAAGTTGAATTTGAAAACTATTTTTTTTTGAAATCATATAAACTTTTTGAAAAATCATATAACAAAAAAAAACAACTCGAGGCTAAGTTTGTATTGTAATTAAACTCATTCTCATTTAAAAAAACAACTATTGTCTATTCTTAAAAAATTATAGTCATGGAAAATCAAAATAAAAAAATACTATTTAAAAAATTACAATATCTAGTTTATAAAAGCATGGATTATTGTATGGAAATCCGATATATTTTTAATTTATAAAGGCACGTTTAATAGCGATACTTTTTCGAAATTTAATTCATCAAAATGATTGATTACGATATCTGCTAATGATAAATCCTGATCTTTTGAATGAAAGCTATTATAGCCCACACAAAATATATCAGCCGCTTTTGCTGCTTTTACACCATTAGTGCTGTCTTCAATTACAATGCAGTTTTCCTTTGGCGCAATAGACAACGAAGCTGCATGCAAGAAAATCGCCGGATGTGGTTTTGATTTTGGAAAATCCTCGCCACTTACAATGTGTGAAAAATATTGGTGCAAATCAAAACGTCTAAAAACTCTGTCAATGGTAACTTTCGCAGCTGATGAAGCTACAATAAGCTGCATTCCATTTCGATGAAAATCTTTGATTAAATTCTCAACACCTTCCAACAAAGCTAAATCTTCTTTGTTATCAAATGCATCGTTGAAAATAGTTCTTTTTCTTAAAATTAAATCTTCAACTTCTTGTTCTAACTGAAAATGTTCTTTTAATTTCTGAAAAGTATTTCGGGTTGATAACCCTGTAAACGAAGTATACATTTCTTCCGGAACATTAATATTTAGTTCACCAAATTGTTTGTAATAAGCATAACGGTGTACGACTTCTGTATCGACAATTACACCATCCATGTCGAAAATTACTGTTTTTATCATTTTTTTTAAGTTGCTGAGACTCTGAGTTACTAAGTTGCTAAGATGTCCTGGTTATGTTTTTTTTTAAAGCTTAAAGTTATAAAATCACAAAAATTTCTTAGATTTAGAAACTTAGCAACTTAGTAACTTAGAAACTCATTTACTCTTTTTTAAGCAAATAACGAATCACGGTTTCGGCAGCATACAATCCGAATAAACCTGGCATGTAGCTGTTAGTCCCGTAAAATGATTTTTTAAAATTAGAACCATCAGTCATACGTAAACTGCATTCGTCTTGGATTTCTGAAGAAAAAACCACTTTTACTTTGTTTATTTTTTCTTTCTTCAAACGCTTTCTGATAGTTTTGGCCAAATGACAATTCACTGTTTTGGCGATATCAGCTACTTTTACTTTGGAAGCTTCCATTTTTCCGCCAGCGCCCATGCTGCTTATGATTCTGACTTTTTTTCTTTTAGCAGAAATAATCAAATTCAATTTTGGAGTTACACTATCAATGCAATCCAAAACATAATCATAGTCATTAGAAACAATATCATATGCTCTTTCTGGAGAAAGAAATTCTTTTATTTGTATCAATTTCAACTCAGGATTGATGTCCATTAAACGATTACCTACAATGTTTACCTTTGGTTCTCCAACAGTAGAATGCAAAGCGGGTAATTGTCTGTTTATATTGGTAATATCCACTACATCTCCGTCTACAATTGTCATTGTCCCCACTCCTGCTCTCGCTAAAAATTCAGCGGCAAATGACCCAACTCCGCCAAGTCCAACGACCATTACGTGAGCATCTTGTAATTTTTGCAATCCTTCTTTTTTAAATAATAATTCGGCTCTTTCTGTCCACTCTGCCATTTTCTTTTGATTAAGGGTTTAATGTTTAAGTTCCTGAAAACCAAAAACAGTTTCAAAATTCTTTCCTATAATTTGTTTTAATTCTTCAATATCAATATTCTTATATTTGGCTGCCAAAGCATAGACTTCTTCAATTCCTTCGTCAATTGTGTCGGTTTCTAAAAAGAACTGTTCATTAGGAACATTAAGGAAAACAGCTTCCAAATCAGGATTTCGCAATAAGTATTTTCCAAACGAAATATAAAATCCGTTTTTGATCAATTCATTTGCAACTTGGTTATTTTTTGAAAAGCCATGAATAACCATTGGAACTGTAATTTTCAATCGCTTTTTAATTGCAATCACTTCTTGAAAAGCTGCCACACAATGAATCACAACAGGTTTATTGTATTTTTGAGCCAATACTAATTGTCTTTCAAAAACCATTTGCTGTAATTCCAGCGGAACTTCAATTCGTTTGTCCAATCCACATTCGCCTAGAGCGAGACAATTTGGTTGTTGTAATTTACTTTCGATAATTTGAAAATCATTCTCAAGCCTTTCCTGGTTTATATACCACGGATGAATCCCAATAGAATAAAATGGAATAGTGGCATCAAACTCCTGTGGATATTGATTTACCAGCTCCAAAATGGTTGGTTGATTTGTAAATTGATGAGTATGTAAATTAAAAAATTGCATTAATCATGAAATTTCTTTACACCCGCTTTGATTTCGATTGCCAAATCATTTTCCAAAGGCACTTTTGGGCATGAATACTTATGATTGTAAGCACAATACGGATTGTATGACAAATTAAAATCAATCACAATGGTATTGCCTGATGGAATTTTCAAATCGATATATTTTCCACCAATGTAACTCTCCTTACCCGAAGTCAAATCTGAAAAAGGCAAAAACAAGTAGTCTTTATATTCTTCTTTTTTGGCAAGTTCAATATCTCGATAGATGTTCAATTTAAATTCTTTTCCTTCTAGTTTAAAATGTGCTTCACCATACTTTATATAAATTGGCCTTCTAGCTGTAGAAGTTTTCATTTCGAATGGCTTTTCATTTTCTGTTCTGACAAATTGAGCTACAACAAAAGCTTTTTCATTTATTGGATAAAAATCTAATGACTTGAATTTTGCCAAATCCTTTGTTGTCAAAGGGCTAGTCTTTGCATCAGCATATTCGGCATTGAGTTCTTTTTGAAATTTTTCGACTGCTTTTACATCAAACTTAACTTGGCTAAAACCCAAATTAAACAGAACCAATAAAATTAAAGTCAGTATAACTCTCATATAATTAATTTTTTGGCAAAAATAGTTTAAAGTTATAAAAGCAACAAAGTTTATAAGCCATATAAATAAGCAAAGTTACCAAGGCTATTAGCTCTAAAAAACTTTGTAAGTTTGCATTTATAAAAATTTTCTCAATGCTCAGAACTGCAGTCGGTCGTTACATCAATAATTTTAAAGGTTTCACACGTGAAGTTTGGATACTTGCGCTGATTACTTTTATCAACCGAGCAGGTACGATGGTGTTGCCATTTTTATCCAAATATTTGAAAGAAGATTTACATTTTACTTACAGTGAAGTCGGATGGATTATGGTCGCATTTGGTATGGGTTCTATGCTGGGTTCATGGCTAGGAGGCAAATTGACCGATAAAATTGGGTTTTACAAAATCATGATTTTTAGTCTTTTCACCAGCGGAATCCTGTTTATTTTACTTCAATATATTACCAGTTTTTGGGGATTGTGCATTGCAATGTTTATCATCATGGCGATTTCGGATATGTTTCGTCCCGCGATGTTTGTTTCTCTAAGTGTATATGCAAAACCCGAAAATAGAGTTCGTGCCTTATCATTAGTACGATTAGCGGTAAATCTTGGTTTTGCTGCAGGGCCAACAATAGGAGGATTTATTATTCTAGCAATGGGATATCAAAGTTTGTTTTGGGTAGACGGAAGTACCTGTATCATTGCGATTTTGATTTTTGCTTTTTATATAAAAGAAAAAAAGAGAATTCCCTTAACTACAGATGATCTAGCCAACAAAATTGCTCCGAAATCCATTTATAAAGACAGACCTTTTTGGTTATTGCTTTTTATCAGTTTTGTTATAGTGACCGTATTTTTTCAAATATTTTCTACTTTGCCTTTATATCACAATGAAAAATTTGGTCTTAGCGAATTTCAAACCGGTATGATTCTTTCGATTAATGGACTATTGGTTTTCCTTTTTGAAATGCCAATAGTAAGTATGTTGGAACGCAAAAAAGTAAATAGAATCAAGACTATTTTTTATGGAAGTTTATGCATTGCCGCTGGTTACTACGTGTTGTTACTGGATTCTTGGGCTTTCATATTGCTTGTTAGCATTGTGTTATTAAGTTTTGGAGAAATTTTTGCTTTTCCTTTTACAAATGCTGTTTCATTAAATCGCGCACCAAAAGGTCAGGAAGGGCAATATATGGGTTTATTCACTATGAGTTTTAGTCTGGCACATATTACGAGTTCTAAAATGGGTCTCGAAATAATTGCTCATAATGGTTATCAAATCAATTGGATAATCATGGGAACGTTAGGGATTTTGGCTTCATTTTGTTGTATTTGGCTTAACAAAATGATACGCTCAGAAAACCAATCCAATAGTAATTAAATTATTTCACAAAAAAACTTCGATAAAAGTTAATCTCTTTTTCGAAGTTTTTTTGCGAAAATGTACTTTTTAAAAAGCTCAATTTTAAAAAAGTTCCATCAAATCCGAAGGTTCATTCAGGAAGAATTTTGCTCCTTCCGAGAATAATTCATCTTTTGGTCTATATCCCCAAGAAACGCCGACGGCATACATTCCGGCTTGGGTGGCAGTTTGCATATCAATACCACTATCTCCAACAAAAATAATCTCTGATGGTGTGCAATTCAATTGTTCACTCATTTGGATTGCGGTAAATGGATTAGGTTTCTTAAACTCTTCTGAAGTCAGACCAACTATAAGATTGAAGTATTCTGGAAATATCGATTCGGTTATTTTCTTGGTCAACACATCTGACTTATTAGACAACACGTTCATTGGGATATTTAGCAAATTCAACTCATCCAAAAGTGCTTGGATTCCTGTATATGGTTTCGTTTTTTGAATGCAATTTTCCCCGTAATAATCCATCATTAATGCATAACAACGATCGATTTCTTCTTCGTTTCTTTTATTTTCTGGCAATGCTCTGGTTACTAATTTGCGGAGCCCATTTCCAATAAAATAATTATAACTTTCGTAATTATGGGCTGGATAATCATTGTCAATAAGCACTCTATTCATCGCATCTGCAATGTCTTCAAGTGAATTTATTAAGGTTCCGTCAAGGTCAAAAATAATGGCTTTGTATTTCATTTTGTTGTAAAATAATTAACTTTCGAAACTGGCTTTCAAAAGTATTTTTAAAAATTTATTCTTTCAATAATCGTTCCAATTGGAATTTTTCTTTTTCATTCAAACTTGGTAAAATAGTCTGAAAAGTGTTTCTGATTTCTGGATTTTTAATCAAAACCCGAATATTATCTCGACCGAATTTAGAAAACTGCCACATGTGATGCGTTGTAGCATTGACCAAATTTTTCAAAACAGCATCATTGATGATCTTAAAATTCAGTAAATATTCTAACGCATTTTGTCTGGTTGTAGCTTCATATTTAGGGGAAGAATAATTTAGTAATTCTTGAAAATAAACTTCCTTATTATTTCCATATTCAGGTGTGGAAACCGCTAATGACAGCCACAGAATTCGCAAATTAAAATCATTAAATCCAATCCAGTTTTTTGTTTTTTCTAAACAATCTATCCTTTTATTTGGAAAATTATTCCACAAAATATACAGCGCAATTTCCTGTGTCTGATAGGATTTGTCATCGAGTAATGTTTCATATTCAGATCTGAATTCGTCAGGGATTTTTTGTAGTGTGCTTGCTACCGCTTGTCGCACCTGAATATTTTGCGTTTGCAATGCCAAATGCAATAATTGTTTTTTGTCTTCAAATTTCTCTTTGAAAAGTTGCCCAACAATCGATTCTTTTACTGAAAAATGTACATTCGATTGTAATGTTTTTTCGAAGAAAGTAAATTTTTCTGCTAATGGTTTGTTTCTAAGTTTTGCCACTTCCAACTGAACTTTCATTGCATCATTTTTGGCTAATAATTCATTAGCAATTTCACTATTAAACGCAGGAGATTCAAGCCATATTTTACCGAAATTTTCCAAGTCATAATGTGAAACTTTCTTTATTTCATCAAAGAAATTTTGAGTCGTAACATTTTTATAAGAATATTTTAAAAGATAATTTTTTACAGCTTTTTTAAAAGCTTTTTCGCCAATTCCTTCCCGAAGAACATGCAATGCCCAAGCTCCTTTTTGGTAAAATGATAAAGAACTAGCTTTAGGATTTAGCACCGGAATTGTATCGGTTTTGGATGCTTGTTTTAGTTGCAAGGAGGATTCATATAATTTAGAATAAAAATAATCATCCCCATAAATTGCTCTTTCGGCCAATAATGCATAATAGGTCGCAAATCCTTCCTGTAACCAATGGTCTTTTCCAGTTTGGGCGGTAACTAAATCTCCAAACCATTGATGTGCCAATTCATGGGCATTGACATTGGTATAACTTCGATCTTCAAATCCAACAGAATCGACAACATAGCGAGTCGAAAATAAAGTTGAAGTAGTGTTTTCCATTCCTGCATATAGAAATTCAGATACAGGAATTTGACGATAAATTTCCCAAGGGTACTTCACTCCTATTTCTTTTTCCAAATAATCGAATATTTCTTTGGAATAGCGGTAGGTTGGCTCTTGCTTGCTAATGTCTTTTGGATCTAA
>Ga0308157_10006424_pt1 | contig 14109 bp, 11 predicted proteins | sample PhyBR1_FD_201035 | JGI IMG/M metagenome (GOLD analysis project Ga0308157, IMG submission 201035) | Phyllosphere microbial communities from UC Gill Tract Community Farm, Albany, California, United States - DLSLB.R1 | ecosystem: Host-associated > Plants > Phyllosphere > Unclassified | place: USA...
ACACTGAGGTGAACACGGCTGACAACACCGGTGAGAACACTGAGGTGAACACGGCTGACAACACCGGTGAGAACACTGAGGTGAACACGGCTGACAACACCGGTGAGAACACTGAGGTCAACTCGGCCGACAACACTGAGGTCAACACCGAGGTCAACTCGGCCGACAACACTGAGGTGAACACTGAGGTGAACACGGCCGAGAACACCGAGGTCAACACGGGCGAGAACACCGAGGTCAACGCTGAGGTGAACACCGCCGAAAATACGGGCGAGAACACTGAGGTGAACACGGGCGAGAACACCGAGGTCAACACCGAGGTGAACACGGCGGACAACACCGCGGACAACGCGGCGGACAACACGGCGGACAACTCCGCGGACAACACTGCCGACAACACCGGTGACAACACCGGCGACGACGCCACCGTCGAGGATCCGGCCGTCTCGGTCGACCCCGGCAGCGTCGAGGCAGGCGACTCCACCACGGTGACCGGCGAGAACTTCCCGCCGAACACCGAGGTGGACGTCCAGCTCGTCGATGCGGACGGCAATCCCGTGGGTGACCCGGTCTCCGTGGTCACCGACGAGAACGGTGACTTCACCCTCGACGTCGCCATCCTCGACGGCACCCCGGCCGGCGAGTACACGATCGTCGCCACTGCCGAGACCGGGGAGTCCGCCTCCGCGGATCTCACCGTGACCGGTGCCGGCGATGGCAACGGCGCGGACAACACGTCGGACAGCGCCTCCGACAACACCGCCGCCAACACCGGTGGCGGCTCCAACGGCACCGGCGGATTCAGCAATGGCTCCTCCGGTTCCACCGGGGGCAGCGGCTTCGGTTCGGGCGGCCACCTCGCCCAGACCGGCGCTGCAGGCACCGCCGCGATGGTGGGGCTCGCAGCCCTGCTGCTCATCGGCGGCGCCGCCGGAGTGATGATCTCCCGTCGCTCCGTGTCCTGAATGATCACGGACACCCTCTGATGGCCGTCGGGCCGGCACCACGGTGTCGGCCCGGCGGCCATCGGCCCTGCTCGCTCCCACTCCTTCCCTGCACCACCCCTCAGAACGGACCCCGCCATGGCTCCGCCCCGCATCCGCCGTCTCCCCGCCGTGGTCCTCGCGACCGTCGGCCTCCTCGCCGCCGGGCACATCGGCGCGACCCTCGCCTACACCGGCCCCGACACCCCCGTGAAGGCGGCGCTGCAGCCCGCGCTGAACCGCTACTTCCTCGGCCCGCTGGACCAGGGCTGGAACCTCTTCGCCCCGGGCCCCTACTCGCAGGACGAGTACATGCTCGTGCGCGCCTGCATCAGCGAGATGGATGTCTGCGCCGGGGGTGACGCGGCCGGCGCCGAGTTCACCGAGTGGCGCAACGTCACCGCCGAGGAGCTCGAGGCGGCCGAGTACAACATCTTCGCCGACCGCGAGACGCGCCAGTCCAAGGTGGTCCACGGCCGGTTCTGGCCGGTCGCGAACGACCTCACCGACGAGCAGCGCGGCATGGCCGAGGCGAACCACATCGACGGCGAGCCCGTCTTCGGCGTCGACCTCTCCTCGCCCGAGGCGTCGGAGGTCTACTCCGCCTCGGAGCTCGGCACCCTGCGCACCTACCAGCGCCTCGAGGACGTCGCCGTGGGACTCGGCACCCTCGTGATGCGCCAGGAGCACGGCGACGCGGTCACCCTCGTGGAGGTGAGGATGCTGCGCGAGTCCGTCCCCGGCTTCTCCCAGCGGCACGACCCGCCCAGCGAACCCGCCCAGCACTGGACCTCGATCGGATGGCGCCCGGCGACGGAGTTCGACGAGGCCACCCTGGAGGCCTGGTCATGACCGCCCCCACCCCCGTCCGCGACTGGCTGCGCACCCAGCGCACCGCCCCCGGCCGTCTCCTGGACGCCGTGGTCACCTGGTTCATCGCCGACCGGCACTCGAGCTACGGCATCGCTGTCATGCGCATCGCGTCCGGTGCCTTCCTGCTGGGCTGGCTGCTTGTCAACCTGCCGATCGCCTCCCGCATCTGGGGGCCCGGCTCCGCCTACTGGCAGCCCTACCGCGAGATCCTCGGCTACGACGGCATCTTCGGCGCCCTCCAGCACGCCGGCCCCGTCCCGTTCTGGCTCTGGTACATCGCGTCGATCGCGCTCGCGCTCGCCTTCACCCTCGGCTGGCGCACCCGGATCGTCACCCCGCTGCTGTTCATCTTCTACACGACGCTGAACGGTCAGAACACGCCGATCTCCGACGGCGGGAACTACTTCATCCGGATCATGCTGATCTACCTGATCCTCATGGACGTCTCCCGTCGCTGGTCGCTGGACGCCCGGCGTCGCGCCCGACTGGAGAGCCCCGAGACGCAGACCGGCTCGGTGCTGCACAACATCGGGCTGTGCCTGGTCGTCGCCCAGATCTGCATCGTCTACCTCGAGGCGGGGCTCTACAAGGTCCAGGGCTCGCTGTGGCAGAACGGCACTGCCGTGTACTACCCGCTCCAGTCGGTCGCCTACGGGATCTTCCCGCCGCTGGCGGACCTGCTGACCTACTTCGCGCTGCCGGTGTTCGTGGCCACCTACGTCACCGTGCTCGCCCAGATCGCCTTCCCCTTCCTGCTCTTCCACCGCATCACCCGACGCGTGGCGCTGCTGGCGCTGCTCGGGATGCACCTGAGCATCGCCGTGGTGATGGGCCTGCCGTTCTTCTCCGGGATCATGGCCTCGGCCGATGCGGTGCTCGTCTCCGGTGCGACCTGGGTCGCGATCGTCGGCTGGCTGCGCCTGGTGCTCACCGAGAACCCGCTCGCGCGGCGACTGCTGCCCCGGCTCCGACGCGGCGGCGACTCGTCGCCCGGGGCCGAGAAGGGCACCGGGACGCGGAAGGAAGGTGCGGGCGAGACCTCGCGCGCGACGGCGCGCAGGGCCGCGACGAGGAAGAAGGGCACGTCGGCCGATGGTCCGGACGCCGAGGCCGACCAGGAGGAGCCCGCTCAGGTGTGAGTCCGGCCGGCGGGGCCCGCCCCCGTGCGCGGCGGCTCCCGTCCGGCCCGGCCTCCGCTCGCCGCAGCGTCGCCCCCTTCCCGTCGGCGCGGCCGGCATGGCAGGGTGTACCCCGACATTCTATCGTTGTAAATCTGACGGCCGACACCCACCCGTCGGCCGCCCGTCCACACCACAGGAGCTGTGACGATGACCCTGCGCGCGAGCGAGCACGACGGCACCCACCCGCGCCCCACCCTGATGCGCGAGGACTGGGAGAGCCTGGACGGCCCGTGGGGCTTCGCGCACGATGACGAGGACCGCGGCCGCGTCGAGCGCTGGTACGCGCCCGACGGCGCCGACGCGTTCGACCGCACCATCACGGTGCCCTTCGTGCCCGAGTCCGAGGCCTCCGGCATCCACGAGACGGGGTACCACCCCGTGGTCTGGTACCGCCGCACCCTCACGATCGCACCGCGGGCGGGGCACCGCACCCTGCTGCACCTGGGCGCCGTCGACCACGAGGCGCACGTGTGGGTGGACGGGCAGCTGGCCGGCCATCACGTGGGCGGGCAGACCTCCTTCACCTGCGACCTCACCGACCTGCTCGACGACGGCCCCGAGCACGTCGTGGTGGTGCGCGCGCACGACGATCCGCACGATCCGGAGCTGCCTCGCGGCAAGCAGGACTGGCGCGAGGAGCCGCACGGCATCTGGTACCACCGCTCCACCGGGATCTGGCGCAGCGTGTGGCTCGAGACCGTGCCGGACCAGCACGTCACCGGCGTCCACCACGAGTTCGACATGGCCCGCGCCCGCGTGGAGCTCTCGGTGCGCCTCGCCCGTCGGCCCGCGCCCGGGACCACGGTCCGTGCGGTGCTCAGCGTGACGGGCGAGCACGGCACCGAGCAGCTCGGAGCCGTCGAGATCGCCGCGCACGACCCTCGAGTGCAGGGCGTGCTCGACGTCCCGGCGGTGCGCAACACCCAGGACCGCGACCGGCTGCTGTGGTCCCCCGATCACCCCACGCTCGTGGACCTCGCCCTCGAGGTGCGGGTGGACGGACAGGTCGTGGACGAGGCGGCGAGCTACCTGGGGCTGCGCACCACCGGCATCGACCGCGGCCACTTCCTGCTCAACGGCGAGCCGTGCTTCGTCCGCTCCGTGCTCGAGCAGGGCTACTGGCCCGCCTCCCATCTCACCGCTCCCACGCTCGCCGCGTACCGCCAGGAGGTCGAGCTGATCAAGGAGCTGGGCTTCAACGCCGCCCGGATCCACCAGAAGGTCGAGGACCCCCGCTTCCTGTTCTGGGCCGACCGGCTGGGCCTGCTGATCTGGGGCGAGACCGCCAACGCCTACGCCTACAGCCCCCGCGCCGCCGCCGCGCTGACCGCGGAGTGGACCGAGATCGTCGAGCAGTGCCGCGCCCACCCGAGCGTGGTCACCTGGGTGCCGATGAACGAGTCCTGGGGCGTGCGCGACCTCGCCGACCACGCCCCGCAGAAGGACCTCACGATCGCCCTGACCGCGCTGACCCGCTCCCTGGACCCCAGCCGCCCCGTCGTCTCCAACGACGGCTACGAGCTCACCGGCGGGGACATCATCGCCCTGCACGACTACACCACCGACGCGGCCCGCCTCGCCGCCCACTACGCCGACGAGGACGCGACCGCGGCGACGATCGCCGGTCGCGGACCGCAGCGCCGCCGTCCGATCGACGACGCCGCCCAGCACCTGAATCCGGACGCGCCCGTGATGATCACCGAGTTCGGCGGCATCGCCTACGCCGCCGAGGGCACCTGGGGCTACGCGACCGTCTCGGACCCGGAGGAGTTCCGGGAGAAGGTGGGCGGGCTGTTCGCGGCGCTGAACTCCTCGCCCACCCTCGCCGGCCACTGCTACACCCAGCTCACCGACACCCTGCAGGAGGCCAACGGGCTGGCCACCGCGGACCGCGTCCCGAAGCTCGAGGCGTCCGTGCTCCGCGCCCTCGTCACCGGGCGGGACCGCGATGAGCGCTGACCCCGCCGCCCCGTCGGCCGCTCGATCGCTGCGAGAGACCGCTGGGCCCCTGCCGCTCGGACAGATCCGACCGCGCGGCTGGCTCGAGCGCCAGCTGCGCCTGCAGGCCGAGGGCATCACCGGACAGCTCCCGGAGATCTGGCCGGACGTCGGCCCGGACAGCGGCTGGCTGGGCGGGGACGGCGAGAGCTGGGAGCGCGGCCCCTACTACCTCGACGGCCTGCTGCCGCTCGCGCACGTGCTCGGCGACGAGACGCTGCTCGCCCGGGCGCGCCCCTGGATCGAGTGGATGCTCGCCTCCCAGGTGCCGCCCGGCGAGGACGGAGCCGGTTCCTTCGGCCCGCGCGGGGACCAGGACTGGTGGCCGCGGATGGTCGCCGCAAAGGTGCTGGCCCAGCACGCCGAGGCGACCCATGACGAGCGCGTGGTGCCCTTCCTGCTGCGCTGGTGCGAGCACCTGCGCACGCATCTGCCGCAGCGCCCCCTCAGCGGCTGGGGCGAGGTGCGCGGCGCGGACCTCGCGCTCACCGTCGCCTGGCTCCACGACCGCACCGGAGAGGACTGGCTCGTGGACCTGCTCGAGCTCGTGCTCTCCCAGACCTTCGACTGGAACGAGTACCTCACCACCGAGCTGATCACCGGGCCGGCGCGCTTCTTCGAGCACCGCACCCACGGGGTCAACGTCGCGATGGGGCTGAAGACCGGCGCCGTCGCCTCGCGGCTCGGGCGCTCTCCGGAGGCGGTCGAGACCCACCGCGAGCGCACCGAGGCCGCATTCGCCGCGCTCGAGCGCTGGCACGGCCAGGCCCACGGCTGGTTCGCGGCCGACGAGTGGCTGGGCGGGCGTGAGGCGGTCGCGGGCATCGAGACCTGCCTGGTGGTGGAGATGATGTACACCCAGGAGGTGCTCGCGCGAATGTTCGGCGACGCCGTGCAGGGGGACCGGCTCGAGTCGCTGGCCTTCAACCTGCTGCCCGCCTCCTCGGACCCGCGGATGCTCGCCCATCAGTACCACCAGCAGGGCACCCAGATCGAGGTGTCCGTCGCGCACCGGGACTGGTCCTGCTCGAGCGACGGCGCGAACATGTTCGGTCTCGAGCCCCACTTCGGGTGCTGCACCGCGAACCTCCATCAGGGCTGGCCCAAGTTCGCCGCCTCCCTGTGGGCCCGGGACGCCGACGGCGGCCTGCGCGCCGTCGCCTACGCCCCGGCCGTCGTGGACACCGAGGCCGGCCCGGACGGCGCCCCGGCCCCGGTGCGGATCGAGGTCGAGACCGACTACCCCTTCGAGGAGACGGTGCGCCTGACGGTCGCCGCCGGTCACGACGGGGCCGACGGCCCGAGCCGTTTCCCGCTGCGGCTGCGCCTGCCTCAGTGGTGCACCGACGCAGAGCTCACCCTCGACGGGCAGGAGCTCGAGATCCGCGACCGCGGGGACGGGCACCACGAGATCGTGCGGGACTGGGCCGGCACCAGCACCCTCGAGCTGCGCCTGCCGATGAGGGCCCGGATCACCCGGCGCGAGCGCCAGGCCGCTGCCGTGCACCTGGGCCCCCTGGTGATGGTCGCGAGCCCGGGGGAGACCTGGCGCGGGGTTCCGGGCGCGCCCGGGCTCGGCGAATGGGAGATCCGCCCGCGCACGAACTGGAACTGGGCGCTGGCCGAGGTGGAGCAGGCCGGGAGCTGGCCCGTGCAGCGCGGCGAGGTGCCCGAGGCCCCCTTCGCGCTGGGCCGGGCGACGGTCCTGCACGCGATGGGCTGCGAGGTCCCGCAGTGGCGCCGCGACGGCGCCTCGGCCGCCTCGCCGCCGCTCAGCCCTGTGAAGGACCACCTGCCTGTGCACGGCCTGGACCTGGTGCCCTACGGCACCGCCCGGCTGCGCGTCATGGAGTTCCCGGTGGCGATGGCCCGCACGGAGGGGTGAACGGCGGAGGGTTGCGACGGGGTCAGCGGGCGGGGTCCTCCGCGACCGCGGTGAAGAGCTCCTCGTTCGCGGGCACGCCCTGCTGCACGGCGCCGTCCTCGTCGAGATGGCGCCAGGTGAAGGGCAGGCCTCGCGCGGAGTCGATGTCGGGGCCGTCCATGAGCTGGAAGTGCACGTGGGGATCGGAGGAGTTGCCCGAGTTCCCGCACTGTCCGAGCACCTGACCGGTGCGCACGCGCTCGCCGACCTGCACGACGGGGGAGCCGCGCCGGAGATGGGCGAGCACCGCGACCGGCCCGTCGGCCGCGCCTGCGCCGTCCGCGCGCACCATGACGTGGTTCCCCAGCAGGTGCCGCGGAGCGCCGAGGCTGCGCACGAACCCCTCGAGCAGCAGGTAAGCGATGCCCGGCCAGGACAGGCGGCTGAGATGGTCCCGGCTCGTGCCGTGCACCGCGATCACCTCGCCGTCGACGGGGGAGAGGACCTCTTGGCCGAAGGACGGGAACGTCTCCGGGCGGCGCATCGGCGCCCAGAGCGGATCGAAAGTGCGCGGCGAGGCGCCGTCGGGCTCATGGGTGATGTCGATGGCGTAGGTCTGCGCGAGCCGGTGCGTGTGCGAGGGGACCTTCGAGGTCGGGGAGTTCAGACCCCGCCATCGCCCGCGCACAGGCACCGCGACGCGGAGCGGGTCCCGCTCCTGCCGCGGGCGCTGGAGACCGGCGTGGAGAAACTGCCCGGCGATGCCCAGTCCGACCAGCGAGACGCCCAGCAGGTAGAACGCATCGATCCCACGGCCCAGGGAGACGGTGACGATGATCAGCACGGCGCCGAGTGCGAGCGCGGGGCCGGACAGACGCAGGAGCGAGGTCATGGAAGGCCTGTCGACGAGTGGGGCAGAAAGGCTCCCACCGTACCGACCGGCCCGGTGCGGAGCCAGCCGGAGGCCGCCGCGGCGCGGGACCCTGCCCCGCCCTCTCAGCTCGGGCGGTTGCCGCGCAGGAACTGGTCCACCGCGGCGTCGACCAGCTCGTCGAGCCGCTCGGACCCGACCATGCCGCCGTTGATGAGGGTGGCGATGCCCAGCACCGTCGCGAGCAGCATGATCCCGGCGCGGGAGGACGTCCCGGCGGCGAGCAGTCCCTCGGCCTGCCCCTGCTCCATGAGGCCGGGCAGGGGGCCGAACGCGGCGGCGGCCGCCTCGCGCACCTCCTCCGCCCCGTCGCGGTGCTTGGTGGAGAACATGAGCTCGAGCAGCGCGGCGTCGCGGGTCGCGAAGCGCACGAAGGCGCCCACCGTGGCGTGCAGGCGTGGGGAGAAGCCGTCGTCGGCCGCCTCGATCGCCGTCTCGAGCTGCGCCCCGAGCCGCTCGAACCCCGTGATCGCGAGCGCGTCCAGCAGCGCCTGACGGTCGCGGAAGTGGCGCCGCGGCGCCGCATGGCTGACCCCGGCCCGGCGTGCCAGCTCGCGCAGCGAGAGCTCGTCCTGGCCGTGCTCGCGCAGGGTCTGCTCGGCCGTGCTGAGCAGCTCGTCGCGGAGGCTGCCGTGATGGTAGGGACGTTCCTCGGTCTCGGTCACGCCAGGATCCTATCGATGTTTCCATTGACAACACCAGTTGTCGCTGTCTACATTGTGGCCCATGACAACATTCTCCGTGGATGCCCTCCCCGATCTCACCGGACGCACCGCGATCGTCACCGGTGCCAACAGCGGCATCGGCCGCGTCACCGCCCGTGTCCTCGCCGAGCACGGCGCGCGCGTCATCCTGGCCGTGCGCGATGTGCGCAAGGGGGCCGACGCCGCCGCCACCATGACCGGCGAGGTGGAGGTGCGCCGCCTCGACCTCGCCGACCTCGCCTCCGTGCGGCTCTTCGCCGGCGGCATCGACGGCCCCGTCGACCTGCTGATCAACAACGCCGGGCTGATGATCCCGCCGCTGGGGCGCACGGCCGACGGGTTCGAGCTCCAGTTCGGCACCAACCATCTCGGCCACTTCGCGCTGACCAACCTGCTGCTCCCGCAGATCGTGGGCCGCGTGGTCACGGTCTCCTCCATCGCCCACCGCGGCGGGGCGATCAACCTCCACGATCCCAACTGGGAGCACCGCCCCTACCGGCGCTCACGCGCCTACGGACAGTCCAAGCTCGCGAACCTCCTGTTCGCCGCCGAGCTGCAGCGGCGCCTCGAGGCCGCCGGCTCCGAGGTGCTCTCCCTGGCCGCGCACCCCGGCCTCGCCGCGACCTCGCTCGTGCGCGGCCGACGCACCCGGCTGGGCACGGCCGCGGAGGGCGCGGTCCTCGCCCTGCTCGGACAGAGCGACGTGGGCGGAGCCCTGCCCACGCTGATGGCCGCCACGACGGATCTTCCCGGCGACACCTTCGTCGGCCCCACGGGGCGCTTCGGCACCCGCGGGGAGCCCGGACCGGTGGAGCGCTCCGACCGCGCCCGGGACACCCAGATGGCCCGCAGCCTGTGGAGCCTGTCCGAGGGGCTGACCGGCGTCAGCTTCCCGCTGTCCGTGCCGGCCCGCGCCGGTGCCGCTCCACGTACCGCCTGAAGTCCCACGGCTCCTGCCCGCGCTCGTCCCCGTCGAGGAATTCCGTCGCGGCCTCGCGTCCCTTGCGGTAGAGCAGCTCCCGGTCCTCGTCGGAGAGGTCGAACTGGGTGGGGCGCACCGCGGCGGTGTCGATGAAGATGGTCCGCTCCACCGTGTTCTGCGCGTCGATGTGCATACGGTCGTAGAACCCGGTGACGGTGTCCACGACCGCCTTCCCGAAGGAGAGCGGTCCGCGGATCCGGTTGCGCCGGCCGAAGTCCGCCTCGGGCTTGGCGGAGAGCTTGATGCCGAAGGTGGGCCAGCGCGGCGGCTCGCCGCCGGGTCGGTCGAACACCGAGACCGGGAAGTTCGAGAGCATCCCGCCGTCCACGAGCACCGCCGCGCCGCCGGCCGGGAGCCGCCATCTCACGGGGCGGAAGAACAGCGGGATCGAGGAGGAGACCCGCACCGCCTCGGCCACCCGCAGCGCCGACGGGTCGATCCCGAACTTCGGCGCGTCCTTCGGCAGGAGTCGAAGCCTTCCGGCCGAGAGGTCCGAGGCGGTGACCACGAGACGATGGTGCCGCGGGTCCGCGGGGTCGAGGTCGAGCTCCGGATCCTCGATCACGAGATCCCCGAAGGCGGCGTCGGGGCCGAGCGCGGAGTGGCGGGCGAGCTGCTCCTCGACCCACCGGGTGAGGACGTCGCCGCGGTGGATGCCGTTGTGCAGCAGGATCGCGAGGCCCTTGCCCGGCAGGGTGCGGGTCCACCACGGTCCGTCCTCGAAGCTCCGGTAGTCGGTGGAGCGCAGGATCTCCACCATCTCGCGGGCGGGGATCCCGGTCGCCGCGAGCGCGCCTGCCATCGCCCCGGCCGAGGAGCCCGCGATCCGGTGCACCCGGTAGCCGCGCTCCTCGAGCACCTCGAGCGCGCCGGCCAGGGCGATGCCCTTGACCCCGCCGCCCTCGAGCACCAGGTCGACTCTCTGCGGGCGGTCTTCGGCGTCGAGGTCGACGTGCGTGTCGGAGCCGGATGCGGGTTCGGGCGTCATGCTCCCCAGGCTAGGTGAGGGGTAGGCGCCGCCGCGCGCTACGACTGCGTCGTCAGCGGGGCAGGGCACTCGGGGCCGACGGTGACCACGCACGGCCAGGAGCCCCCGTCCCTCCGGCGATCGGGGAGCCGTGGGCGATGTGGACAAGGCCTCGCCTGCGGTGTGCGGGTGCATGCTGGTGCAGTGCCGAGACCTACCGCGATCGTCTATGTCGATGGGTTCAACCTCTACAAGGGGCAGCTGGAGAGTCGCCCTGCGAACAAGTGGCTGGACCTCGTCGGTCTGTTCGACGACGTGCTGGACAGATTCGATGTGCGCCACGTCCACTACTTCACGGCCCGGATCAAGGGGCGGATGAACCCGGAGGATCCGCATGCTCCGGATCGGCAGCATGCCTACCTCCGTGCACTGCGCACACTCGATCGACTGACCGTCCACGATGATTCGCTGTTCACGGTCCATCACGGCTACGCGCGCGAGTGGGTCGACGGTAAGGAGCGACCACCGCTCACGCACCATCACGTCTACAAGGTCCAGGAGAAGGGCTCCGACGTGAAGCTGGCGACGCAACTGCTCATGGACGCGCTCGACGATCGTGCGGAGACGTACGTGGTGGTGTCCTCGGATTCTGACCTGGCGCATCCGATCGACGTCGCCAAACGGCGTTTCGGAGCCCGCGTAGGGATTCTCTATCCGCGAGACGAGAGGACGAAGCTGTTCGAGAAGGTGGGCATCGACTTCAGCTTGTACCTGCGACCGGCGTACGCGGCGAGGAACCAGCTCCCGGCGGTGGTGCAGACCGAGAAGCGGCCTGTCCGCCGTCCTTCCTCGTGGACGTAGCAAGGCCCCGCACTGGGCGGGGCCTTGAGCCTGATCCAGAGGAACAGGGGTAGTGCATTCAGGTTAGCACCACAGATCGTCGGAGGCCAGATGGTGCCCGGCGAAGTCGGCCCGGACCTCGGTCATCGTCGCCCGAGTGCCCCGGCCGGGACGGTTCCCGTGACCCCGCCGCCCTCGAGCGCCACGTCAACCCGCTGCGGCTAGGTGCGCTCTGGTGCGGCTGGTCCGGGGCGGAGGAGACCGGTCGCGGAGAGCTCATGCGTGCCAGGCTAGGTCACCGTCAGGACACCCGGACGCATGAGCTCCACCAGCCAGTCGTCGAGGCGAGCGAGCTCCGCGGCCTCGCCGAACAGCGGCTTCCCGCCGGGAAGCGGCAGGTAGGCGACCGCGTCCAGCACCGCCCAGTACTGCTCGCCTCTCCGACCCGTCGTCGCCGTGTACGCGGCGAGGAAGTCCCGGGCCGAGCGCGCGTCGGCGGCGACCGCGAGGGCGGTGGCCGCATGGCAGGCGTCCAGCCAGGCCGGCCCCGTGGAGGTCTCCACCCAGTCGACCACCCCGCTGATCTCCTCGTCCTGCCACAGCAGGTTCCGGTGACTGAAGTCCCGGTGCAGGAAGGTGGGCTCGAACTCCGGCGGACCCTCGGCCAGGAGGTCGAAGGCGCGGCGCCAGGATCCCGGCGAGCGGGTCCAGGCCGGCACCTCCCACTTCGCCGGCGGCGCCCAGGACTGGTAGGTGCGGAAGGGCTGCGCGGGTCGCGTCTCGTGGATCGTGGCCAGCAGCTCGGCCATGGCGCGCAGCCGGCCCGGGGTGTCCGGCAGCGTCGCACGGCCGGGGAGGAGGGTCATCAGATGGGCGGGGTGGCCGGTGTGCGTCCCGTCCTCGTCCAGGGCGAGGCTCGTGGGTACGGGGACGTCCGTGCGGGCCAGCGCCTCCAGCGCCGCTCGCTCGCGTGCGGTGAGGGCCGTGCCGTGCGTGCGCCACGGCTCGAGGGTCATCAGGCGCAGCACGGATTCCCGGCCGGAGGGCTCGGTCAGCGCGAGCATGCGGGAGGTCTTCCCGCCGGTCAGCTCGCGGTGCCGCACCGTGCCCGCCCCGAGCGCACGGGCCGCCCAGGCGAGCGCAGGGGCGTCGTCGCGCAGGGAGGCGGGGGTCATGGACGCCAGGGTAAAGGAGGGGCGCGACGTCGGCCCGCCGAGCCCGACGCGATACAGCGCGCGGAGGACCCATGCTGCGGCGCACACGAGTCCTCAGCGCGCACAACTCGGCCGGGCGAGCCGGACGCGCCGGCGGCGTCGGCGGCGTCGGCCCCATCGGCCCTTCGGCCCATCGGCCCGCTGGCTGTCCGGTGAGCAGACAGGGGCGAATGACGTGCTCTGAGGCCCAGGTCTGCTCACCCAGGCTCGCTGTCCGGTCGGCGCCGAGGCTCCATGGGAGTGCTCGACACCGGAAGGGCGGAGCACGAGACGGGCCGGGCCGCGGGGGAGTGCCCCGCTGCCCGGCCCGTCGGGACCTGCGTCTCAGCGCGTCAGCGTGTCAGAGGGTCTTCGCCAGCGGGTCGAAGCCCTCGGGCAGGACCGGCACCGTGTCCACGGAGGACTCGACGGTGACGAACTCGCCGCTCGCCGCCGACTCCTCGGCGGAGAGCATGATGTCCAGGACGTGGTAGCCCACGGCGCCCGAGGCGACGTGCGGGCGGTCCTCCTGGATGGCGCGGACCATGTCCAGCAGGCCCAGGCCGCGGCCGGTGACCGGGCCCTCCTGCTGCACCTCGATCCACTCCTGCTCGGGCGGCGCCTCGCCGAAGGATGCGAAGGGGCGCACGTAGGCGATGCGGCCCTCGAACATGTTCGGGTCGGGGATGGAGAGCGAGCCCTCGGTGCCGTGGATCTCGACGATGCCCTGACGCGCCAGCGGCGAGTCGAAGCTGACCAGCGAGGTGCCGGTCTGGCCGCCCTCGAACTGGGTGAGCACCGAGATGGTCGACGGCGGCTCGACGGGGAACTTCTGTCCCTTGTTCGGGCCTACCAGGATCTCGCGCTCCTCCTGCGCCTTCAGACCCATCGCGGCGACCTTCTCGACCGTCCCGAACAGGCTCACCAGGGTGGTGAAGTAGTACGGGCCGATGTCCAGCAGCGGGCCGGCGCCCTTGGCGAACAGGAAGGCGGGGTTCGGGTGGAAGACCTCCGGGCCCTGCCACTGCATGGAGGTCTGTGCGAACAGGGGGCGGCCGATGAGGCCGTCGAGGATTGCGCGCTTGGCGGTCTGCACGCCGGCACCGAGCACGGTGTCGGGCGCGCAGCCGACGCGCAGCCCGGCCTCGTCGGCCTGCGTCAGCAGTGCGGCGGTGGACTCGCGGTCCAGGCCCAGCGGCTTCTCGGTCCACACGTGCTTGCCGGCGGCGATCGCCTGCGAGGAGATCTCCGTATGCACGGCGGGGATGGTCAGGTTGACCACGACCTGCACGCCCGGGTGGTCCAGCACGTCCTGCGCGGTGCCGGAGGCGGGGATGCCGTACTTCTCGGCCTGGGCCGCCGCGACCTCGGTGTCGAGGTCGCCGAGGATGAGCACCTCCAGGTCCGGGAAGGTGGTGAGGTTCGTCAGGTACTGGTCGGAGATGACTCCGGTGCCGATGAATCCGACGCCGACGGGTCCGGTGAAGGGGGTGCTCATGCGGCGAGTCCTCCGTCGATCAGGAAGCGGTAGCTGTTCTCGACGTCCGCGAAGACGTCGCCGGGGGCGTTGTCGTACTCGATGACGGCGTACTT
>Ga0308157_10006427_pt1 | contig 14106 bp, 13 predicted proteins | sample PhyBR1_FD_201035 | JGI IMG/M metagenome (GOLD analysis project Ga0308157, IMG submission 201035) | Phyllosphere microbial communities from UC Gill Tract Community Farm, Albany, California, United States - DLSLB.R1 | ecosystem: Host-associated > Plants > Phyllosphere > Unclassified | place: USA...
CTTCAGTAATAATATTCACATCATCACAAGAGAAACCATAAGTTCCCAACATATCAATTGCCGCCTGTCTCACAGCAACAGCTGCAGTTTGCTGATTTCCAGAAGAATTGGTCATAGCAAGACCTTCCAGGAAAATACGGTCTGTTTTTTCTTTACCGATTCTATTATAGATTCTCATCAATGAAGTCGCCCAGATTTGTCCGTTGGCGTGGATAGCTGTACTACTATTGATATTACTTGTAGGATATTTGGCTGTATAATTGGTAATTCGGCCAGCCCAACATTCGTTGTGACCATCCCAGCTGAACATCCAGTTATATTGAGGTTCAGAAGTTGCCCACTGATTCAGGCTTCTACTGTATGACATTGCCCAATAATCTCCGGAACCTTCCCCTAAGCCTTGGGAAGAAGAAGATTTAAGACCTGTAACCCAATGATGAATCGCGTGTCCCAATTCGTGCAGAACAACATCAGCATCCTCAGCATCGTCCACACAACCTTCACCAAAAGCTAATCTTTGTGAACTTGGGATAAAATGGGAATTATCGTCTCCGCTCAAACCGTGTGGATCCACCATCATTACACCACCATTTAATGTAGATTTGCAATCTATTCCTAATGTTTCATTGATATAGGCGAGACTTCTGTCGATATGATAAAAAGAGTTTACAGCTTCGAAACCCTGTTCGTTTCTATTGAAAAGAAAGTCGGGAGAGGACTGAGTAAAAAGACCTGTTGAAGGTGCTTCGAAATCTGCTATTTGTACATATTTACTTTTCAGACTGTAAACACCATTTGAAAATGTAATGTCCGGCAAAGCAACCAGACTTCTTGCAGCATCCAGACTTGCATTGGTCGCATCATTATTATCTACATAATCTCCACCATAGGCAACGTGTGCTTTGGACAGCGGATCCGGATTGAAAATATAAGCCGTTCCTGCAGCTTTCATTTCAGACTTCTGTTTTGATTTCTTCTTTTTATCACGATGGTAATTTGCAATATCCAGAATTCTGAGTATATCTCCCGAATGCGCATCTACCATAATTTCCCAATCTCCAGGCGTATCATAAGAATTGATGATTACTCTGTGTACCAATTTAGTTTGGTTATCATCCGTCACAAAAACGTACAAATCATTTTCCTGATGCGTGATATCTCCCTTGATTTCAGCCGCAAGTTTAGCCTTGTCAAAAGCATCATTTTTATTAAAGGTTGGAGTTGTATCAACTTGTTTTAACTGTTTAGAAACTGTCACTTCAGTTCCATAAGTTACTTCGCCCTGTTTGTTAAAATGAACTGCAATATCACCTTCATAAACCGGAATCCCATTGATGGTTTGCTGAAACCTCAAAGTCTCTCCTGATAAACTTTTTTTCGAAGACTGAAAGTCAAATTTATCTTTAGAAGTAGTTCCTATTTTATTTGAATTTTGAGAAATCCAGGTTCTCGCCTTTGTTTCAAGAGTTTGTGCCTGATAGATTGTAGAAAATGTAAGAGCAAAACCTGTGATTAAAAGAGTAGTTTTTAAATTCATAAGTATTTTTTTAATTAATATGCAAAATAATAATTTTTAATTGAATCATTGATATAAATTTAATTAAATTCATTATTTATTAATAAAAAACCAAACAAATCACCATTTAGATACGGTGAAACCAATACTTTTTTTTTTAAAAACTCTTCTCTATAATTCCCGAATATTCCGAAATGTCAAATTAATCCGCGGTTTCATAGGTCTGTTAGATTTGGCAATCCGATGTTCCCAATTGGTCTGCAGATCGCCTTTCATAATGAGCAACGAACCGTGCTGAAGTGGCAAAGTGTACTTGTTCTGATGATTATCCTTTTTCCGAAAATCAAAATTCCTCACTTGTCCAAAACTCACCGATGCAATCACCGGACGATTTCCCAACTCGCTTTCCTTATCCCGATGCCAGGCGACAGAATCATTTCCGTCTCTGTAAAAATTGAGCAAGACAGAATTAAACTGATGACCCGTCAATTTCTGGATTTTATATTTCAAGCCTAAAAGTTCCGGCGTCCAGGCATTGACACTGAATTCATTGCCTCCCAAATGATAAGATTTTTCATCGTCGCCATACCAAGCTGTCAAGCGTGGTGTCAGAACTTCCTTGTCAAACATCTTTTGCGTTCTCTGTTTCCAAGGAACAGTTTCTATGAGTATTTTCTCAATTTCGGTTGCCCTCTCCTCAGACAAAAAATGTTCGGTATAATCCAAAAGCTCCGTCGGAAATTGGTAATATTCGCCTGCATCAAACAAACTAAGTTGCATTTCTGTACTAAACATTTTAAATTATTTGGAATTCGAAACCTTATTATCCAACTCTTTGATATCTTTTCTGATTTCCAAAAACATATCTTTCAAATTATAATTATCAAAATCTTCTGGCTCAAAATCTTCTGGAAAAATCCCCGATGCGTATTGCCAGATTTCCACAATATCGCCCAACGGAATCTCATAAGGTTTGTAAAACGAATTGTCTGCAGACACCTCGATGGTTTTTTTCTTCTGAGCTTTGAATCGTTTGTAGGAAATTCCGTCATTCAGAGTCACGAAAATGTAACTTTTGTTGATTTTCAAATCCTCAAGATCTTCGACATATTTTCCGATGATGAACGAGCCATCTTTGAAAGGCGGCATAGAATCGCCTTGTGCGGGGAAAGCTCTGTACTTCCCATTCGTCAAAAAAGGCAATGAGATTCTTTGAAGACTTTCAATATATTCCGGGTCGCTGTAACCAGAAAGATAACCCATCGAAGCTTTTTGAGGAATAATTTCGATGCTGTTATTTCCTAAATTATCAACGATGATCGGCAGTATAATTCTGTTATCTGGCAGATTCATCATTTCTTCCAAAGGATATTTCCGGATATCCACTGTCAGAAGCAAATCAATGCTGATGTGGAAGAACTTCGACATTGTAATAAGGACGTCATACGGCGGTTCCGAACGCCCATCTTCGTAAGAAACATACCTCGACCTTGTGATAATTAAGGTATCTGCCAACTCTTGTTGAGTTGTCATTTTCTTTGCTCTTAAAAACCTGATGTTATCTGAAAAAATAGACATTGTTATAATTTGTAACAACAAATATAAGTATTTTGTTTTAAAATGTAACTAACTTTGACATCAAGATATTTCATCTTTTAAATCCTGATATGTACGCACTACTCGACTGCAATAATTTTTTTGTTTCCTGTGAAAGAACTTTGGATTCTAAGCTGGACAAAAAGCCTGTGGTTGTACTTTCAAATAATGATGGCTGCGTAATTTCCAGAAGTAATGAAGCAAAGGCTTTAGGAATTCCAATGGCTGCACCAGCTTTCAAATACAAGGATCTGTTTGCTGCGAATGATGTAAAAGTGTTCTCTGCAAAGTTTGAACTGTACAATTATTATAGCCAAAGAGTCATGAAAATTGCAAGTAATTATGTTATGAAGCACGAAGTTTACAGCATTGATGAGCTTTTTCTGGATTTCCACGGATTCAAATATTTTGATCTTTATGAATATTGCTGTAAAATCAGAAAAGAAATTAATGAAGATTTAAAACTTCCCACAAGTATCGGATTAGCACCAACTAAAACACTGTGCAAAATTGCCAATCACATCGTAAAAAAGGAAACTGAGAAATATCCTGAAGGCGTTTATATAATGGATTCCAAGGAAAAAATTGAAACCGCACTGAAGGAATTGGATATTCAGGATGTCTGGGGAATCGGAAGAAAATTAGGCGCAAAAATGCGTGATAATGGTGTTCATAAAGCCTGGGATCTTTTACAAAAGCCGGAAATCTGGGTTCGGAAGATAATGGGAATCCAAGGAATCAGAATGATTAATGAATTCAAAGGGATTCCACAACTGGAACTTGACACGCCTTCCAATAAAAAATCGATAATGGTAAGCCGAAGCTTTATGAAAATGATTTCTACAAAAGATGAACTGGCTGAGCGTGTGGAAACTTTCGCAATCTATTGTGCAGAGAAATTGAGGAAACAAAATTCCTGTTGCAAAGTCATCAGCGTCTTCATTCAAACCAATCGATTCCGAAAAGATTTGGCAGAATATAAAGACGGATTTTCTATCATTCTGCCAAATCCCAGCAGTTCATCCATTGTCTTGGCAAAATATGCACATACGATTTTTGAAGCGATTTATAAAGAAGGCTTTCAATACAAAAAAGCGGGTGTAATGGTTTCAGATTTTGTTCCGGACAATGAAAGGCTGATCAATCTTTTTGAAAAAGATGATGATGCTAAACACATTCCTATTATGAAAGCCATTGATAAACTCAACTTGAAATATGGCAAAGACAAGATCAGATTAGGCGGAATGTCCGGAAAAAATAGTTATGGAAGAGCAATTCTATCTCCGGAATATGAAGAATTTCTGAAAAATAATACTTTGCCCGAAGCTAATTACAGGTTTCAATAAAAACAAAAAACGATCACAAAAGCAATCGTTTTAATTTATACTATTTCGGAACTTAATCCTTTGTCCAGCAGTTTCTGATGCATTGGTTTTAGTTTTTCCAGCGCTCCCGTTTTCACGGTACATTTTCCTTTGTAATGAACGAGCATTGTACATTGTTCCGCCTGTTCCAAAGTATGTTCACAAATCTCAATCAGGCATTCGATTACGAACTCAAATGTGTTGACATCATCATTATGAAGTACGATTTTGTAAACTTCATCTTCCAGTTCCATAACCAATACATCTTCTTCGTACTGGCGTTTTGGCTCGTCATAAGATTTATTATTATAGATTTTCATCTTAATAAAATTTAATTATTCAGTAATCTCGTCTGTTATATCTTCCAGGAATGGTTTGTTGTATAAAAGCTCAACCAATTCCACACTTTTGTTCTGCATTTTCAGGATCTTGAAATGGTAATATCCATAATCGAATTCCTGATTTTCTTCCGGAATATCCTGCAATTCATTCAATATAAATCCTGCAAGCGTATTGTATTCTCCTTCTTCAGATGGAGGAATGTTCTTAGGCAACTGCTCATTGATCTCGTCCAAAGGCTGCGTTGCTTTTACCCAATAGATATTTTCGCCCACTTTATCAACGATCTTTTCTTCTTCGTCTTCCTCATCCTGGATTTCTCCAACCAATTCTTCCAGAATATCTTCAAGCGTAATAATTCCTTCAGTTCCTCCAAACTCATCGATGACGATTGCCAAATGCTGTTTCTTTAACTGGAAAACTTTCAGAAGGTCAGATATTTTTTTGCTTCCAACCACAAAGAATGCTTCTCTCATAAAGCCTCTCAGACTTTCTTCGGAAACCTGTCCTTTGCTTTTGATATATTCTCTGATGATTTCTTTCGTGTAGAAAATTCCAATAATATTATCGATAGAACCTTCGTAAACCGGAATTCGGGAATAGCCGCTATCCATAATCTGGTTGATGATATCTTCCGGATCATCATTGATATCAATAGACGAAATATTCTGTCTCGTGATCATAATCTGTTTCGCATTGTGATCCGTAAAATCAAATGCATTTTTGATGATCTCGTAATTCTCTTCTTCAATTTCGCCGCTGTCTGCAGATTGTTTTACCAATAACTGCAATTCTTCCGTTGAGTGAATATCGTGTTCCGAAGCTGGAAATATTTTAATCAATTTCAGGAATGCGTTGGATAATGAGTTCATCAACCAGATAAATGGTCGGAAGACATTATAAAAAACGTGCAATGGATAAGCGATGAAAAGTGTCGTCGCTTCTGACTTCCTGATCGCAATTGATTTTGGAACCAATTCTCCAAAGACGATATGCATAATCGTGATCAACAAGAAACTACAAACTACAGAAATGGTGGTTACCGTTGCTGCAGCCAATTCTATACTGAGTGATTGGAATATTGCTTCGATAATATGATGCAACGCACTCTCTCCTACCCAACCTAGGGCAAGGGAAGCGAGCGTAATCCCCAACTGCGTTGCGGAGAGATAGGCATCAAGATTTTTGATGATGTTTTCCGCTTGCTTTGCTACGGCATTTCCTTCTGCCGCTTTGATCTGGATCTGGGAATAACGTACTTTTACTATTGAAAATTCGGCGGCTACAAAGAAGCCATTCAGAAGAACGAGAAATAATGCTATAAGAAGTTTGACTAAACTATCAGAATCCATTTAATGTTGTATATACAATCTGTGCAAAGATAGATATTTTTTTTAACTTGAAAATTAGAGGTAAGAAATGAGATTTTAAGTCAGATAAACCACCCCGTCAAAAATTCTCCGAATTTTTGAATCCCCTCCAGAGGATGGGAATTTTTTAAAAACAAAATATGGTTTTAGATTGAAATCGTGGTTTTATGCAGAATCTGCAGCCCGACTTGAGCGGAAATCCTTTTTTGCGTGTACTGAATTTCAACTTAATGGAAATCGTCTGCAAAAAAGATTGGGAGCGGAAGGCGGAAAAGCTGCCATAAAAAAAACAATAAATAGGTTTCGACGAATGTCAAATAGCTGCCCAAATAAAATATTCAATTAAATACAAACTGCCCTAAATAATAAAAAGCACTGAAGTTTGACCCTCAATGCTTTTTATAACTAACTACTAACTTTAACTTTATCTTTATTAACTGTTCTTGAGCGCCTCTGCTCCGGAAACAATTTCTAATATTTCGTTGGTGATGGCTGCCTGTCTTGCTTTGTTGTAGAAGATCTTGAGATCATTTCTAAGTGCATCTGCATTGTCGGTCGCCTTGTGCATTGCTGTCATCCTTGCACCGTGTTCTGATGCTACGGAATCCAGAATGGCTTTGAAGATTTGAGTCTTGATGGATTTTGGAATCAACACGTCAAGGATCTCTTTTCTGCCCGGTTCGAAGATATAATCTACATTGATATCTGCCGATCCAGCTTTCTCTTCTGTTGCTGATGAAATTGGCAAAACCTGCTCTGTAACTACTTCCTGCGTTGCTGCATTGATGAATCTGTTGTAAACAACATAGACTTTATCAAATTTACCTGCTTTGAAGTCTGACATCACTTTCTCCGTCATATTTGAAACGTGATCGAAAGAAAGATTGTCGAAAAGTGAACTGTGGTTTTCGTAAACTGTTTTGTTTCTTCTCACAGCATCAAAGGCTTTTTTACCTACTGTCAAAACTTCTATCTCCGTGTTTTCGTTTGCAGAAAACTGGATGTTTAGTTCTTTGATCACAGATGAGTTGAAAGCACCTGCCAAACCTCTGTTGGAAGTCACGGTGATGAAAAGTACTTTTTTCACTTCTCTTTCCAATGCAAATTCCGAGATGTTCTCTGCATCAGACGCCGCACTTACATTCTGTATGATCTCCTGAAGTTTTTCAGAATAAGGTCTTAGCATTACGATCGCATCTTGCGCTTTCTTCAGTTTCGCAGCGGAAACCATTTTCATAGCGCTCGTGATCTGCATCGTAGAAGATATAGATGTAATCCTGCCTCGTATTTCTTTTAAGTTTGCCATTCTTTAGCTCAAAGATTATTGTTTGAAAAGTTCAAGGTTTCAAAACTTTAAATTTTGAATCCTTGAACATTGAACTTTTTTAGTTGTATTTCGCAGAAAGTTCTGTCGCTACTTGCTTCAAAACGCCAGTCAATTGATCATCAATTTTTCCGGATTTAAGAGCTGCCATTACTTCTGGATGTTTGTTTTTCAAGAAATCCACATATTCTACCTGGAATTCTTTTACCTTTTTGATAGGGATGTTTCTCAATAGATTCTCAGTTCCTGCGTAGATCATCGCTACTTGATTTTCTACTGGAAGTGGAGAGTTAACTGGTTGCTTCAAAAGCTCCACGTTTCTTTCTCCTTTTGAGATCACTGCCATTGTAGCAGCATCCAAGTCAGAACCGAATTTAGCAAACGCTTCCAATTCCTTATATTGAGCCTGGTCCAACTTAAGTGTACCAGAAACTTTTTTCATTGATTTGATCTGTGCATTACCACCAACTCTGGATACAGAGATACCAACGTTGATCGCCGGACGAACTCCTGAGTTGAAAAGGTCTGTCTCCAAGAAGATCTGACCATCTGTAATCGAGATTACGTTTGTCGGGATGTACGCAGAAACGTCACCAGCCTGAGTTTCGATAATTGGAAGTGCTGTCAAAGATCCGCCACCTTTTACCAATGGTCTTAGAGATTCTGGCAAGTCATTCATCTGAGCTGCAATCGTATCATCTTTGATGATTTTTGCTGCTCTTTCCAATAATCTTGAGTGAAGATAGAAAACGTCTCCTGGATAAGCCTCACGTCCCGGTGGTCTTCTCAATAGTAGAGAAAGCTCACGGTAAGCAACTGCTTGTTTTGAAAGATCATCATAAACAATCAAAGCTGCACGACCAGAGTCTCTGAAGAATTCTCCGATAGATGCACCAGCCATTGCAGAATAAACCTGCATTGGAACTGGGTCAGAAGCGTTAGCCGCAACAATTACTGTGTAAGCTAAGGCACCTTTGTCCTCTAATGTTTTAACGATCTGTGCTACAGTTGAAGCTTTTTGCCCAATTGCAACATATATACAATATACCGGTTGCCCAGCATCATAAAATTCTCTTTGATTGATAATTGTATCAATAGCAACAACTGTTTTACCAGTTTGTCTGTCACCAATGATCAACTCTCTTTGTCCTCTTCCAACAGGGATCATAGAATCGATAGCAACGATACCAGTTTGAAGTGGTTCTGTTACCGGTTGACGGAAGATAACTCCCGGCGCTTTTCTTTCCAATGGCATTTCGTAAAGTTCTCCCTGGATAGGTCCTTTACCGTCGATAGGATTACCTAGAGTATCTACAACTCTACCTAGCATTCCTTCACCCACTTTGATAGAAGAGATTCTGTTTGTTCTTTTTACAGTATCGCCTTCTTTTACCAATTTGGATTCACCAAGAAGTGCAACCCCAACATTATCTTCTTCAAGGTTAAGAACGATACCTTCAACTCCAGCCTGGAATCTTACCAATTCTCCGTACTGTACGTTTTCTAAACCGTAAACACGAGCAATACCATCCCCTATCGTAAGAACAGTACCAACTTCTTCTACGTTAGATTGAGTATCGAAATTTGCTAATTGCTGCTTCAGTATCGCTGATACTTCTGCCGGATTTATTTCTGCCATTATATGGTTGTTTTTTCTTAATTAAGTTGAAATTCTTTTTTGATATTGCCCAGCTTGGTTCTTACTGATGCATCGATCTGCTGATCTCCCACTCTCAGGATATAGCCTCCCAAGATCTCTGGTTTTACGGTAGTTACTAAATCATAATTAGAAACATTTACCATTTTGGAATCCGTAATGATTTTCTGAATATTTTCCTGCGATAAAGGCGAAGCTGTTACCAAAGAAATACGCTGTGTACCTTTGATATCTTCTACTTTATTGATGAATTCCTGAGCGATATTTCTAAGCTGAGATTCTCTGCCTTGTTTGATGACCAATCTAATGATGTTCTTAGAAACCTGAGAGAAATCTTTGAAGATCTCCAAAGCAATCGCTTCTTTCTTTTTTGCATCAATGATTGGTGTATTCACAAACTGATTCAGTTCTTTGGAAGAAGACATTATTTTCACAATATCCTTCATCTCACCGAAAACAGCATCTGTATTACCAGATTCCTGCGTGAAATCCAATAGACCCTGAGCGTATCTTTTAGCTACTTTAGATGTTAACATCCTGATTAGTTAAGGTTAGATTTATTAAGAATATTTTCTACCAAAGCGTTATGTGCACCATCGTTGTCCAATTTCTCTTTAAGGATATTTTCAGCGATGCTTACAGACAAAGTTCCGATTTGAGTCTTGATGTCCGCCATAGCAGCATTTTTTTCAGTTTGGATAGATTGTCTAGCCGCTTCGATCATTTTTTCGCCTTCAACTTTAGCGCTGTCTTTAGCTTGATTTACGATCTTATCTTTCATGTCTCTAGCTTCTTTCAAGATACCATCTCTCTCAGCTCTAGCTTCACGAAGGATTCTTTCGTTATCTTCTTTCAACTGGGCCATTTCCTGTTTAGCCAATTTAGCTTGATTAAGAGCATCGATGATAGTTACTTCCCTATCATTAACCGCATTCAGAATTGGTTTCCATGCAAATTTTGCTAATAAAAACAATAGGATGATAAATGTAAGTGTCATCCAAAATAATAAACCTATGCCCGGCTCTATCATAATCTAAGTTTTTTATTAATTAAAATAATTTTTTTTGAATTTAAGAAAAATCTTAGCAAAACCAACCGTTTTGCTAAGATTTAGATGTAATAAGGATTACTTGATGAACGCACCAAAGATAATCGCAATAAGACCAGCTCCTTCAATAAGACCAGCTGCGATAAGCATTGCTCCTTGAATTTTACCTGCTTGTTCCGGTTGTCTAGCGATAGCATCCATTGCGTGTCCACCGATTTTACCAATTCCTAGACCTACGCCTAATACTGCTAAACCGATTCCTACGTAAATTAATCCTGCTCCAGTTGTTAAATCCATAATAAAATTATTTATGTTAAAATATGTTCTTTTTTTATCTTAATGTTCGTGTGAGTGGTCTTGTACCGCAATTCCAATAAATAGAGCTGACAAAACCGTAAAAATATAAGCTTGCAAAACCGCAACTAATAACTCTAATACAGAAATGAATAAAGCTAAAGGCACAGATGCAAATCCTAATAACGGAGATTTGAAAATAAATATTAATGAGATAATAGCCAATATCATAATGTGACCTGCAGTTACGTTGGCAAAAAGTCGCATCATCAAAGCAAATGGTTTTGTAAAGACTCCAATAATCTCAATCGGAACCATAATTGGATAAAGCAAAATCGGAACTGGTGGCATAAAAATATGCTTCCAATAATCTTTGTTTGCACTGAAAAGAGTGATAAGCAAAGTAATGATTGCTAAAACCGCTGTAATTGCGATATTCCCAGTCAAGTTACCTCCGAAAGGGAAAAACGGAATCAATCCGAACAAGTTATTAATCCAGATAAAGAAAAACACCGTCAATAAATAAGGCATAAATCTCTTATATTTTGAAGACCCAATATTTGGAATCGCAACTTCATCTCTGATAAAAATAACGATTGGTTCTAAAATCCTACCCGCTCCCTTTGGCATCATAGAATTTTTATAACTTCTTCCCATTCCAATGAAGATAATCAGCATAAAAACAACCGACAACAACATTGCAAATACATTTTTCGTGATAGAAAAATCATAAAAAACTTTTGAAGAATCTTGTTTACCTCCAATCAATCCGAACAATGTAGCTTTTTCCAATCCTTTGGTAGAAACTAATTGCCCTCCGTGCAAAGTATATCCATCGTGCTCGTGACCGTGCGCAACAGATGATGACAAAAATGTATGAATTCCAGCTTCATCTTTAATAATAACCGGCAAAGGAACAGAAATATGTTTCTCATCAGAAGTCCCCTCATTCAGAGTTATCAAATGCCATTCATTAGAATCGCCGATATGCTCCATAATCATTTTCTTTGCATCAAATGACTTTTCAGCTTTTTCTATTTCTAATGTTTCCCCTTTGTGAGCTACTTCGTGCTGAGCGGAGATAAAAACACTAGAAAAGATAAACAAAAACGTAAAAAATATAGAATTAATCTTTAGCTTCATAACACATTTTATCGGTTTGCAAATATATCGATTTATAATGGATGGAGAAACTAAATTATATGATTTTTATCAAATTCATAATACTATGATTTATTGAGTTTTATAACAATAAAATAGTAAATCAAAAAGGAACTAAGTAAAAAAATCAAACTCAAAATCAAAAAATTAACTTTTGTTTTGTCTACAAAAAATAAAATTACAGTAAGCCAAATTAAATCTTTCAATAAGTTAATTCCTAAAAATCTCAACCCAGGATTATCACGTTTTATTAATACTATTTTGAACAAATAATATACGACTACATTAAGAATAAACAATGAGATTGTTGCTATAATTAGTATTAATACCTGATTCATTTCGCAAAAATAAGCAATCTAAATAAACTTGAAAATTAGTCGAATTTTATTTTTTTTTTTAAAACAAAGTGCATTTTTTTAATTGTTGGAAATATTTTTAATATATATTATAGATACTGCAGCCCGACTTGATCGGAAATCATTTTTTTGCGTGGACTCGGGTTCTATTAAACGGAAACGTCTGCCAGAAAAATTGACTACGTCGAACCACTCTGTTAGGTTTGGGAGCAGAAGGCGGAAAAGCTACCCCAATAATAATTAATAATGGAAAAATTACTTATTAATTTGACTCATTAGAACAAATATTTCGAATTTGCTTATTTATGATTCTAAATGCTTGTTGAAATTTTCTTATTTTTGCAGACTTAAATATCTTATTAAAGTTATGTTCAACAGTTTACAAGACAAGCTAGATAAAGCGCTTCATAATATTTCGGGACGTGGGAAAATCACGGAAATCAACGTTGCTGAGACAGTAAAGGAAATCCGAAGAGCATTGGTGGATGCCGATGTAAATTATAAAGTTGCGAAAGACCTTACGAAAAGGGTTCAGGACAAAGCGATTGGTGAAAATGTTTTGACATCGCTGACGCCAGGACAACTGATGACGAAAATCGTTCACGATGAATTGGTGGGATTAATGGGTGGTTCGCAGGAAGGCATCAACCTTTCCGGTAAACCAACCGTGATTTTGATTGCCGGTTTGCAAGGTTCTGGTAAAACAACTTTCTCCGGAAAATTAGCAAATTATCTGAATCAAAAAAGAAACAAAAAACCACTTTTGGTAGCCTGCGACGTTTACAGACCTGCGGCAATTGACCAGTTGAAAGTTCTTGGAGGACAGATCAATGTTGAAGTTTATACGGAAGTAGAAAATAAAAATCCGGTCTCTATTGCTGAGAATGCTATTCAATATGCTAAGTCAAAAGGATTCGACACGATTATCGTGGATACGGCTGGTCGTTTGGCTATTGACGAGCAGATGATGAACGAAATTAAGTCTGTTCATCAAACTATCAAGCCAACTGAGACACTTTTCGTAGTAGATTCGATGACAGGACAAGATGCTGTGAATACCGCTAAAGCCTTCAACGATGTTCTGAATTTTGACGGCGTTGTTCTAACGAAATTAGACGGTGATACGCGTGGTGGAGCTGCATTGACGATTCGTTCTATTGTAGAAAAGCCAATCAAATTTATCTCTACAGGAGAAAAAATGGAGGCGCTTGACCTTTTCTATCCGGAAAGGATGGCAGACAGAATCCTTGGAATGGGAGATGTTGTTTCCTTGGTTGAGAGAGCTCAGGAACAATTTGATGAAGAGGAAGCTAAAAAACTTCATAAGAAAATTGCTAAGAATGAATTTGGTTTTGATGACTTCCTGAAGCAGATCAACCAGATCAAAAAAATGGGGAATATGAAGGATCTAATGGGAATGATTCCGGGTGTTGGAAAAGCGATCAAAGATGTGGACATCAATGATGATGCGTTCAAACACATCGAGGCAATTATCCATTCTATGACACCGGACGAGAGAAGAAGACCTTCTATCATTAATGTTTCCAGAAAACAAAGAATTGCTAAAGGTGCCGGAAGAAAGCTGGAGGATGTGAATTCTTTGATGAAACAATTCGACCAAATGGGAAAAATGATGAAGATGATGCAAGGCCCACAAGGTAAACAAATGATGCAGATGATGAGCAAAATGCCGAATATGCCAGGAATGGGCGGTGGTTTGTTTGGGAAGTAGCATTATTAGCATAACAATAAAGAAATCCGAAGTAAATGTTTTACTTCGGATTTCTTTATTGTTACTTTTTTACATTAAAAAACCGCATTGCTGCGGTTTTTTAGTATTTCAAATCTTAATTTTGATTCCAAAAAGGAGTAAATTGATTTTTAACAAATATATCTGCCAAAGATACTTTTGGAACATTTGCTGCGTTAGGCCCAACCTCCTGTGAAGGATAAAGCAAACGATAAGGTTTACGTGGTTGTACTGCATTAGCTGCTAATGGAATATCATTAGGATATCCCGTTCTTAGGTAATCGATATAAGTTTCCATTGCATTAATATTCATATTTGCAACAAAACGTTG
>Ga0308157_10006429_pt1 | contig 14104 bp, 10 predicted proteins | sample PhyBR1_FD_201035 | JGI IMG/M metagenome (GOLD analysis project Ga0308157, IMG submission 201035) | Phyllosphere microbial communities from UC Gill Tract Community Farm, Albany, California, United States - DLSLB.R1 | ecosystem: Host-associated > Plants > Phyllosphere > Unclassified | place: USA...
AAGTGAGTGGCGCGCTCACCTTGCCGCCGCCCTGCACGCTTTCAGGTGTGATATAGACCGTTTTACGTGGATTACTGCCGGGAATCACCACATCGATACGGGGTGAACCGCCCGTCAACGAGGCCGCCAATGTGCGCACTTTCAAAGCGTTCTCAACCGTTCCAATGTCGGACGGCGGCGAACTCACATTTCGGATTTTTGACGTGTTGCCATATAAAGCCGCGCCAGCTACCTGGTAGGTGCCGCCCATTGCTGGCGCTTCCGGGCAGATCCCATTGACGCTAGACAACTGACCCACTGTTTTTGCAGCACAAGAATTTTGGTCGTCCGCCGCGGTCAACCCTTTACCAGACACCGAGCCAACAGACCGCAATGTTCCCGAAAGGCCCTCAGCAGTGCCAATTTTGTCTACATACGAATCAAGATTCCCAGTCGTGTTGGGCAGCGTGCTGAACGGAGTGGCCGCTTGCCCATCGAAACTCAAGGCACTGGATGAGAAAGCCAGAATATTCAGTGGCCGACAAACTGCATTTCCATATTTGGCTCGTGCAGTGGTGTTGGCCAGCGGATCGCTCCATGAAGCGACAGGCAAGCCCGCATTGCTGTCTGCACTGCTTGAACTGGGATTGGTAGGGGATGGAGTTGACCCGTTGTATGCGTAATACTGAAGCGCTTGCACCACCATTTCGCCCATTGGATTACCCCAAGCGGGGAGATTACCTTCACCTGAGGTACTGGGGGTATTGCCACCGCCGTAAGAATTTGCCGTACGACCGTACAAGATAATCGAGTCAAATGCCTTGATTGCACCGTTGCCCGTGGTCCGACCGTCTGCTAACGTTGCGGCGCATCCAGAAGATGCGCTGTGACAAAAAACTCCAGTAGTGCGATTAATTTCGTCGTCCAAGTCACGGATATTTTTACGCAGCGCGCCGGCAGTATGGTTCCAATCGTAACTGCCCGTAATAAGGCCAAACTCTACACGTGCAGAGGATCCCGCCGATTTTGGATATCCAAATTCCTGAAGAAGCCCATAAGGCTTGTAATTGGTAGAAGAATCAGGCGGAAAAGCCTGGCATCGCTCGTCACCCAGCAATGCAGGATCGCACACCTTGACCTGCACATTCAGATCCGGTCCGATACCGGAATAAGAGGCACCGTCAGCCGAGCGGTCAGGAATGGTTATTTCGTGGCGAACCCCCCCATTGCCTTTGTCAGCGTCAAAATAATAGCGAGCCAGCTTTGGGCCAAAAGTACCCGAAGAATAGTTATCTGGATTCCCTCTCCAACGACAAAGTGTAATTTCTACCGTGGACCAGAACCGGACATTTCCCTTAACCAACCGCATAGTGGGTTGCGAAGCCTTTGGATCCTCACTACTTCCAGTAACGCAAATGCTCAAGCCGGCATAGACATTAGCGTTCGGGCCAGTAGTTTTCGTCAGATCAGCGGTCGAGAAAGGCGTGTAATCCCTAATGTCAGTTTCTTTGTAGTATTTGACAAAAGAGTGAGCATCCCATACCAATCTGGAGCCCATCAGAACCGTCGAGCCATTGCTATCGGTAGAGCGGTATCCACCATAAAGCATTTTTCGGACGGTATCCATCCGAGTCATGGTCACCCAGTTAAGAAAGTTGCCGCTCCAATATGAACTGCTTGACGAGCAGCTGAACTTGGTAGATGTCGTTGTCCCCGTCGTTACCGTCGTCTGCGTGGCAAGCGCTGCCGGGTCGAACCTGCCCGTTGAATTAGAGTAGGCATAGCACTTAGTGGCGTCAAAGTATCCGTAGTACTTGAACGTTGGCTTGAATGTGGTGTCAATCACGCCGTCGCCATCTAAATCTTCAAAATCGTTATACACAGGGCCAAACAGCGAATGATCTTTTGATGCGGTCAACATCATCATCGGCTTGTTAGCAGTGGTCACGATGTTCGGGGGAATCCCTTCTCTGGGCGTTGAAACGTCTAGTGGAGTTGCTACTGCGTAGACGACTGAGCAAGCCATCGCAACCCCAGCCACTGACATCCATAATGATTTTATAGTGATCATTTTTGCCTCATCCATCAAGGGAAATAAATTGATTGAAGAACCACTTGGGTTCTCAGAGAATAACCAAATCCGCGCGCAGTAATACGATACATGCTTGACCACTGATTGGCATTTTGGCCGGTGGACGTCACTCTGGTTTCATCCAGATTCATGCGTACACTCTTACGCCGAAAATATTCAATTAAATATTCAGGTTGTGCAGCCACTCCGGTGATGGGGGTGACTCCCGTGTAGGTTCCCAGTGGAACAGCGCCGGTAAAACTGTCGCAATTCGCACTGGTAACCGCAGGATAACGTCCAGGCTTCGAATCGAAATCATCATTCCAGAGGCCGCCCTTGTTAGTCGGCCACCAAGGTTCGGCTACCGATTGATTGGACGCGGAAGCCGTCGCCCAATCGGTAGTGGTGTAGCTCGTGTCGTCCTTGATGCAAAGGCCAGCCTTGCAGTTGGACGAAAAATCGTTGGGGTTTAATTCCAGTGCCGCACGAGTACATGAAGCATTGGTTTTGGTGGTGAGCGTGGCATTCATGATGTCACGCTCCGCGTCTCGTAACGCGGACTCGGCCGCTTGTCTTGCTGCCTCTTGATCCTGCTGATTTCTGGCCATGCCTTCGGACAAGGTGGACTGCTTTACCATCCAGATAGTGATACCCGTGATGGCAACTAGAAAGAGAAGCACCACGACCAATGCCACGCCATTTTGACGCTTCAGATTTTTACGATTCTGCATAGTTTGCAACTCAATAGCTCTGCTTCAAGTTATTGCGCGCCCCGAAAACCTGAACGAAGCGGGTAAAAGTTTCACCCGCAGGCTGATTTTTGGTGGTGCCGCTGCAATCCACATAAGTTCTAAGACTTCCGCTGGCATCAGCGAGGCGAGTGTTTCCATTAAGTGTTTTGGTCAAAATACACACCCGGATAGAAACGACACGCTGCCAACCAGTCAAAGGCAACCCATTTAAAGTGGCAACAGTCAACGCACTAACTTGTGTAGCGGTATAAAACTGATCAGGGCTTAATGATGTTTCACTGGAGTAGACACCATAGGCAAACTGCATGTCCTCTATCCCGGCAAGCATGGGCTGATAGGCAGTTGCGTTTGCAGTGCCATGCGGACTAGAACCGTTTCCACTACACGAAAGGCTTTTTGTTGCTAAAGCACTTTGCCCCACAAACACATTTGTGTTATTCAACGTATATCGATTAGATCCAAATAGAGGCAACCGAGGAGGGCCAGTTGTTATAGTTACCCCAGCTGAATTTTTATTACGCTCGGCATTTCGTGTGTCACCAGCAACGTCTGACCCAGTACAGTCGACACGGGTGCCAGTCGCGCTACCCATAGCATCATTAGTAAAGTAATTAATAACTAAAGTATCAGGATCATTGGCAACGGCCGCATCACAAGTGCTGGTCTGCACATTTAATTTAGCGCCATCACATCCAAAAACTCCAGATTGGAACGCAGCAGGAGGCCAGTTATCCGCAGGATTAGCCCAATCTGTTATAACTCTAGGAATAGACGGAATAGGCGGATAGGTATCGTACATTCCATACTGAGCAGCATCAACCGGTATCGGTGCTACCGTGGCAGGATAGAAGCCAGCATTCATGATAGCGCGCCCTATTAATTGCATAGCAAACGCTCCAGTTTCATTACTGCTAGTGTTTCTATCTTGAGCGCGCTGCGCCTCAGTTGAGGATAGATATACATATACAGCTGCCAAGACAACGACGAGGCTGATAGCCATAGCTACCAATAACTCCACCATTGTGAGCCCCAGATGCTGATTCTTTATCTTTTTCATATCACGGCACAAATGAAAAGCGAGAGCAACGAACGCCTTCAGGAGCTGCTGCCTCGGACGGGCAGCAAGTTTGATTAGCCATACCCCGCAAATCTCCGCTACAACTGGGGGCTGATATTAAATTGCGAGCTGATGAGCCATCGTTAAATTCTTTATCGAACCACATCAATGTCAATAAAACCCCGTCTCTCTTATTGCCAGAAATCATCGCAGCCCCCTGAGGAAAGGAATTTCGAACTTTCTGCCTCCACGTTTTCAGATCGTAGTCCGCGCGTTGTGCTGGTGTACAGGTAGAACTTTCACAATTGGTTGTGATAGTGAATGAAGCCGCCTGTTGTGTAGTCCAGTCGTCCTCAATTACATAAGACGAAGTAGAAAAACTGCCTGCTTGAATGAAACTTGGACCAGCAGCATCTGCGTTAACACGCATTCTTTCTGAAATATCAAAAACCAACCCAGTACTGGCTGCACGGGCCGTCGTGTTAATACGATATTTTGCGGTAGCAGCCTGCAAGCCGGCAAGTCCTAAAAGCCCAATAGAGAGAACCACCAGAGCGACCATTATCTCTACCAAGGTCATACCTATTTGAAATTTTTTTCTTTTTTTATTTAATATTTTAGTCATAAAAACCTCAAAATTGATCGCAATCCCTGTCACCCGGAATTATCCTGGAACGCCCCAACATATCCACGCAAACATTTACCCCATATTTTGTCGTGTAGGCATTTCCGGACGACTGATAAAGCAAGTCGAATTGATTGGCGCCTGTTAAGCCCTGCGCACCACGAGAGTTGAACATCATCTTTTTAACAGGAGTATTACCTTGCGCCGCCAATGTAATATCACTGCCACTTGTCACTCGTGCAAAAATAATATCGGCACTGGAAGCCGGCGTAGATAAGCTGCTATCACAAGTGGTGTTAAGAAAACCAATCCAACCGACTTGCCAGTCGCTTCCCGAAGTGGTGCAAGCTGGGGCACTTCCCGCAGCTGTACTGCTCATGCACAACGTGACACAGATATTGCGGCTCACCGCCTCATTCCGAGCCCGAAGAATGCTCCCGGAAAACTCGTTGACAGTATTGGTCATCTTGCTCTTAACAATGAAATCGCCAATCGCGGGCGCTGCAAGCATTGCCAGGATGGCGGCCATGGCCAAAGTGACCATGAGCTCGACCAGCGTAAAGCCGCCGTTTCTGGAAGACCGTGTAAGGATACGTAGAGGCATGTTGGATTATGTTCTGTAGGTTCTTCGAGGTTGACACCGTTCAGCGGACTTGGGTCGCCTTCCATCCACGCTTCTGGATCGCTCATGCATGAGCCTCCTTCTCGGGTCTGTCCGAACAGCGCAGCAGTAGCGGTTGAGTGGTGAGATCGTCTGACATGGGGGATACCGCAAGCGGGGTATACCTCTAGCGCCTGTACCCTCACCTCTCCGGTCCAACACGATGTCGCACCTTTCCACCCCGCTCCTGTCGCTCTTGAACTGGGGAGGGTCTCTAATCGCAGCCGCATTTCTTACGGGCTGCGCCGGACTTCCCAAAGACGTCGAACGGCCTGTTTCTTACGCAATGGCGCCGCAAAGCGAAGCGGTCTTGAACAGGCTAACGAATGAACGCCGACATGCCGACCGTGCACGCCATGACTCCGGTTTCCTCCTGCTCAGCGGCCCCCAAGAGGCATACAGCAGCCGTCTGGCTCTCGTAGAAAACGCCCAGAAAACCCTGGACCTGCAGTACTACGCCATTCATGCCGATGCCAGCAGCGAACGATTGCTGCGCGGCGTGGTCGCTGCAGCCCGCCGGGGTGTGCGGGTGCGGGTATTGCTGGATGACTTTCACAGCACGGGGCGCAATGCGCTGGTGATGGGCATGGCGTTTCAGCCCAACGTGGAGATGCGCATGTTCAACCCGGTGGCCGGGCCTCGTGGTTCGATGCTGGGGCGCCTGTGGGGCTCGGTCACTGACTTTTCCAGGGTGCAGCAGCGCATGCACAACAAGCTGTTCATTGCGGACAACGTCATGGGGGTGACGGGCGGACGCAACCTCGGCGACGCCTATTTCGGCAATGCGGAATCGGGCAACTTCGTGGACGTGGATGTACTGGCGATCGGCCCGATCGTGCAGGACCTGTCCCGCAGCTTCGACAGCTATTGGAACAACGAGCGCGCGTACCCGGTGCAATCGCTGATCACGCAGCAGGAACTGGCCCGGCTGCGCGAGCAGACGGTCAAGGCAGCGGGCGCTGCTCAGCCCCACCAGGGGGATGGCAACGACAACAACAACAGCGACGACGACTTGCCCACCCCAGCCAGGGCCGCGCCAGACGCCAATGGCTCACGGGGTGATGGCCCCAAGCCTCCAGATGGCGAACCGCGGCCTTCCCGCGATGGCCCGACGCAAGCGCAGCGCAACTGGGCCTGGAACCAGCAGCCCATGGATCTGCGCACTGCTGCATTCGTGTGGGCGCCCGCCGTGATGCTGGTGGACCGGCCGGCAAAGATCCCGGCGGAAGGGGATCGCGTGGCCGCTGCCTCAGACATGAAACCGGGTGCTGCGGTGCAGATGAGTGCCCCCGGGTCGCAGTCGGAAGACGGCAAAGCCATGACAACAACGACGGCCACGGCGCCGCGCGCACAGGCACTGCAAGCGTCTGCCGAGCATGTGGCGCAAGGCGATACGGTGGTGGACGGACTGCTGCAGCTTCTGGCCCAGGCGCGGCAGGATCTGCTCATCATTTCGCCCTACTTCGTGCCCGGCGACGACATGAAGAAGGCGTTTGCAGATGCCCGTGCGCGCGGTGTGCGCATGCGGGTGCTGACCAATTCCCTGGCTTCCAACGATGCGCCGGTCGCGCATGTGGGCTACGCACGCCACCGCGACGAATTGCTGGCGATGGGGGTGGAACTGTATGAATTGCGCAGCGAGCAACCCGGCCTCAAATCGACGTTCGGCTCATCCGGCGCAACGGCCACGGGTGAGTCGCGCTCCATGCTGCACTCCAAGGTGCTGGTGCTGGACGGTCGATTGCTGGTGGTCGGGTCGATGAACCTGGACCTGCGGTCGCAACTGCAGAACACCGAAATCGCTTTGCTCATCCAAAGCCGGGCGCTGTCGCGGATGGCGTCGGAGCAAATTGAGACAGCGATGCGCGAAGGCGCGTGGCGATTGGAGAAAACCGAACAGGGCCTGGTCTGGCACGCGCCACAGGGCAGCGGGCTGCCGGATGCCACGACCGATCCCGACACCGGCTTGGGCCTGCGTTTGCTGCTGAAGCTTCTGGGCCCGCTGGCTCCGGATCACCTGCTGTAGCCAGCGCCTCACCTCGCAGCACCATAGATTGCAGAAGCAGCAGCGCACCGCTGCTGCTTCTGCCGCGGATCACGGAAGCAGGTCAACCGCTATTCCCATCATTCCCGGGTTGGGGACGAACAAGCTGCCTGCCGCTGCAGCCACTCCGTGATCTCCCGCTGGTCCGTCATCGTCCGCACTTGTTGGTAAGCGACCTCACCTTCGGGAAAACGGCGGCGCAGCAGGTTGAGCCATTGCTTCAAGCGCCCTGCCCGCTGGCGTGGCTCCAGGTCTTCACAGACCAGCCGCCAAAAGTCGGCCATATGCGGCTGCAATGCCGACCAGGGAAGCGGCGGAGCGCCCGCGTCGCCAGCATCCGCTGATCGGATCGCAAGCGCCAGGCCGGGGTCGGCGACGATGCCTCGGCCGAGCATCAGGGCATTGCAGCCCGACACTTCGCGGCAGCGCTGTGCATCGGCCACGGTCCATATCTCGCCGTTGGCCACCACGGGGATAGACACGGCATCCCGTATCGCGGGAATCTGTTCCCAATACGCCGGAGGCCGGTACCCATCCGCCTTGGTGCGCGCGTGCACGACCAACTCGCACGCACCGCCGGCCTGCATGGCTTGGGCACATTCACGGGCCAGGGACGCATCGTGGTAGCCCAGGCGCATCTTGGCAGAGACAGGTAGATGCGACGGGACCGCTTTTCGTACGGCACCCACTACGGCCGCGATGCGCTCAGGCTCCTTCAGCAAGGCCGCACCACCGCCATGGCGGTTGACCACATTGGCCGGGCACCCGAAGTTCAGATCGATTCCCTCAGGGCCCAGGGCAGCAAGGCGCGCGGCGTTTTCCGCCATGCTGCCGGGATCGGAACCCAGCAACTGGGCACGTACCGGCACACCTGCCAACGTGCGGCCACCGTTGCGCAACTCCGGGATGTAGCGCAAAAACACCTTGTCGGGCAGAAGGGTTCCGGTGATGCGGATGAACTCGGACACACACCGGTCGACTCCGCCGACGCGGGTCAGCACGTCGCGCAGCACGAAGTCGAGAAGCCCTTCCATCGGGGCGAGCAGCAAGGTCATGACAGCATGAAATTTGAGAAGAGCAACAGCGCTGGCCGCCAATTTTCGCGAAAGCCTTTGCCAAGTGCTTTTTGCGCGGCATTCAGGCCAGCGTCCACCTCGCTTGCATCGGGCAGAAAAAGGAACGTTGGGTCGGCATCGAACAAAGCAAAAGGGCAGCATATCTGCTGCCCCTTGGGTGTTTACCGTGCGATTTGCCAATCACGGAATGCGAGCCTCCTGCTGTGCAGAACGCTCCGTGGCTCAGGCGCGGGGCTTAGAAAGCGCCCTTCGGCAAATCGATGGCCTTGCCATTGAGCTTGACCTGGCCAGCTTCCATCTTCAAAACGCTGACCAGGTTGTCGCTCTCCTGGCGCAGGTAACCGGCCGCCTGGGCCATGCCGATCATGGCGTCCATGTCTTCGGCCTTCATCTCCTTCTGGCCGACGGCCTGGGCGATGGGTGGGAGCCAGGCCTTTGGCAGGCGCATGCTGGCGTTCAGCGTCGATCCCTTGATCAACGAAGCTTGCCAGCCGGTCTGTGCCACTTCTTCGGCCGTCGGCGCGCGCTGCACTTCGGCGCCGTATTCGAGCTGCCCCTGCTGGCCCTTGTACGTGGCCAGGATCTTCATCGAGTAGGCAGGAAGAGCGCCCACAAGGCGGGGCGCGCTTTCCTGCAGCAGGATCAGCCAGCGGTCCTCCACCTTGGCGGTGGCCTTCGCCACGCCATCGGTGCGGTACTCCTCAATCAACGCCTGCTGCAAGGTCTTGATCGTCTGCACGTCGATCCGCTGGAACTTCTCTTCGAACCCGATCGATTCGAATTCGATGGGGCCCACGCTGCCTTTACCGTTGAGCGAGGTCGCGATGTTCCCCGTCGTGCCGTTGTTCTCGATGGTCGATGACCCGGCCACGTCTTTCAGCGCCATGATCGAAGTCGCCGCACCACCGGCTGCCGGCGTGCTGCTGGCGTCGATCTGCGCGAAGCGCATCGTGCCGGTGCCAGGGGCGAAGAGCCACATCCCGTCGATCACCTGGTACTCGAACTTCCCTTCCATGCCCTTGAAGCCGAAGGCGATGCGCGAAGCAGGCTTGGCCTTTTCTTCTTCGTCTTCCTCATCATCCTTTTCACCCGGCGTGCCTGGCAGGCCGACCAGCGACACATCAGGCCATTGGAAGGTGCCGTTGACGCGCGTGCGGTCGCCATTGAGGGTCATCTCACTGACCATTTCCTGCCAGCGCATCGTCATCTCTTCGTTGCCGATCTCGCCTGCAGGCACGAGGAAACGCAGGTCATGGCTGCCCGACAGATGGTGCACGGTGGTCAGCGTGGGCGCGGTCACCTTTTCCAGTTCCTTCGTGACCTTCGGGTCCAGGCCTTCCAGCGCAAAGCGGGAATCCACCACTGCGGCTGCGAAACGGCGCCCTGCCCACGGACCATGGTGAACCGTGCTGTCCACGACCAACCGCAGTGGTGGGGATGCCGGTGCGCCGGCATCGGTCTTCGTGGCCGCGGCGGGCGGCGTCCACTGCAGCACCAGCTTGGCTTGCGACGTGAAGAAACCCTTACGGTATTCCTCCGACACGATCGCTTGCGGGCCGACAGCCTTGCGCAGTTCGACCAGCGCCTCGTCATAGCTGGCCTGTGCACGTTGTCCCATGTACCAGGTGGCACCGCCATACGCGACGACCACAAGCGCTACTGCGGCGCCGATTGCTGTTTTCTTATTCACTGAATGTCCATCAAGATGAGTTCTCCCCCCAGGGCGAAGCCCGCGAGAATACCACCGCCTCCTGACAGCACTGCAGGCCCTTACGATCGATGCCGTCAGCATGCAAGCCCTGGCCCCGATCAAGGGTTGAAGCCTGCTGGCGATGCGAACCCACCGTGGCGAAAGGGCTTGCCCTCGAGTCATCGCAGCGTCACGCGACTGCGCTGCAATCAGGCTTTCGCCTGACCCTAAGCCCTTTCCATGCTGCTCCTGAGAACCGACAAGGCCCGCCTGGAACTGTCACCCGGCGTGCGCACCCTCAGCCTGCGTGAACGCTCCTTATTGCTGCTGGCCGATGGCCGGCCGCTGAAGGATCTGCAGGCCATGTACAACGGCATCGGCGCCCAGATCGTGGAGCAGCTGATGCGCCAGGGCTATCTGGCAAACCCCGCCGCTGCGGCCCCGCCCGCCGAAGCGCCCACTACGACAGCGAGCGACGCACCCGCGCCATCGAACGCGTTGCGCTCGCTCGCCGGCGCCCGCATGTACCTGTTCGACATTTGCGAGCGCATGTTCGCGCGCCGCAATGCCGATCTGGCCCGAAATTTCCACGAAGCGCTCCGTGGCGCACGCGACCGCGACAGCATGCTGGACGTGAGCGAGGCCCTGCTGGACGAGATCACCCTGTTGGCAGGCCCCGAGCGTGCCGCCGCCGTGCGGGAACGCATGGAGCAACTGCTGCCAGCGTGATCGGCGCGGGTACCAACGCTACAAAGCGCGGCGACCGCTACCGGCAAACGCCGCCTGAGAGTGGAAAACCCAGATAGTCAGGAGGCGGAAAGCCGCCAGAGCGAAGTGCGCTCGGCCGATCGCGCCGCATGCAGCGGGTCCGCAGAGTCCATCGCCTTCGCATGACGGGGCTGGACCTCATGCCGGTCCACCACCTGCAGGCCGGCGCTGGCGATCCATTCCAGCAATTGCGCGCGGGACCGCAGGCTCAGGTGTTCGGCCAGATCGGACAGGATCAGCCACCCCTCGCCTCCCGGCGAAAGATGCGCCTTGAGACCTGTGAGGAAGCCGCGCAGCATGCGGCTGTCCTCGTCGTAGACGGCGTGCTCGATTGACGAGCTGGCGCGGCCGGGCAGCCATGGCGGATTGCACACCACCAGCGGCGCCTGGCCGGAAGGAAACAGATCGGCCTCCAGCACTTCGACCTTCGATGCCAGGCCCAGCCGCTGCACGTTGTCGCGCGCACAGGCCAAAGCGCGTGGGTCCTGATCGGTTGCCACGATCTTTTGCACGCCACGCCGGGCCAGCACGGCCGCCAGCACGCCGGTGCCGGTGCCGATATCGAAAGCGAGATCGGTGGCGGGCAACGGTGCCTGGGCCACCAGATCCACGTACTCGCCCCGAACGGGCGAGAACACGCCGTAGTGCGGATGGATGCGGCGCGGCGCCTGGTCCGTGCCCAATGCTGGAATCTCGACGCCCTTTTTGCGCCACTCGTGCGCACCGACCAAGCCAAGCACCTCGCGCAGCGACACCACGCAGGCCGCGCCATCGGGCTTGCCCCAGGCTTCGGCGAAGGCCTCCCGCAGATCGGGCGCACGGCGCAGCGCGATGGTGTGGTCGCCCTCGATCGGCACGAGCAGCATGCCCAGCAGGCGCGCGCGCTGTGCCTGGGACTGGCGGTGCAGGTGGAAGGCATGGGCCGGCCCCACCGCTGCGGCAGCGGCCGCACTGGACTGGGCCTTGCGGCCCGCTTTGGCGGCCTTGGGCTTTTTGTCCGCACGGCGCATGAGCGCCTGCAGCAGGTGCCGGGCGTTCTGAAAATCACCGCGCCACAGCAGGCCCGTGCCCTCGCATGCCAGCCGATAGGCCGTGTCGGCCGCGAGCGTGTCGTCGGCCAATACCACCCGGCGGGGCGCGGCGGCACCGCTTTCGCTGCGCCAGGGCGCAGAGCGGTCCTCGCCGTTCTCGGTCCAGTGGATCATGCGGTGCAATGCAAAAAAAGGGTTGAAGGTAGCGGCTTGGCGAATCAGTTCAAGGGGCGCTTGAGACGCACTTCCTCGATCTTCACGCCGCCGACCAGAGCGGTCTTGGCCGTGGACATTTCGCGCTTGAAACCGGCCAGCTCGTGAAAGCGCAGCGCGCGTTCGTTGCGCAGCGGCACCCAAGCGGTGACGTTGGTGCAGCCCTCTTCCTGAAGGCCGTCGCGGGCGGCGTCCCACAGGGCCACGCCCACGCCCTGGCTCCAGTGCGTGGGGGCGGCGTAGATGGCCCAGATTTCACCCGTGGTGGGGCGGGATTTTTCATCGCGCGAGCGGTCGAAACCGACGAAGCCGACGATCTTGTCGCCGTCCACCGCCACCTGGACCTGGGGCTCGCAATACTCGATGGCCTCGCGCCAATAGGCTTGGCGCTTTTCGACCGAGGACAGGGATTTCAATTGGTCGTCGGGCAACAAGCCACGGTATACCTCGGCTGCGGAAACGGTATGGATCTGTGCAATGGCTTTGGCATCGCGAAGCGTGGCGGGACGAACCTGGATACTGGACATGGAAAAAACGGAACGAAACAGGGGATGAAAAAACGAAAGGAGCGGCATTGTCGCCGCAAATGGTTTTTCCACTCCAGCCCTCGGATGTCCGCGGCCCTGCGGCCGGGCCCGCTGGCGGCTATAGCCAGCGGCGCAGCAGACCCATGACACGGTCGAAACGCGCTCCGTACGGCGGGTAGAGCGCGCCCCCCAAAGACCAGCGCGACTGCACCAGCACCGACTTCTGGTGGCAAAAGCGCAGAAAGCCCGCCTCGCCGTGGTAAGCCCCCCAGCCGCTGTCGCCCACGCCGCCGAACGGCAGGTTGTCGTGCGTGATGTGCATCAGCGTGTCGTTCACCGTGACGCCACCGCTCACCGTGCGGCGCAGCACGTCGTCGCGCACCGCCTCGTTGCGGCCGAACCAGTACAGCGCCAGCGGCCGCGGCCCGGCATTGATGTGCGCGATGGCGTCGTCCAGGCGTTCGTAGCCCAGCACGGGCAGCACGGGGCCGAAAATCTCTTCCTGCATCACCTGCATGTTCAAGCTCGCGTTGAACACCAGCACCGGCGGCATCTGGCGTCCCACGCCGTCGCCGATGCCCTGCGCGGGCGGTAGCGGCGAGCCCGGCACGGGCTCCAGCACCTGCACGTCGGCCCCTTGCGTCTGGGCCTGTTGCAGCATGGTGCGCAGGCGTGCCAGTTGGCGCGGATTGATGACGGAGGCGTAGTCGGGGTTGCCCTCGAAATACGGAAACAATCGTGCCACCGCAGCGCGGTAGGCCTCGCCGAATGCGGCTTCGCTGCCACGCGGCAGCAGCACGTAGTCGGGCGCGATGCAGGTCTGCCCGGCGTTGAGCAGCTTGCCGTGCGCGATCTTGAGCGCTGCGTCCTGCAGATCGCAGCCGGCATCGATGATGCAGGGCGACTTGCCGCCCAGCTCCAACGTGGTCGGCGTCAGGTGCACGGCAGCAGCCTGAGCCACCTTGCGCCCCACAGCGGTAGAGCCGGTGAAGACGAGGTGATCGAACGGCAACGACGCGACCAGCGCCGCTACGGCGGCATCGCCCTGCACCACGCAGAACTCGTCGGGCGAGAAAAATTGCGACACCAGCGATGCCAGTTGGGCGGAGGTGTGCGGCGTGAGTTCGCTCGGCTTGAGCATGACCCGGTTGCCGGCCGCGAGCGCACCGATGGCCGGTGCCAATGCCAGCTGCACGGGGTAGTTCCAGGGAGCGATCACGCCGACCACACCCAGCGGCTGGCGCTGGATCCACGCATGCGCCGGCTGCAGAAACAGCGGCGTGAACACTTTGCGGGGCTTTACCCAGCGGGCCAGGTGCCTGAGCGTGTGGGATAACTGGGCGCGCAGCACGAACAGATCGGCCACTTCGGTCAGGCGCGGGGACCGCATGCCGAAGTCGGCCTGCACGGCCGCGGCGAGCGCCGGACCGTGTTCATCCAGCATCTTGCGCACGCGCAGCAGGCGCTCGCGGCGCACCAGCAGCGGCACATCGGCATGGTCCCGGCTGGCGCGCCGCTGGATTTCAAACTGGTGGCGGATATCGGCAGGGGTCATTGCACGCATCATAGGCAGCGCCCTTGCAACGGCCTGTAAACCCAGGTCTCCAAGT
>Ga0308157_10006430_pt1 | contig 14102 bp, 11 predicted proteins | sample PhyBR1_FD_201035 | JGI IMG/M metagenome (GOLD analysis project Ga0308157, IMG submission 201035) | Phyllosphere microbial communities from UC Gill Tract Community Farm, Albany, California, United States - DLSLB.R1 | ecosystem: Host-associated > Plants > Phyllosphere > Unclassified | place: USA...
ACATGTCGTCCATGCTCAGCCACAACTCGCGGCCTGCATCCTGTCCGCGCAGATAACCCATGTACAGAATGCCCGCGGCTTTATCCATCGTCGTGCGAGCGACGGCGATCGGCACAAAACCCCAGAGCTTTCCAGGCACCTGGCGCCTAGTCGACGGATCGAGCACGCCCATGTCCGTAGGCATGCGCATGGGCATCTGCCAGTCAGCAAACAGCAGCACTGGCGCCCAGAACATCAGCACGGGAAAGCTGAGCCAAAGGCTGACGGGGTAGACGAATCCACCTACTACGGCGGCAAGCATGCCTAAAGCCAGACTACCTGGCCCCATCATCCAGGCCGTCAGGGCTGAGTGATACACACGCCTGTTGATGCGTGCGCGGTCCACGGCATAGTTATTGGGCTGCATGGCTCACCTCGGCTGCGCTCATGAACGCCTGCAGGCTCGTAGGACTCTGCAGCACAGCCTGGGAAACGTGACGGCCGTCATCGGCAATGGCCCACGGTGTCCCTGGAATGCGATAGGTCTGGTAGGCCACCTCGTTGACGCCCAGCGCTTTGCCGGCGATATCGCAATCACCTGGTCCTACTGCAGCGCTTTCCTTAGGCTTGCCTAGATCCATCACGCCGTGCCCGACATCAAACAGCTCGCTCCAGGCCGCTTTGCGCTGCTCAGGGGGGAGGCACAAGACGGGAGTGATCGAGGCGATCGACCTCTCACCACCGATCACGGCGACCGGGAACACAATCACGTTGAAGTCCTTGGCGGCCGCTTCCAGGGCCGGCTCCAGGCGCTGACAGTTAGGGCATTCCGGGTCAGCAAACACATACAAGGTGCGTGCATGGCCGGTGGAGTACTCGACCGAGAACAGCTTTCGCTCTGCCGCCATGCGCAGGTTGGCAGACAGATCTTTGCGTGCCGCATCCGGCAGTGTCCAGCCGTCTGTGGGTGAATCAGCCAGCTCGGCTGGCACATCAGGCCGCTCCTGCGGCAGCGGTGGTGTAAGGACTAAGGGCGCTGCAGGGGGCGTGGTCTTCAACGTTGGAGGCAGGGCCTGGGCAATGCTTGGCGCCGGCATTGCGGTAGAGCCCTGGTAGCTCGCGTTTCCCAAACCGGTATAGACGCGAGAGCCTGAAAACTCAGATTTCACTGCAACGGCAAGGGCGCCCATGGCCAATGTCAGCCCAGCCATTGCGATATAGGCCCGACGGGTCTTGCGGCGGGTTTCTTTCACCGCGCGGCGCTGTTCGCTCTTTTTATGGCTAGTCACGACAGAAACGATGCAGTCCAGCAACGCAGCCGCATCGGTGTGCTCGGGCGCCTGGATGACCAACTGGCCCAGCTCGCCGATGCAGACCACGTTTTGGCCGTCGAGCGCGAAATGACAGCGCTGGCTCACATTGACCAGGCCTAGTACCTGTGCATGGCCATTGCCCAGATAAGTGATGGTCATCAGCTCTTGAGCGATGGTGACTTGAAACGGCAGGGTGATGGTTTGCATGGGAATCCTTGGGTACGAGGTACGAACGACGCGCACGGCTTCGCAGCGGCGGCCAATGGCGTCACGTTCAAAATGGGGTGTAGGTGAGCCGAGGGTTGCAGATCGAGCTGCGGGGTTTACTGTTCAGCAGGCAACGCTTCGGCGCCGTAAATGGCCTGCATTAGTGGCATCTTTTCTACCTGGACGGCAGCTTCAGGCATGTCCTCATGCTCATGGATCAAGCCAATACCTTCCATCTCGGCATTCAGGCCATCGATGGCCTTTTCGACTCGCAACCCGCACGGCAAACCGAGTTGTTTGGCTTTGGCTTCCGCTCGCGATCGAGCAAGCACGCCTGCTCCTTCGATATAGACCTTCGCGGTATCAGCCGAGTGCAAGGCATACCACAAGGTACGGTCAACACCTTTGAGCCAACGAAAGCGTGCAGACGGCAAGCGCAGATCCCGTCCGTACAGGCCAGCCAGGGCTGTGCGTTTGAAACCATGAATGGCCAGTAGCTCGGTCATGGCCGGCGTGGCCACGACTCTTGCAAAGGCCTTGTCGGCTAGCGAATACAACGGCAGGTACGTCGGGCGTCGCGTCAGGCCCTTGATCAGGCAGGAGCGATTGAGGTCATCGAGCAGCTTGGTGGCGGCTTTGCGATCGTTCAGGAACACCTGCAGGCCAAATACAGCCAGCAGAGCCCGCTCATGCGGCAGCCAGCTTTCGAAATCTGTGTGAGCCGGTCCGATCTGCGCTTCGAGTGCCGCCTGTGCGGCTGGCCGGTCGAGCACTTTGCGCACAACCAGGTTGTGCTGTTCGGCGAACTCTTCAGGCTTCAAGGCCCAGGCATTGGCCGCTGAGGTGTCATCCTTCAAGCCGTTGGGTCCGTAAGCTGCAACGATCGGGATGATCGAGGGAGCAAACCCGCTGACCAGCTTGGGCAGCGTCTTGGCACTGATGAGCCGCTTGCTTCGAAACGGCAGCATCGGATGCAGGGCCAGGCTCCAGCTGCTGAGCACAATGATGGGGATCAAGAAGACGAACAGGATTGTAGAAGTCTGGTTCATGACAGCCAGCCACTGGTCGAAGGTGACTGCTTTGGGGTTGTTGGCCAGCTTGACCAACAGGTTGGCTTTGCTGGCCACCAGCACATGCGTATAGGAGAAGTCGACCATCAGCCACAGCCAATAGAGCACCCAGCTGCTCCAGTACACGAAGTAATCGAAAAACAACCAGCACAGGCCAAAGCCTGCAGCAACGATCAGTAGCAGTTGCGCCTGCTGGCTCTCCCAGGAGCTTTGCGGGGGTCGGTTTTGCATAGGTATCGTCCACATAAAAACACACCGGTCTGAGGGACCGGTGTGATTGGGGGAGGGTAGGAATTCAGAAAATGAGGCTGTGCGAACGCAGTCAGCCTGGAGCTACAACGTAGGTTTAGGCCAATTTGAGGATGTGGATGTTGTTCTGGCGTTCCAGCGCTTCGACGTGCTCACTGACGTACTGACCGAAGGGTTTGGTCATAGCGTAACGCTTGTATTCCATTGCTCCGAGCGAGTCATACCAGCGCTGTGCCCATGGGACCGCGATTTCAATGCATGGTAGCTCTGGAAACTTGGTGTACAACCGCAGCTTTTTCCCTTCCAACTCACGACTAGTCCAGTCGCCCATGGCTAACCCTACCACCTCAACTTGTCCCTTTCGTATCAGGCGGATGTAAAGGATAGTCCCATTATTTGAATCGATACCGAAATACTTACCTTCTCCCTCTTTGTAAACTTCAAATGAAGCATCGGGTGAAAATTTATCTGAATCACTCAATTCCTGGACAATGTTTTTTAATAATCGCCTATTCCCTAGAGCCTTTAATATAAATATAGTTACCGGAATGATAACACCCAAAGACATTAGGGCACCAAACATCAACGTTTCTGTACGATCTTGACCTGAGCTACCACCGGCCATTAGAAAACTAGCAACGGTCAGAAAAATAAAGCAAGGCAATCCAAATACTACATAAAGCGCCCGTAGTAATGTAAGCAAGGCTTCAGGCGAGGTCTGCAAACGCTGAGTGGTCATAATTCGCTCCTAATAACCATCAAATTTGATTCGTCTATTCCAGTAAGACACTCTAAAGCGAACTGAACTCTGTAATCAGCTTGTCGATACAAATGGTGTGACTCGTCACGAAGGTAATTTCTGAATCCCTCCCAGGTCATTCCTATGTTTTTGGCAGCAGTCCTTCTACTAACACCTGCTTTTTCGATCAACAAGCAGAGATAGCGTGGATCAGGCTTGTAGGTGCGAGCATCAGGTTTCACAGATTTTCCCTGCTATTGTAGTGGGTATCAGCAATACCCACAAATACCATTTGTCAGATGCTTTGTCCATCACTGAATGCCATCTTTTCCACCCTCCGTGCCTCTGCCGGGTTGTAGTTTTACTCCGGGAGTTCTTTGAGTCTGAGACCCAAAGGCAGCAAACATCCCTTTCATATTGTCCACCATTCCACCCATTAGATTTGCACCATCACGTCCACCGAGGAAGGAAATTACATAGTCAGCCAGTGTGGCTTGCAGCCCAAAGAGGCGTGTCACGCCGAACGTCGCAATGCGCGCATAAATCATAAGCCAGCCGATCATCTTGACCAGTCCAACGATCGAGTCTGCATTGGAATTGGCCAAAGCCGATGCAAAAAGCATGTTAAGGACTGTGCCCCCTGCTGTAGCAGTTACAGCCGCGAAGAAAAAACCTAATACCATCAACGAAGGTCGCAGCATCATATCGATCAGAAAAATGTAACCGTAAGCGCTGCGGCTTCCTTTATCTTCTTCAGCACCTACGTGTGTTGCAGCCCACATTGATCCTGCTGCACACCCTATGAGAATGCTAACCAACCAGTTGAAAACCCCCATCATCCAGTTTAGAAATGGTATTGCTGGCAGAAATACTGCTAGCGAGAAACCAATACTGAAAAGTGCAAGTACAAAAAAGTAGAACAATGGCGATAAGGCACCCAATATATCTTTGACAATGGCCCCTCCGTTACCCCAAAGCAGTCCACCTACCTTTCCAAGAATCGAGTTATCTGTTGCTGACGCTGCACCCATCGCAGCGGTGTATACGACTAATGCTGTCTCAGTGACTGTTAAGGTTGCGTCACCGATCTCCTGCATTTTAATGAGCGGGTTCACCTGCTCTGAGAAACTGGCTTCCGTGCCAATTTTTCCCGTAGCCGCCCAGTTCGTGAATTTTTGCATCGGATTTTTGAAGATACTCACAAATACCGAACTTGGCTCAACGGCGGTATTGGCAACTGCGTTATCAGTGGCCGGCTTAGACCCTAATGGCGCCGTGTAATCGCTGTTCTGCAGCTGTGAGCGGTAGGCCGCCATCACCTGACCATACAGATCGCCCGTACCGGTCTCGCCCAGGTGACTCATACCGCTGATCACAGGCGTAGCACTGGCTACGCTGTTGGTCTTGCTGTTGGCCGTTGCGAAGGTGTGGTACCAACTGCCCAGGGCGAGCCAGCCATAGCTCTTGATCTGGGTAGACAGCTGTTCCTGCAGCGAGCCTTTGAAATCGATCTGGTTGATCGCCTGGCTGACCGTGTTCTCGTATGCCGCTGCAGCCTTCTGAATCTGCGTCTCCGCGTCCTCAAACGTGCCCGTATCACGGTCCCGGCGACTGAGATAGGTGGTGACAAAGGCACTGGCCGCGCGATCCAGAGAGGTCTGCATCGTATCGAGCGCCTTGCGCTGCGCCGTCACGATCGAAGCCGTCTCCACCTTGCTGTCGAACAGCAGGTTCCAGGTCCCGGTGCGGCCCGTGTCCGGCGTCTTTGCCGAACCACACACCGCGCTGCCATTGCCGATCGTGTAGTCACCGTTACTTCCTTTGGTGCTCATCATGGCCGTACGGGCTTTGCCGTCCTGGTACAACGTCTGCAGCTCGCTATTGGTCGCGTACTTGCACAGGTTCATCTCGAAGATGCCGCGCGCCGCCGAGCGCGTAGACGGCGCCGTGGGTTGCGTGACCATCGAATAGCCACTGTTGATCATGTCCACGGCCTTGTCAGTCAGCAGGTTGGCTCCCCCTACGCCCATCGTCGAGGTCGCCCAGAGCATGATCAGCTGAGCCACCGACCAGCCCGACTTGGTGGGAACGATCGTCATGAAGCCGGCCAGCGTCATGATGGGGAACACGGCGGTGCGACCACCGTTGAACACTCGCCCTTCATGGCCTGCTTTGACAAAGCCCTTGAGGGTGATCGAGAAAAACCAGAAGAACGCCACGGCCGCCAGTACGCCGTTGAGGATGCCGAATAGGGCACCAATCAACGTAGGGTCGGAGCCACTGAAAGGGTGTAGCACCACGTCGCCAAAGATCATCACCATGGCCTGTCGAGACAGGTCATGGTTCTTCTGCGCGGCTTCGGCAAGGGTTTTGTAGGTCACGCTGTCAGCCAGTGCCGGCACGGAAAAGACCAGCAGCAAGCCAACCCACCAAATGCGTTTGATAAGGTTCATATAGGGATCCGGGATGGGTAAAGCGAAGGGAAGGCGCTGCGAGGAATACGGTTGCGCGATTGGATTCGTTCAATATGCGGTGAAAGGTGACACCACTTGTCGCCACATATGATGCTCGGCTGCGTAGTCCTGGAAAGTGCCCTTCTCGTCGAGGCTTACTCGCTTGGCGGTCAGCTGCCAAAGGCGGTAGTCGTTATTCATCACCTTGGCCACACTGAGCATGGCCAGCGCAATGAGCGCTGCCTCAACCGCGATTGCGCGAAGCACCGTCTGCATGGGTAGGCTTGCGGCGGTGAGCAGGATGTTCAGCAGTAGAAAGACAGCCAACGGGCTGATGCCGACCATGAGCAGCCACCAGATCCGGCGTAGCCGCCTGAAGCCTGACTGCAGTTGCTCTACAGACTGGCCGGTACAGGCCACGGCCTGAGCCCAGGTCAATGACTCCTTAGAGGCCGACTGGCGTTTAAGTTGCTCACGCAGGATCTGCACCTTGATACCGATCGGCTTGATGCCAGTTCGGTAGATCACAGCCAGATCGGAAAAAGGATTGATGATCGCAAGACCGATCTGTCCGACGCGGCGTGCCGTACTGGGCTTTGCACGCTCCGTGATGTCGTTTACTGCCGACTCGGCGGCGGTGTGCTGAGTATCATTTTGCATGGGTGCTAACTCCCGTAGCCATTTTCGCGGAAAGGATCTGCATCTGCTGTTTGTATTTGCCATCTGCCGCAATGGCCAGCTGCTGTCCGGCGATCACGTTGCCCTGGCGCTGCTCATTCTTGCTGCCCAGCAATAACCAGTTACTCAGGTTCTGCACCCGGATCAGCTCGCGCATCAGGTTTTCACCATCCATCTGCTGCAGGTCGGTTCCGTAGTCGGTACTGGCATAGCGGCGACCCACCTCAAACGCCTCGAGCTCACGCTCGCTCATCTGCCCGGTGCTCTGCGCTTCCTTGCTGGCCGTGGCGATGAAGTATTTATTGGCCGAAGGCGTCTTTCGCGCCTCCTCCAGAGCCTGCTGGGTGGCCGGGCTGGCTTTGCTTGCCGCGATTATGTCCAGTTGCGGCTGCATGGCCGCGCTCAGGATGGCCAGCAGTTGCGTCATCAGCCCTTGATATTCCTGGCCGGTGGCCGTCTGGATCTCACCCTTACCCGGCGCCCTGCCTACGTCCGGTTTGGCCGAGTTTTTCATGTAGGCCATGGCGGCATCGATCTGGTCCTGGTTAAAGGTCAGCTCGGGCGCCTTGCCCACGGCGCCGGCGCCGTCGAGCAATGAACGCATTTCGGTGTCACCGCCTGGCATGCTGGATACGGCCGGGCACAGATCCGTGCCGCCGTATTGAGCCGCTTCGGCTTGCGTGCAGTAGGCTGCATGCACGGCAGCGCTGCGGTAGCCGCCTTGCTGCGGATCCACTGGTAACGATGCGATGGTCTTTTGTACGGCAGGACTCCTCACCCCCTGACCGCTGCCCAGGACAGAAGCACTGGCCCGGCTGCCTTTGTTGACGGTAGATACCACTCCCGAAGCCGATTCGCTGCAGATGCTGTCGGGTACGGAATACCCGGCGCGGGCCTTTTCCAGGCGCTCCGTCTGTCGTCCGAAGATGTCGGCTTCGCGCTGCGCCCGGCCAATTTCGGCGGCGATGCTGGCCTGTTTGTCGCTGGCCTGGACGATCGCCGTGCCGATCTGCATGTCAGTCTTGAGAATGGCCGCCAGGGTTGAGCTGATGGTTATCATGGCCGGCATCACCTGTGTGGTGATGGGTAGGCTCCCTGTCTCATAGACCGGCACAACCTCGGCAAAGCTTTGCTGGCTCGCCACAGCGAGCGCAACCGCCATGAACAAACGGTTCTGGATCATTTGGAAGTCCTGTTGGATGTCTGTTAGAGGTTGTAGCCACGTTTGGTGATCAGCTCGCGGGCCAGGGTGCGGGTGACGTTGCCGGCATCAGCCTCTTGAGCCTGGCGTTGTCGCAGCTCGATGACCTTGGCGGCAGAGCCTTGCGGAAACTCAGTGGCCAGGATCGAGCGCGCCGTAGTGCCACCCACCTCCTCATAGAGGATCTTGCGCAGCGCGCTGTCGCTGGCCGATGAGTTCAAGGCCCACAGCTCCAGGGGCCCCATGGCGTTTTTCAGGATGCGGGCCAGCGTATTGCCGCCCTTGATACGGAACACACCCAGAAACGGCACGCCGCTGCCGTCCTGCGCAGCACCGGAGCCCTGGCGCTGCAGGTTGCGGATGGTGACCAGGGGCACCTTGAAGTGCTCGGTCAGCATGGCCTCGTCTTGCGGATCTACCTCCATCATGAACAGCGAGTTGGCCGACTCGAGAATGGCTTTGGGAAAGTCCCGCACGTACTGCGATGACAACACGGTGCGCACGCCAAACTTGCGCTGTTCCCGGTCCTGGGTTTCCAGCATCGGAAAGATGAAATTCACCTTGGCCACGTTGTGCAGTTCGTCGTACACCTTGGTTTTGACCTCCTGATCCAGTTGCTCAAGGCGTTCGTTGTGTAGCGCGTGGTAAAGCGGGGGAACCGCCTGCAGCAGCTCGTCCCGGTACTGCGGCAGGACGAAGTGCCCGCCGGCTACTTCACCGGCGAACAGGAACATCAGCCCGGTCTTCAAATGGCCCGATGCACTGCCATCACCCATGACGTTGTTCAGGTCGATCGCGATGACCCGCGTGCGCGGACTAATCACAAACCGGGTACGCCCTGCCAGCATCCGGTACTCCTTGCAGGCATCAATCATGCAGCGGCGCAGGTACTCCAGAAGCAGTTCGTTGCTACCGTCGCGCTGCACCGTCTCGAAGGCCGTTTTAATGTTTTCGTGGTTCAAACATGTCGTCATATCAGCCAGCTCCGGGACCGCTTGGAACTGGGCTTGCTGGGCTTCACTGACGTAGCCCGCCTCGAACAGCAAGTCGCGCACCTCGTACCAGGTTGCTTTGCTCCACCAGTCAGACGAATAGCGCTCTGTCAGGCCACCCGCGAGCAGGGCCGCATCGACCGTAGGAATCAAACCCTGCACATACGCCCGTGCGCTGGTTTCAGCATTGACGGTGTAGGCCAGGCTGATCACGCGATCAAAAACCTGCGCGGTGTCCTTGGCGTTGGGCGGCATGCCTGTAGCGGGATCGATGCACATCGCGATGAGCATGTTCTTGATCCAGTTGCGTTCAGAACTGATCGGGTACTGCGCGCCCAGCTGGATATCAAACAGGTTGCGGCAGTGCTTTGGGCTGTTCTGCAGCACGATCCCGATCACTTCATCCTTGCGTTCTTCCGGCAACCCGTCGCGCAACAGCATGATCTGCCCCTGCATCGAGAAGCCTTTGTCGACGCCGGCGAAAAACGGCAAATTCTGCTGGGCACTGGTGATCTGCGTGTTGCCCAGCCGGTTGAGCAGTACCGATTTGCCCAGACCGGGTGAGCCACAGATGACATTGGTCAGCTTGTTCTGCTTGCTGGTTGCCAAGCCTACCGGGTAGAGCTTGCCGTCCAGCGTTGGAAACAACGCATTGCCGTCTTCCTCCCAGGCCGAGGCCGGGCGGGTCAGCGGCAACAGATGCAGCGCTTCAGAAAGCGGCGGATACAGCGGATGTATGCCACTGCCTTTGCTGGAAGCCAGTAGAGTTGCCGTCCAGGCCCGCACTGGGTCACCGAAGGTCAGCGTTACCCCACAGATGCCCCATGCCTCGAACGCTTGCTTGAGCAGGGTCAGGTTGCGGGTGACTGCCTCCGGACTGCGGCCCCACGTCGAGGCCATGATGGTCATGACACATACCGGCTCTTCCTGCTCGATGTAGCTCAGGGTTTCGATTGAGGCCCAGATGGGTTTGAGTGCCGGCACAAAGGCCATGACATCGAGCAGACCTTTCTTGGTTCGCAGCGCTGCCATGCCGCCGGGCATCAGATCCATGCGCACCCGCCATGGAACCTCGCGCGGCACTAAGGCTTTGAGCTTGGCAAAGCTTTCCGGGGACTGCGGGGCCAGCTCGACCGACAAGGAGCCGTGCCACAACCCGTTGACGCAGATCTTGTTGCCCCGGGTTTCGATGTCCTGGTTCATCAGCTGAAACTTGAGCCACGGGGCCAGAAACGGCGTGTGGTCCTCTTCGTTGCGGATGCCATGCGGGGTAATTGGATCATCGGGCAGCAGCGGTTGCCACGCCGGCGATGTACCCAGTCGGTCTACCTGCTCGCGCAGTGCACGGCCCGCCGCATGAATGTCCATGCGCTCGAGCATCACGCCCTGGCCATTGTCACCCATGGCACGTTCCACCACGTCCAGGAAACTGTCGTGCCGAATCTTGAGGCCGGTCAGCTCGGCCAGCACCGGGTTTTGCCCGAAGCGCGCCGCTGGGCTCTGCTCGATCAGCGCACTCAAGCGCTTGTTTTCATCAACTAGCTCGTGCGAGGACAGCGACTGGCGACCGGTGTAACACACCAGGTAGCAGCGCTCGCGCGAAACCCACGGCGCAATCTTTTCCTGCGTTTCATCCAGGATCTGCGCCATGTCGATCTTGGTACGGGCGATCGAGCGGTATTGCGGGGCCAGACGCGCGGCCACCTCGGCTCCACCGCCTTCGGGTTCTGAATCAAACACCAGACTGATCTTGTGCCCATGACGACGATAGGAGGCCGTCAGGTTCTGAGTCATGCGCGACAGACGCCCGGACCAGGAATACGGCGCCTCTACTGCAGCGCTTTCGTCGGTATCGCAGAAACTGCCGGCCACGGCGTACACCGTGCAGTAGTCGCCGGCATCCGTGACCGCTATATACGGGGCCTTGAGCTGCGGATGGCGTACGCGATCGTCATCGGTCAGACGGATCACTGTTTCAAGATCGCAGTAATCGGGCAAATCCCGGGAGATGGCGAAGCGCGAAACGGTGGTGATGAGACTTTCTACCCAGCGAACCACTTTAGACATACAGATCACTCCGAATATAGGCGTCCCAGTGCTGTGAGGACAAAGCTGCTTGCACGGTATTGCCCGTGGGCAGCAACAGGCCCAGGTCATCGAACATGTCAGCGGGCAGCATGAGTACGCAGCCTGAGAGTCGTGCTTGTAGCTGGCTGCGCTTGAAGGGCGGAAGGCGCTTCATGGCCTGGGCAAACTCCCCGGCGCGTGCGGTACCCCAGGCGGCCTCAACCTCGCGCGAATGGTTGTCCATCCACGCCCATACACGCTGTCCATGGGCCTTTTGGGCTTCGTCGCCGCCCAAGATGGCCAGCAGGGCACGGCGCTGCAGATGCAGGGCGTCTGCGTTGTCCAGACCCGGCAGATAGGCCAGGCGACCATGAGCCGCGGTCGGACTGTCCAGGTGGCCGGTCAGATAACACAGGGTGCAAACAGCGTGAGGCTCTTCCAGGCCCGCTCTGGCCCCCTGCCACAGTTTGGTTGTGGTTAGTGCACAGCAATCACAGTGATCGCCTGATGCAGCGATCGGTACCGGCGGATCAGTATTGCCGCTGATATCCAGCTCAAGAGCCGTCAACGATGGCAATTCGGTCAGCAGATCAATGTCTACTTCGTCGTGCATGACGATGGCATCACTTTGCATATCCATATCCTCAATGCCGAACGGTGGCAAAGCCACCGCACGGCTGCTTTTGATCAGCCCACGTTGATGGGGGTCAAGCCGACCTGGCTTTGCGAGCGCTTGATGATTTCCGGTACCGCGATCAGGCAGACGCCAAAAATCAGGGCGCCGGCAATGTGCGAGACCTTGATTTGTGGGTTGTCGTTTTTGTTCTTTGCAGCGATCAGGGCGCCGATGACGAAGATCACCCCGACCATCTGGGCCAGGCTCAGAGCGCCTTTGGTGATGGTCATACCGCCGGTGGCGGTGCTGGTCACCATGCCGGCAAGGTCGCTGCCATCGGCGTAAGAAAAGACGGGTGAAGCAGCAGCGACGGCGACCAGGCCCTTGGCGAAGTGTTGGGTCAGCTTGTCTTTGAGCAGAGTTACGCGCACGCAGACAGACAGCAGCATGTGACGGGACATGTTCAGTTCCTTATTTCGATTGAGTGATTGAGTAGCGAGTGATGGAGCGAATGAAGCGGGTGGAGCGGGTGGAGCAAAAAGCGGTACAGCAGAGGAGCGCGTCAGTGCAAAGGGTGCAGCCTGATCAGAGCAGGCCTAGAGACTTCTGCGCTGCATCAAGCAAGTAGGGGTTACAGACACACAGCACGCCGATGATGAATTTGAGCGTGCCTTTGGAGACATCCTCCCCGGCAGACAGTCCGGTATGGCCGTCCTTGAGGGATCGTTTCCAGCTCATGACGCCCTGCAGGGCAAACATCACCCCTAGCATGCGTACCAGGGTCAACACCGCGTTAGCCGCATTGGCTGCCACGCCGAAGGTACCCACGTCCACATAGCTGATGGCGTCGAACGAAGCTCCCTGCCAGCCGAGCTGCCGAGCGCCTGCGCCGATGACCTGATCCAGTCCAGCCAGACCACCGCAAATCAGCAGCATGGCGATGGTTTTGCCCATGCTCTGGTTTTGCCCTGGCGCCTTACGCATGTTGGCCTGGTGAGCCAGGTAAGTAGCTGCACCGACCACCGCGAACAAAGCGCCAAGGGTGAACATCAGGTTGACGAATGCACCCAGCAGCCCATTGGCAAAGCTGACCAGGATCTGAATAGCGTCTTTGGAGCCAGACATGACCTACCTCACTGCAAGGTGCCGGCACTGGTGTGCACCTGACGCGACGGCGCGTCAATTCCGGTCACCGTGACCGGCCCCAAGGTATCTCCGACCTGCACCGCCCAGGTCTTGTCCTGCCAGAGCACCCAGGCCATTCCGGTCTGCACTGCGCTCAAGTGCATGCTCGCAAGCGGTCCAGGGGCTGTTGTAGTGCGGGCAGGTTGTCTAGCCACAGCCCTGACCACAGGCCTTGCTTGCGTCGCTGCGGCCGGAGCAGATGCCAGCGCAAGCTTGGCTTGCAGCTCCTGGATCTGCTGCTGCAGCACGTTTTGATTCTCGATGACTGTTTTTAACGAAGCGGTCAGCTTGGTGATGGCCTCACGGTTGCCCTCGCTGTAGGTGCGCACACCTGCAACCATGGCCGCGACCTGATCCTGCATCTGTGAAAGATCCGCACCTTGAAACGCTGGCAACGGCGCACTGGCTTGCGTTGGGCTATCAAAGCTCATCGAGCTGGGCTCTGCAGTTGACTGCAACTGCTGGTTGCCGAAGGCCAACTGGTTGGGACTCGACTGAGATTCAGGCGCAAAGAAGTACCAGCCGGCAACCATGAACACCACGGCATACAATGCCAGCCAAGGAACGGACTGACCCGCTACGATCGGACGCTTGAGCCAGTGCTGATCGGTGTTGGCAGGCGGTGTGTACGCCGGTGGCGGTATGGGAGCCGCCTGGGGAGAGAATTCACTCATCAATTAAGCTCCTGTCGCTGTTGTTGGGCCTGGATTTGCTGACGTGCAGCCGCGTTCCATTGATCATCGGTTCGGGGTTGCTGAACGGATTGGCTGGCTGACCGCACCGGCACAGCGGCCTTCACCGTGTCACCACCTTGACCAGGTGCAATGGCGTCGCCTGAATACACGCCACGCATGAACTGGATCGCGACGACTTGGCCCTTGGTAACGGTGACTTGAGTTGCCGGCACGCGCTGAGCGTCTTCAGTCAGTACCTTCGCAGCCTGACCTGCTGCACCTCCGGCCATCGCGCCTATCACGGCTGCACCGTCTGGCAGGCCGGGACGCACCACCTGACTGTTGAAACCGTTGCTGACCAGCTGAGTATTGGCTTGCGAGTACATCTCACCAATGCCACCGATACCGCCCAGCAGGGCCGGCAGCACGATGCGCGACATGTAGCGATGGTTCACATCGGTGGCCACGTTGGCCAGCAGGCTGTCTTCCTGCAGGGCGTAGGCATCGACGTTGTAGTTGATGCCCTTGTAGGCCATTTCAGTGAAGTGAATCACCACGCCTTCGCCGGTCAGCTTGGCGCCGTCAGAGGCCTTGAGTACGGCCCCCGCATAGGTGCCCGTGGCGATCTTGCCAAGCACCGGCGTCGTGCTGTTGTCCGAGTCCACGCCGATGTCGATGT
>Ga0308157_10006433_pt1 | contig 14101 bp, 14 predicted proteins | sample PhyBR1_FD_201035 | JGI IMG/M metagenome (GOLD analysis project Ga0308157, IMG submission 201035) | Phyllosphere microbial communities from UC Gill Tract Community Farm, Albany, California, United States - DLSLB.R1 | ecosystem: Host-associated > Plants > Phyllosphere > Unclassified | place: USA...
CGTCCACACCTGCACACCGGTGCAGCGGTGCGTGCCGTCGGGCTGGGTCTCGATGATCAGCTTGGTGGCCTGCGCGGCGGTCCACATCTCGAAGTTGGGGCGGCCGTAGCAGACGGGGCGCAGGAAGGCCTTGGCCGTGTTCCAGCGCCAGCCAGCCTTCTGGTTGACCTCGAAGTAGCCCACGCCTTCGTTGTCGCCGCCGTTGAAGTCGTCGGTGGCGGGAATGCCCGCCTGTTGTGCGGCCTGCGAGAACGCATCCAGCACGTCCCAGCGCAGGCGCTGCTTCTCGACCCGCCATTCGCCGGAGCCGCCGGTGGTCTTGCTGCCATGCAGGCGTTTGAAGTTCTCGTTGATGCCCTCGGGCTTGTCCAGGCGCCAGTGGTCCTCGTGGCGGCGGAAGGCCGGCAGCACTTGGTCCCAGCGCCAGGCGTCGTCGCCCGTGAGTTGCGCCCACTGGTCGTAGTCGCGCGACTGGCCGCGCATGTAGATCATGCCGTTGATGCTGCTGCACCCCCCCAGCGTCTTGCCGCGGGGGTAGCGCAGGCTACGGCCGTTCAGGCCGGCGTCGGGCTCGGTGTGGTACAGCCAGTCGGTGCGCGGGTTGCCGATGCAGTACAGGTAGCCGACGGGAATGTGGATCCAGTGGTAGTCGTCCTTGCGGCCCGCCTCGATCAGCAGCACGCGGTTGCGGCCGTCGGCACTCAGCCGGTTGCAGAGCAGGGCGCCGGCCGTGCCGCCGCCGATGACGATGTAGTCGAAAGTGGTGTCGCTCATGAAAAGGCTGAAGCGGCGGTTGCGCCGCGGTGGAGATCCCGGGATGGGGCCGGCCCATTGTGCGGAAGCCGCCCCACCTGTCGATAGGGAAACAGCGTATTGCTCTATTTTTTATAGCTGCCAGCGCTGGTGGTAATTGATTGGTAAGTCAATTTGATAATAATTACAAGCCTGCGCGCGGTGGTGACATTGCGGTCTGCGCTGACGTGCCCTGCTTGGGGCGCTCCGCTACCATGGCCCGCTGGCCCCACCTGTCCTGCACTGCCTTTCCTTCCATCGACCTTGCCACCTGCTGCCTGCTGATGACCGATCCACAGCCCCGCATCGAACGCGCCGACACGCCTGACGGGCCGTCTGCCGCACTGCTGGGACGCTGGGGCGCGGCCGAACTGGGGACGCGCAGCCAGTGGCTGGCACTGTCCCGGCAACTGGCGGACCAGCCTTCCGGCCCGGGCCTCGGGTGGGACCTGCGCGACATCGCCTGGCTGGACCATGTCGGCGCGCAATTGCTCTGGAACCACTGGGGCCGCGCGTGGCCCGCGCGGCTGCAACTGCACGACGCGCAGCGCGACATGCTGGAGCGCGTGGCGCAGTTCAGCACCGAAGAGCCACCGCGCGACACGTGGACTCTCTCGCAGCAGGTGGATCGCCTGGGCGTGCTGGTGCTGCATGCGTTGGATCACGGCCGCCAGATGACCGAGATGCTCGGACAGCTGGTGCTGGACATCGGCCGGCTGCTGCGCAACCCGCGTCGCGGGCCCTGGCGCGATGTGTCGGGCCACCTGTACCGCATGGGGGCCACGGCGCTGCCGATCACGGCGCTGGTGGGGTTTTTGATCGGCGTGGTGCTGGCCTATCTGATGAGCCTGCAGTTGCGGCAGTTCGGGGCCGAAACCTTCATCGTCAACATTCTGGGCATCTCGCTGGTGCGCGAGCTGGGCCCCATGCTGGGCGCCATTCTGGTGGCGGGCCGTTCGGGCTCGGCCATCACCGCGCAGATCGGTGTGATGCGCGTGACCGAAGAACTCGACGCCATGCGCGTGCTGGGCATTCCGCACGGCTTTCGCCTGGTGATGCCGCGCGTGCTGGCGCTGGCCATCGCCATGCCGCTGATCGCGCTGTGGACCACGCTGGCCGCTCTGGGCGGCGGCATGCTGGCGGCCGACATCGCCATGGGCATCTCGCCTGCTTACTTCGTGCAGGCCCTGCCCGCTGCCGTGAGCCCCTCCAACCTGTGGATGGCGATGCTCAAGTCGGTGGTGTTCGGCGCGGGCATCGCGCTCATCGGCTGCCACTGGGGCCTGCGCGTCAAGCCCAACACGCAGAGCCTGGGCGAAGGCACGACGGCGTCGGTGGTCACGGCCATCACCATGGTCATCGTGGTGGACGCGCTGTTCGCCATCGGCTTCAAGAACATGGGCATCCGATGACCGCCGTTGCCACCGGCCACCCCGCACCGCTGCACCCGGCCATCCCGAGTGAACCGGCCGCGCCAGCCGTGGTGGAGATCTCCGGTCTGTCCACCGTTTTCGGCAAGGGCGACCAAGCCTTCACCGTGCACCAGAACCTCGACCTCACCGTCCGGCGCGGCGAAATCCTCTCGCTTGTCGGCGGCTCCGGCACCGGCAAGACGGTGCTGCTGCGCCACATCCTGGGGCTGACCCAGCCCACCGCAGGCAGCGTGACCGTGCTGGGCGAACCCGCAGCCCGGCTGACCGGCAAGGGAGCTGCCAGCCGCGTGGGCATGCTGTTCCAGCAAGGCGCATTGTTCTCGGCCTTCAATGTGCTGGACAACATCGCCTTCGCGTTGCGCGAGCAGGGTACGCTGCCCAGCCGCGTGGTGTGCGACGCGGCCATGGTCAAGCTGCAGATGGTGGGGCTCAAGCCCGAGCATGCTTCGCGCATGCCGGCCGACCTGTCGGGCGGCATGGTCAAGCGCGTGGCCCTGGCGCGGGCCCTCGTCATGGACCCGCCGCTGCTGCTGCTCGACGAGCCCACGGCAGGGCTCGACCCCAACAGCTCGGACGACTTCTGCGACCTGCTGCGCGAGCTGCATGCCTCGCTCGGCCTCACCGTGGTCATGGTCACGCACGACCTGGACACGATCTTCGCGCTCTCCACCCGCGTCGCGGTGCTGGCAGAGCGGCGCGTGATCGTCTCGGGCACACCGCAAGAAGTGGTGCGCTTCGACCATCCCTTCATTCAACATTTCTTTCTCGGAGAACGCGGCCAGCGCGCCATGGCGCCTGTGCCGGCCGATGCCTCCGGGGACAAGGACCGCTGATGGAAAACAAGTCCCACGCCCTCGCTGCGGGCCTCTTCGTACTGGTGGTGGCCGCGCTGCTGGCAGGGATGGGCCTGTGGCTCACGCGCGACCGCACCGACTACACGTTCTACGAGCTGTCCAGCAAGGACAGCGTGAGTGGCCTGCAGCCCCAGGCCGCCGTGCGCTACAAGGGCGTGGCCGTGGGCAAGGTCACGCGCATCGGCTTCGACCCCGAGGCCAGCGGCAACGTGCTGATCCGCATCGCCGTCAATGAAACGGCGCCCATCAGCCCGACGACCTTCGCCACCCTGGGCTACCAGGGTGTCACCGGCCTGGCGCATGTGCAGCTCGACGATGCCGACGCCCCGCTGCAGGCCCCGCCTCGGGGTGAAAGCGGCCTGCCGCGCCTGCCCCTGCAGACCTCGTCGTTCAGCCAGCTGGCCGAGCAGGGCCCCGCCATCCTGGCGCAGGTGCAGCAGGCCACCGAGCGCATCAACACCTTGCTGGGCGACGAGAACCAGGCCCGCTTCGCGCTGGCGCTGGACAACCTGGCCAAGGCCACCGGCAGCGTCAACACCCTGACCCAGCGCATCGACCACACCGTCGCCACCAAGCTCGACCCGGCGCTGGCCACCGTGCCCGCCGTGGCGCAGGACGCGCGGGCCACCCTGCAGTCGCTGCGGGCTGCCGGCGACAACGCCTCGGCGGCCGCGACGGAAGTGCGCACGGCCGTCGCCAAGCTCAGCGGCGAGGGCGGAGCCATCGACAAGATTGCCGACAGCTCCCAGTCGCTGTCCGACGCCGCCGACCGCTTCGGCCGCGTATCGCTGCCGCGCCTGAACAACGCCGCCGATGAAACCGCCCGCGCCGCGCGTCGGCTGGGTCGCACCGCCAGCGGCATCAGCGACAACCCGCAGTCGCTCATCTACGGCAACGGCAGCGCGTCGGCCGGCCCCGGTGAGCCCGGCTTCGTGCCGCCCACCCGCCTGGGCCCGGCGCAATGAACGAATGCACCTCTGAGGACTTTGGCATGTCGACTATCAAAACAATAGCTGCTGGCGCTTATTCAATAAGCGCCAGAGGCATTTTTGGCTTGACTCTGGTAGCGGCGCTGGCCGGGTGCTCCGTGCTGCCAGCACCGCCCACCCGGGCCGAGGTCTTCGACTTTGGCCCCGGCCTGACACGCCCGCAGGCCGTGATGGCTCCGGCCTCCGCACCGGCGTCCACCACCGCCCCGGCTTCTTCGCTGGCGCCGGTGGCGCTGGCCGAGGTCAGCACCACGGGCGTGCCCGAGGGCAGCACCGCCGTGCTGTACCGCCTGGCCTACGCCAACGCGCAGCAGCTGCGCCCCTACGGCCAGGCCCGCTGGAGCCAGCCGCCGGCCCAACTGGTGCAGCAGGCGCTGCGCGACCAGATGGGCCAGCGGCGTGCTGTGTTGCTGGGTGAAGAGGGCATCGCCCAACTGCTGGACAACGGCCGCCCGCCCACGGTGGTGCGCGTACAGCTGGAAGAGTTCAGCCAGGTCTTCAGCGCGCAGGATGCCAGTGCCGGCCTGGTGCGGCTGCGCGCCTCCATCGGCGAATCGACCACCGCCGGTGAAAAGCTGGTGGCGCAGCGCGTGTTCGTCGTGCAGCGCCCGGCCGCCACGGCCGATGCGGTGGGCGGCACCCGTGCATTGGCCGAAGCCACCGCGCAGGCTGCGGCCGACCTGGAGCAGTGGCTGGAGCAACTGGGCCGCTGACCGGCTTCGGGTGCCATGGCCATGCGGCTGATGGAGGCGGGCCGCGCCTGGGCGCGCAGGGTCAAGCGCGACGGCCTGACGCTGTGGTTCGCGCGGCGCCACCCCGCTACGCCGTGGTACGCCAAGGCTCTCGCCCTGTGCGTGGTGGCCTATGCGCTGAGCCCTATCGATCTCATTCCCGACTTCATCCCCGTGCTGGGCTACGTGGACGATGTGCTGCTGCTGCCGGCGCTGATCTGGCTGACGGTGCTGCTTCTACCGCCGGCCGTCCTGCAGGCGTCGCGCCAGCAGGCAGCCGACTGGCTGGCCCAGCGCAAGCCCAGGCCGCGCAGCCGCGCCGGGGCGGTGGCGATCGTGCTGCTGTGGCTGGCGCTGGCCGCTGCAGGGGCGGCCTGGTGGGGGACTGCGGTCAGGTCTGAATGACCGGCCCGGTCAGAAGCTGTGCCGCAGGGTCACCGTGGCATTGCGCGGTGCGCCCGGCAGGTTCAGGTTGGGGCTGCTGCCGTGGGCCGACACGATGTATTCGCGGTCGAACAGGTTGCGCACGTTCAGCTGCACCGTGGTCGCGCGGCCGATGCGGTACTGCGCCATGGCGTCCACTACGGCGTAGCCTGGCAGCGTGACGGTGTTGCCCGGGTTGGCGAAGCGCGCGCCCACGTAGCTCACGCCGCCGCCCACGCTCCATGCCTCGCCCAGTGCTTGCGTGATCCAGGCAGAGAACGCATTGCGCGGCGTGATGGTGGCGCGCTTGCCCTGCACGGGCTGGCCCGCGTCGGTGGTGTTGGAGCGCACCACGCGAGCGTCCAGATAGGCGTAGCTCACGGTGGCCTGCGTGCCGGGGCGCAGTTCACCGGCCAGCGACAGCTCCAGCCCGCGCGTGCGCTGCGTGCCGATGGGAATCAGGCGCGTGGGCTGTGCGGGGTCGGTGGTCTTGATGTCGGTGCGCTCCAGCTGAAAGAGCGACGCCGTGGCCGTGGCGCGGCCGTCCAGCAGCTCCCATTTGGTGCCCACTTCGTAGTTGGTGGTCTGCTCGGGCTCGATGGCGGCGTTGGTGGCCGACAGCGCGAACATCTCGGCCGACGGCTGGTACGAGCGGCTGACCGACACGTAGTACGACTGCACGCTGTCGGGCTGCCAAACCACCCCGAGGCGCGGGCTCCAGGTGCTGTCGCTGCGGCCGAAGTCGCTCTGGCCGGCCAGGCGGTTGTCGGTGTCCTGCCCGAAGCGGTCGTAGCGCAGGCCGGCCAGCACCTTCCACTGCGGCGTGAAGGTGATCTGGTCCTGCACATACAACGCGCGCGTGTCGTAGCGGTTCAGCGTGCTGCCCGTCAGGGCGCCGCCGCCGTTGAGCGCCACGACCGGCAGCACCGGGTTCAGCACGTTCACGGTGGCCACGGTGCCGCCGGTATAGGTCAGCGCGTCCTTGTTCTGCTGGCCCAGCTCCAGGCCGTAGAGCAGCTCATGCGCCACGCTGCCGGTGCGCAGGTTCTGGATCAGCTCGGTCTGGTTGAATACCCCGTGCTCGAAGCGGTCCACACCCGAGCGCGTGAGCGCCACCGTGCCCGCCGCGTCGTTGGTGGTGCCGGCGGGCAAGGTGTTCTGGCGGTCCAGCTCGTAGTGGTAGTAGCGCAGCGCGTTGCGTACGCGCAGGCTGTCGGAAAAGCGGTGGTTGAAGGTGGCGGTGAACGAACCCACGGTGGATTCGGACGTGTCCGCATCCCGCGCATTGGCCGAGCCGTAATAGGTGCTGGGGCTCACGTTCACGGGCCGGCCGCGCAGGGCCGGAATGCCGAAGTCCGTCACGCGTTCGTCGCGTAGCCATTCGGCCTGCAGCATCAGCGAGGTGTCTGCGCCGGGCTTCCACAGCACGGACGGCGAGATCGTCTGGCGTTTCAGGAACTGCTGGCTGCGGTAGCTGTTGGCGTCTTCGGCCGCACCCGTCACGCGCCACGACCAGTCGCTGCCCGCAGGCGCGCGGCCCACGTCGAACTCGGCGCGCTTGTCGGCCCAGCTGCCCACGCTGACGGCCACGTCCGACACATCGACGCCCGGCTTCTTGGTCACGCGGTTGACCAGCCCGCCCGAGGACCCGCGCCCGTACAACACGGCGGCCGGGCCTTTGACGACCTCCACGCGCTCGATGTTGGACAGGTCGCGGAAGTACAGCGCGTCGTCGCGAAAGCCATCGACGAACTGGTCGCCGATGCTGGTGAAGCCGCGAATGCTGACCTGGTCGCGCTGCCCGTCGCCGTGCGACAGGCCCACGCCAGCTACGTTGCGCAGCGTGTCCTGCAGCGAAGTGGCGGCCTGGTCGCGCAGCACCTGCTGCGGAATCACGTTGATGGTCTGCGGCACGTCGCGCAGCGGGGCCTCGGTCTTGGTGCCGCTGGCCGATGACGGCGCGTAGTAGGCCGTGTCTTCGGCGCCGCGCGCGGCCTGCACGCGCACCTCGCCCAGGGTCATGCCGGCAGCGCCTGCCGCGCCGGTCGCGGGGTTGCCGCTGGTGGCGGCGCGCTCCACCGTGAAGGTGCGGGCGTCCTGTGCCCGAACGACCAGGCCCGAGCGCGCGACCAGCCGCTCCAGTGCCTCGCGCACGTCCAGCGTGCCGCGCACGGCGGGTGCCTGCAGGCCTTGCGTGACCTCGGTGATGAACACGATCTGCACGCCGCCCTGGCGGGCCAGCGCGTTCAAGGACTGCGCCAGCGGCTGGGCGGGCAGGTCCACGGCGACGGATTGGGCGTGCGCAAGGGCCGCGAAGCTGAGTGCGGCGGCGGCCGCAGCCAGGCGCAGGCGTTGCGGCGGGCGGCGGAGGAACGGGGTGGACATGGCGAAAGGGCTCCTGGTTGGCGTCGGTCGCCCGGCTTGGCGCGCACTGCGCCGGGCCGGACGGTGGGTAAGCCGTTTCACCGCGCAGGTTTGTATACCTTGTGGCGCAAAAAAATTTGCGGTTGCCGAGGGAGCTCGACAACTCCTGATTTCATAGCTGATTGCGCTTGATGCATAAGCACTTCAATGTGAAATGGATTTGAAGTGCAATGAAATAAAGCGCTGACTGCTATCAATGGTGATGCGGTGGTGCGGCCCCGATGCGGAGGCTGCCGTCCGTGTGGCGCTCGACCCGCACAGGAGCAAGCCGTGGCAGCAGGTCAATGAGCTGGTCCAGCCGGTCCAGGTGGAACTGGCCGGACACGCGCAGCGCTGCGGTCTCCGGGTCTGCCAGCACGATGGGTGCAGGGTGGTGGCGCTGCATCTCGGCCACGGCGGCGGACAGCGGCGTGGCGTCCAGCAGCAGCCAGCCGTCGCGCCAGGCGAGCGTGGCGTCGGCCTCTGGCGCCCGTTCGATGGCTGGCACCGCGCCGCCCGGGCGGGATCGCAGGGCCTGGCCCGCAGCCAGCTCGACGGGAACCGCCCCGCCCGCCGACGCATCGTGCACGCGCACGCGCCCCTGCAGCACAGTCACGCTGGTGCCTGCGTCGGCGGCAGCCGCGCCATGGCGGCGCACGTTGAAAACGGTGCCGATGTCCTCGACCACCCAGTCGCCGGCCTGCACGGTGAACGTCCGTTGCAGCCAGGGGGCCAGTGCATGCCACGGCGCGTGCGCCACCTCGAAGGACGCCTCGCCCGTCAGCAGCGCCAGCCGCCGCGACCGCAGGTGCTGCGCCACTTCCACGTGCGACGCGGTGTTCAGACGCACCTCGCTACCGTCGGCCAGCACGGTCGTGCTGCGTTCGCCTACCGCCGTGGCAAGGCTCTGGCGCTGCAGCACGGGGTCGACCCAGAGCAAGGCTCCCGTCACGGCCACGGCCACCGCCGTGGCAGCCGCGGTGCGGCGACTGACGAGCGGGCGTTGCCGCATGGCGGCGGTCTGCTCGATCTCTTCCGGCGTGGGCAGGCTTTGGCGCAGCATGTCGGCGAACGGCGCCAGCGCGTCGTCGATGGGCCGGTGCGCGCTGCGGGGCGAGGGCGGGCGGGCCGCCGCCGCCTTGGCGGGTGCCGCAGGCCCGCGGGCATCAACCGGCATGACAGGTGCCGAGCACGGGTTCGACGTCGCGCAGCGCGCGCGCCAGATGGCGGGCCACCATGCCGCGCGAAATGCCCATGCGGCGGGCGGCCTCGTCCTGGGGCATGCCGTAGAGCTTGGTCAGAATGAAAGCGTCCCGGCTGGCAGGCGGCAGCTGTTCGATCACCGCCAGCAAGGCGCGCTGGTGCTGTGCCGCCGCAACGGCCAGCTCGGGCGGTGACAGGCGAAGGGCGGCCCTGGGAGGCTCGGCGCGGTCCAGCTCCAGGCCGTCGATGGCGGTCTCGGGCCGGCGGGCCTGGCTGCGGTAGCGGTCGATAGCCAGATCGCGCGCCACGCTGCGCAGAAACGCCAGCGGGTTGGCGATGTCGTTCGGCACCGGGCGCTCCAGCAGGCGCACGCACAGATCGTTCACGATCTCGCGCGGATGGCATTCCTCTCCGAAGCGGTGGCGCAGCGAGCGCACCAGTTCTTCGTAGTGCTGCACCAGCACGGCAAGCAGCTGTTCGGCGGGAGGGGAAAGCGTGGCGTTGGGCAACATGGGCGCCGCATTATAAAAAGAGAATGCGAATTATTCCCGATGGGCGGTTGCCGCCTGCTGGCTGGTCTGCCCCCATGACCCTGGCGCGGCGATGGTGCGGCGCGGCAGGCACAATCTGCGGTCGCGTCGCGGTGGCCTGCCGCACGCGCTTCCAGACGGAGCACTGCATGAGCCACATCGATCTCGCACACATCAACGCCAGCCTGGGCAAGAACGCCCAGGGCCTGGTGGACTGGGCCGTCGGCCTGGGCCAAACCGCCATAGTGACCACCAACTTCCGCCCCTTCGAAGCGGTGATCCTGCACCTGGTCACGCGTGCCCAGCCCGACGTGCCTGTGGTGTGGATGGACAACGGCTACAACACCGAGGCGACCTACCGCTTTGCGGACGAGGTGACGCGCCAGCTGGGCCTGAATTTGAAGATCTACCTGCCCCGCCGTTCGCGCGCCCACCGCGAAGCCGTGGACGGCGCCACGCCTGCGCTGGACGACCCTCGCCACGCCGCCTTCACCGAAGAGGTGAAGCTGGAGCCGTTCGCGCGTGCGCTGCGCGAGACCGCGCCCCGGGTCTGGTTCACTGCGCTGCGCGCCACCGACACCGCCGTGCGCGCGCAGATGGACCCGGTCAGCATCAACCCCGACGGCCTCATCAAGGTGGCACCTTTGCTGCACTGGTCTTCCAAGGATCTGTACGAGTATTGCCAGGCCCATGGCCTGCCCAACAACTTCGACTACGTGGACCCGACCAAGGGCGAGGACAACCGCGAATGCGGGCTGCACCTCGCGCACTGACAACCTGCCGGCGGGGCCACGACTCAGCCACAACCACCTACTGAAGGGACGTGCCGTGCACGTCCCTTTTTTTGCGCCTGCGCGGCGCGCTTGCCTACGCGCCCCGGTAGGCGGGCGCTGACGCCGCCTGCGTCACGCCACCTACGGCCCTGGCCCGCCGGGCTGCCTACAGTTCGTCCATCGCCTCGCACTTAGGTGTTTTGCCCACCAGCAGGACAGCGAAGGCGAACCAACTCACCCCGAAGAGGAGCTGACATGAACGAAGACCGCATCAAGGGCAACTGGAAGCAGTTCACCGGCAAGATCAAAGAGCAATGGGGCAAGGTCACCGATGACGATCTGGACGTGATCGCCGGCAAGCGCGACCAGTTCCTGGGCAAGCTGCAAGAACGCCAAGGCATTGCCAAGGACGAAGCAGAAAAGCAACTGAAGGACTGGCAAGACCGCCACCCCGACTTCCGCTTCGACAACTGATCGGGTGGCCGGCACCCCGGCCACGGATCGCTCCGCTCAAGCCTCTGGGGCCTGGCGGAGCAGGTAGTGAAACAAAACAGCCGCTGTTCTGTACGGCGGCACAAGAAACCCCTTTACTGACAATCTGAGGAGAATTCCATGAAACACGCTCGCAATCTGCTCGCTCTCGCCGTCGCCGGTCTGCTCGCCACCTCCGGTATGGCCATGACCAAGGAAGAGCACAGCGCTGCCAAGGCCCGCATCTCCGCCGACTACAAGACGAACAAGGCAAAGTGTGACGGTCTGACGGCCAACGCCAAGGACATCTGCAACAAGGAAGCCAAGGGCGCTGAAAACGTCGCCAAGGCCGAACTGGAAGCCCAATACAAGCCCAGCGCCAAGGCCAACCAAAAGGCTGCTGAAGCCAAAGCCGACGCCGAGTACGACGTCGCCAAGGAAAAGTGCGATGACCTGAACGGCGATGCCAAGAACGTCTGTCAAAAGGACGCCAAGGCTGCCCAAGTCGCCGCCAAGGAAAACGCCAAGGTAGCCCGCGCTGCCGCAACGCCTGCCGACACCACCGCCAAGCAGCAAGCCAACGTGGCTGAAGCCAAGAAGGACGCCTCCGCTGAAAAGCGCGAAGCCGACTACAAGGCCGCCAAGGAACGTTGCGACACGATGAGCGGCGACACCAAGGACAAGTGCGTGGCTGACGCCAAGCGCATGTACGGTCAATAATCGGTTCCTGGCAACGCGATAGTCAGAGACAGAGAACTCGAACAAACGATGGCGCGGCGGTCACCGACCGCGCTCTCCCAGGCCCTGCAAAGCAGGGCCTTTTTCTTTGGGCAAGCGCCTGCCGCGAGTCTCTTCCCTCCCCATGAATCCATGACCTGCATCAAAGCTGGCGCGGCGGCGCATTCGTAAGCTGTCCCCGACACGCCGCTCGCCGGCGCTTTTTGCTTTTGGCTGATGAAGGGATTTGGAAATGGCCGCACTCGAATGGTCCGACGGTTTGGCACTCGACCTGCCGCTCATGGATGACACGCACCACGAGTTCGTTGAACTGCTCCACACCGTGGAGGGCGCGGACGACACCCAGATTCTTGCTGCCTGGAAAGCGTTGGTAGAGCACACCGATGGCCACTTCGGCCAGGAAGACCGCTGGATGCAGGCCACGCGTTTCGCCTCCAGCAACTGCCACAGCCTGCAGCACAAGGTGGTGCTGCAGGTGATGCGCGAAGGCACCCAGCGCGCCGAGCAGGGCGAGCTCGATGTGCTGCGCGACATGGCGTCCGAACTGGCGATCTGGTTCCCGCAGCACACCCAGAGCATGGACGCGGCGCTGGCGCTGCACCTGCGCCGCGTGGGGTTCGACGCTGCCACGGGATCGGTGAACGCCCCTGCGGAACTGCCGTCCGATCTGATCCAGGGCTGCGGTGGCGCGTGCTCTACCGACGACGAATACGTGCAGGACGCGGAGCGCCAGGCCGTCGCGGCCTGAAGCGCTGCTGGGCCTGTCAGGCCCGGCGCACAACGGTTCACTCCAGCGGCTGGCGCGACAGCCGCATGCCAGCCATCCACCACGACAGCCTGCGCAACGCGTAGCGCAAGGCCGGCGTGGTCGGCTGGCGCCGCAGGTATGCCGCCTGCAGCACGTCCTGCTTGGTCTGCCGCAGCGCGGCGCGGTCCCGCGCTTGCAATGCATGCATCAGTCGGTCGTGGTAGTGCTGCACCCGCTGGGCTTCGGCCCGCGAGAGCGCGGGGCCGGTCAGCGCGAGCTGCAGGCGCTGGGCCTGGCGGCCACCGGCCGGCTCTGCTTCGGGATAAGGCTGGGTCGTCATACGGCCTCCTTTGCGGTGGTTTCGGCGGGGGCAGGCACGGTGCGTTGTGGCGCCAGTCCGTACCAGTTCACCTTGCGTGTCAGCACCATCACGGCGCCCAGCACCACGAACAGGGCGATCGATCCCACGGCCAGAGCCGTCTGCTCGAGCTGCAGCAATACATACAGCAGCCCGTACAGCAGGCCGATGCCCAGCGCGAAAGGCACGCCGCGCAGCAAGCCCCCCAGCATGTGGCTCGCGTAGTACGCCAGCAGCAGCACGCAGGCCCCTGCCGCCAACGCATACGACATGCCGAAGGACAGGTGCTCCGACAGGCTGACGAGCAGCAGGAAGAAGCTGCATAGCGCGCTGCCCACCAGCAGGTACTGCACCGGGTGCACGCGCAGTTTCTTCATCAGCTCGAACAGGCCCACGGCCACGAAGGTCAGCACGATGAACAGCACGCCGTATTTGGTGGCACGGTCCGACAGCGAATAGGGGTTCACCGGATCGATGAACCCCACGCTGAAGCTGTCGGTACAGCCGCGCGCTGCGCCGCTGGTGCCGTCATGGCTGTCGGCACGCACTACTGTGCTGTCTTCATACGCGGCGGTCTCATACCCACTGGGCTCGCAGATCGAGCGGCCCAGCTTCACGTCCTGTTGCGCGGTGGACGCCAGCGACGACAGGCGCCAGCGGGCCGTGAACCCGTCCGGACCCCACTCGCGTTCAGACGGCAAGAAGCGCCCCGAGAACGACGGGTGCGGCCAGCCGCTCTGCATCTGCACATCCGTCGTGCCGCCCAGCGGCACGATGGCCAGGCGTTCGGTGCCCACCAGCTCCAGGTCGAGGTTGGCACTCACGCCGCCCTTCTGGGTGCGCAGCGCCTCTGGCAGCGCGGCATGCAGGCCCCGCGCATACACGGGGTGGAAGGTGCCGGGCTTGAGCGTCATGGCGTTCTCGCCCACTTGCAGCTGCGCGGTGCGAATGCCGCGTGCATCGCCCACGGCCACCATCAGGATCGGCGCACCGCACTGCATGCGCGAGCCCTTCACCGTCGTCTCCGGCTGCAGGTTCGACAGGTCGGCCCACTGCGCCGTCAGGTGCGCCTTGAGCGTATAGGCGTTCACCTTGTGCAGCCCGCGTGCGCGCTCTTCCATCACCGCGGCGGTGCGGACCTGCAACTGCTCCGGCATGGCCGTGAGCAGGAACTCCCGCCGCCGCTCCACGGTGCGCCGGTCAGCGCCGGTGCCGACGGTCTCGTCCCAGCTTTCCACGCAGGCACTGTGCACGAACGGCCCCAGCAGCGTTTGCGGACCGGCCAGGCTCTGGGCCACGCTGCGAGTAGCTTCGCCCCGGTAGCGTTGCCGGTCGCGCACCACGTCCTCGATGAGGCCCAGGCCGAACAACAGCAGCAAGGTGATGATCGCCAGCGCGGCGATCTTGATGAAGATGGGGTGTTTCAAGAGACTGGCCCTCCATGAGTGGTTCATGGAGAGGCAGTGTTCTTGCCGAGGGTGAGCAGCGAATGAAGTTTGTGAAGCGAGGGTGAAGTGGGGCGCTTCAGCCCGCCGTCCCTTCGCCGGCATCTTCGGGGCCATGGCAGACCGCTTCGATGTTGTAGCCGTCCGGATCGAGCACGAAGGCTGCGTAGTAGCCGGGGTGGTACTGGGCGCGCGCGCCAGGGGCGCCGT
>Ga0308157_10006434_pt1 | contig 14100 bp, 11 predicted proteins | sample PhyBR1_FD_201035 | JGI IMG/M metagenome (GOLD analysis project Ga0308157, IMG submission 201035) | Phyllosphere microbial communities from UC Gill Tract Community Farm, Albany, California, United States - DLSLB.R1 | ecosystem: Host-associated > Plants > Phyllosphere > Unclassified | place: USA...
CGTCGGCCAGCGTCGCCAGGGCGCCGACGTCCAGGCCAGCCTGCAGCAGGTCGCCGGCCTCGTGGTCGGCGTCGCGCGTGTCCACCACCAGCCGGCCCTCGGCGGCCAGGCGGCGGCAGACGGCCGCGTCCCACTCCACCATCTGCGGCGTGAAGGCGCCCACGGCGGCCACGAAGGCGCCCGGGCGCGGCATGGCGCGCAGCACCACCTGCTGCGCCGGCGTGGCACTCACCACCAGCGGGCAGTCGGCCAGCGCGGCGTCGGCGTCCTCGATGCGGCGGGCGCGCAGGCCCAGCGTCTGCGCGTGCGCCACCAGCGCGTCGGCGCTGGCCGGGCTGCGCGAGGCGATCCAGACCTCCTCGATGCCCAGGCCGGCTTGGAAGGCGTCGAGGTGGGCGCGGCCCTGCACGCCGGCGCCCACGATCAGCAGCGGGCCGTCGGTGCGCGGGGCCAGCTTTTGCGCGGCCAGCAGCGAGACGGCGGCGGTGCGCCGCGCGGTGACGGTGGGGCCGTCCAGGATGGCGATGCGGCTGCCGCTGGCCACGTCGAACACCACGATGTCGCCCTGAATGGTGGGCAGGCCGCGTGCGCCGTTGCCCGGCGTGAAGGTGATGAGCTTGGTGATGGCCACCCGGTCATCGGCCGCCGGCATGACGAACAGGCTGCCGCCGCCGGGCAGCGGCTGCACGATGCGCGCCGGCACGCGGACCGCCGGGTCGCGCAGCAGGGCGTCGATCTGGCCGGCCAAGGCCGGGTAAGGCAGGGCGGCGGCGGTGTCAAGGGCGCTCAGGACGGGATGGTCGGCAAGGGTCATGGGTCTGTGGGGTGCGGCAACGCACGCGGGCCAAGGGGAAGGCCATGTTAGCCGGGCGCGGCCGGCGGCGGCGCCAAAGGGGGAAATTTCCTGGCCGCTATCAAAACCATAGCTGAAAACCCATGCTGCGCCTGGGCCATGGGCACAAAAGGCATGAAACGGCAGGCGCCCGGGCTTCAGCCGGCGCTGCGCGCGAGCTGGTGCGCCGCCCGGTGCAGGTGGGCGATGAAGTGCCGCAGCACCGGCGACATCACCGCGTCGCTGCGCACCATGGCGCCCACGGCCAGCGGCAGGCCTTCCTCCTGAACCGGCACGATGCAGACAAACTGCGCCGCCATCGGGTGCTGGGCGATCTGCCGGGGCATCAGCCCCACGTAGTCGCCCGTGGCCACCAGCGACAGCAGCGCCAGGGTCGAATTGACCACCGCGCCCAGCGGCGGCGGCGCCAGGCCGTGCGCCTCGAACAGCATCTTGGCGTAGCCCGAGTCGGTGGACGCGCCGGTGTACACCCATTTGGCCTGGGAGAGTTCGTGCAGGGAGCCGGCCCGGGCGCGGGGGCTGCCTTTTTGCACCACGACCACCATGGCGGTCGTCATCAGCGGCTCGATGACGAACTCGCCCGACGGCAGGCCGGCCGGGATGCCGCCCACGGCGATGTCCACCTCGCCCGAGCGCAGCCGCTGCAATTGGGCGATGTACAGCTCCTCGCTCACGCGCAGCCGGATGTCGGGAAAATCGCGGCCGAAGGTGCGCAGCGTCTCCGGGATCAGGAGCATCACCGCCAGCGGCACCGCGCCGATGTTGAGCTCGCCGCGCATGGTGCCGCCGAGCTGGCTGATCTCGTCCACCGCCGAGCCCAGCTCGCGGGCGACCTTCAGGGCGCGCTCGTAGAGCACCTTGCCCTGCGCGGTGGGCAACACGCCGCGCGAGGTGCGCAGCAGCAAGGGCGCGGCCAGCTCGACCTCCAGCTCGCGGATCATCTTGCTCAGTGCCGGCTGGGACACGCCGATGCGCTTGGCCGCGCCGCGCAGGCTGCCCTCTTCGATAGCGGCGACCAAGGCCTTGAGCGTGGACAGTTTCATGGGGTATCAAGCAAAGGGAATGGGCCCGGCAATTTACCGCATGCGGGCCGCTTGCGATAACCCGGGGTTGTCGCGGTGGCGGCCATGGCATCTGCCGGGCCCGCCCTGGCGGCGCCCCGCCACGCGCCGTCCCTGCGTGCGCGGGGCGGAAATTTTGGCAAAATAGCCCCCCAGCCCAGGCCCCGCCTTGGCTTTCAGCTATGAATTTCGTAGCAAGCCGCACGCTGCGCACCACCCGATACGCCACCGGCCGGCGGGTAGCGGGCAGGCAGCCGGCCGGCAAGCGCCGCCCCGGCAGGCCGTTAACGCAGGAAGAACCCGGTCGGAAACGGGTCCGCGTCTTCCAGCACCCACTGGTTGAAGCCGCTGATGTGCGCCGAGCCGGTCACCTCGGTGATGGCGCCGTCAAAGTCGCCCACCTTCACCGCCTGGGTCACGCGCACCGTGAAGCGGCTGCCCACGATGCTGCCGTTGACGTACGGCTGGCCCAGGGCCAGCTTGCCGCGCAGGTAGAGCTGCGCGGCCCGCCCCGAGGTGCCGGTGCCGGTCGGCGAGCGGTCCACCTCCCGGTCGGCAAAGATGCAGACGTTGGACTGGTCGACGTCGGCCCGGTTGGGCGCGCCGTCAACGATGGTGCCGTAGAGCTCGTTCAGCCCCGGCTGCAGCGGGTGCGCGATGGCAACCTGCGCCTTCACGGCGGCCTTGGTCTCGGCGCCGAGCTGGATCAGCGCGCGCACCTGCTCGGGCTGTATGCCCAGGCCGGCCTGCGCGCCGTTGATGTAGTAGTAAAACGCGCCGCCGAAGACGATGTCGCCGGTGACAGGGCCGAACGTGGGGGTCTGCACCTGCACGTCGCGCAGGTAGATGAACGAAGGAACGTTGGTGAACGTCACCTCGCCGGCGCGCGTGCCGTCCCACTGGACCTGGGCCTCGATGAAGCCGGCCGGCGCATCAAAACCGATGCGCGTGGTCGGGCTGGTGCGCTCGACAAGCCCAAGCTCGACCAGCACCTTGCCCAGCGCGATGATGCCGTGGCCGCACATGTCGCTGTAGCCTTCGTTGTGGATGAAGACCACGCCGAAGTCGGCGCCGGGGCTGGTGGGCGGCAGCAGGTAGGCGCCGTACATGTCCGCATGGCCGCGCGGCTCGTTCATCAGGAACTGGCGCAGGTCGTCGCGGTGGGCCTTGAGCCAGGCGCGCTTTTCCAGGATGCCGGTGCCGGGCACCGGCGGCATGCCCGAGACCAGAATGCGCAGCGGCTCGCCGCCGGTGTGCGCGTCCACGGTCTGCACCGTGCGCAGGAAATTGAGCATCTGAGGGCCTTTCGGTGAATGCCTGGCGCGGCTCAGTAGCTCGTGAGGGCGACCGGCTCGCCGCCCTTGAACTGGAACACCGTGACCGGCGACTGCTTGAGGTCGTGCTTGCTGTCGAACTCGTAGGCAGCGGCCACGCCTTTGTAGCGGATCTTGGCCAGCTCGGGCGCGTACTGCTTGGGCTCGACGGAATTGGCCGCCTTCATCGCCTGGGCGATCAGCATCATGCCGTCGTAAAAAGACGCGGCATAGACTTCCGGCGGGCGGTTGTACTTTTGCTTGTACTCGACGGCAAACGTCTTGCCGGCCTCGACCTTGTCCAGCAGGGCGCCGCCCTGGGTGCAGTACACCTGCGCGCCCACGGCGTCGCCGCCGAGCCGGCCCATCTCGGGCGAGCAGATGCCGTCACCGCCCATCAAGAGCGCGTTCAGGCCGATCTGCTTCATCTGGCGCGCCATCGGCCCGCCCTGCGGGGCATAGCCGCCGTAGAAGATCGCGTCGGGTTTCTTGGACTTGATGGAGGTGAGGATCGCCAGGAAATCGCTGGCCTTGTCGGTGGTGTACTCGCGCCCGACGATCTCGATGCCATTGGCCTTGGCGACCTTCTCGAACTCGTTGGCCAGGCCCTGGCTGTAGGCGGTGCGGTCATCCACGATGGCCACGCGCTTGACCTTGAGCTCCTTGGCCGCGTACAGGCCCATCTTGCCGCCGAGCTGGCTGTCGCTGGCGGCCACCCGGAAGACATAGGGAAAGCCCTGCTCGGTGATTTTCGGGTTGGAGGCCACCGTGGCCATCACGATGCCGGCGTCGTTGTAGACCTTGGAGGCCGGCAAGGTGACGCCGGAGTTGTAAGGGCCCACGATCGCCTTCACGCCGGTGTCGACCAGCTTTTGCGCCACCGCCACGCCCGAGCGCGGGTCGGCCTGGTCGTCGTCCATCACGGGCTCGAACTTGATCTTCTTGCCGCCGATGGTGAGGGCCTGGCTGTTGAGCCGGTCGATGGCCATCTGAAAGCCGCCCTGGTTGTCCTTGCCGGCGGCCGCCTGCGGCCCCGACAGCGGCGCGCTGAAACCGATCTTGACGGTCTGCGTGTCCTGGGCCAGCGAGAGTGCCGGGGCAATGGCGAGTGCGACGACGCCGGTGATACAAATGCGGTGGGCCATGGTGTCTCCTTTGGATGATGTGTTGTGCCGGATGCGGGAAGGTATTTTTCGCATCCCTGCGGGGTGCAGCAGTATGGCAGCAACTGCGCGGGGCCTGATGAGGTCGCCGCGCTGCATCAAAAGCTTGAATGGCCCATAAGGCGGGGCATAGGGTTGACAGAGCGCTGCAGGCGTGCGCGGGGCACGCACGGGATCAAAAAATGCAGAATCTCAACCCGCCGCCCCGCAGTTTCAGGCGACGCCGGCCATGCCGCGGCATGCGTCGGCGCATTCCAGGCAGATGGCGGCGCACTCCTGGCAATGGTCCATGTCGTGCCGCTGGCACTCGTCGCCGCACGCCTGGCAGATGTCGGCGCACAGGGCGCAGATGGCCTGGGCGTGCGGGCTGCTGCGGGCCATGGCCGCTGCGGCGAAGGTGCACGCCTCGGCGCAGTCGAGGTCCAGCGCGATGCAGCGCGCCATCATCTTGACATCGTCCTCCTGCAGGCAAGCCGCCGCGCACTCATGGCATTGCATGGCGCAGTCGCTGCACAGCTGCAGGCAATCGAGGTAGTCTTCGTTCATGGCGCGTACTCCTTGGTGATCGATCCGGGCGGTATCTACAAGAGAACCCCACCCCGGACTTTCTAGCCAGAGAAAGGATTCAGCGAAATGCTGCTGTCCACTGTTTTGGAATGGGTGGGCCTGTGCTGTAGGAGCCGGCCTGCTGCAGCCGTCGGCGCAGCGGCAGGACGGATAGGTGCAGCTGCGTCTTTCAAGCAAAAAAAGGACGCCGAAGCGTCCTTTTTTCAAACTTCAATCAGCGCAGGCCTTCAGCGACCGCCTTGGTTGCCCCCGCCCTGGTTGCCGCCACCGCTGGCTTGGCCGCCCTTGCGCCCGGCCTCACGGGCTTCGTCGGAAGAGAACTCGTGCGCCGTGCCCTTTTCATGCGCAGCCTTGCCGCCCTGACGGCCGGCCTCGCGCGCCTCTTCCGAAGAAAACTCGTGCGCGGTGCCTTTTTCATGGGCGGCCTTGCCGCCCTGGCTGGCGATTTCCCGTTGCTTGTCCTGGTCCATGGAGGCAAAACCACGGTTGGACGTGTCGCCGCCACCCTGGTTGCCTTGGTTGCCTTGATTTCCTGAAGAAGCCATGATCATCTCCTTTAAGCCAGTGCCGCCTGTGCGCGTCCTGGCGGTTGAGGCCGGCCACATGCCAGCCAGGACCGCTAGGTTCTTGCCGCCTCCGCGCGCTGTGTGTCGGCCGTGCGTTGAAGGTCGCGTCGGATAAATCTCACATCGGGCTTGACGAACTAGCCCGCAACCTGGTGAACCGGTTCAGGCCTGGCGGCCTTGTGCATTGGCCGGTGCACTGCCCGGTGCCCATCCAATGCCCCGGTGCATCGGCCGCCTGTCGGCACTTTGTCAGAAGGTTTCCCAGTTTCCTGCAGCCACTGTCGCCAGTTCACGCTGCGGTGCAGCAATTGCTGGCTTGGCGCGCGTCGGCTGGTCGGGCACGCCGGGAGCAGGTCATGCTGCGCTGATGGCTGCAGCCCTTCTGGCCGTCAGAATGCGGGCCGCGTGAAACAGGCCAAGCGTAGGAAAACGTGAAGAACAGTGAAGAACGGCCGCCTCGTGCGGCGCGGCTCATTCTGGGCCCGTCAGGCGCCAGGCGCCCGACTCCGGGGACACCTTGGACAGCCTGCCGTTCACCCACACCTGCGCCTCGTCCAGAAGGCCCGAGGTCAAGGGGTCGATGTCAAGTTCAACCCCAAGCGCCTGCGCCACGGCGAGACGCTCGATCGGAACCTCCCAGGTCAAAAAGACCTGAAGGCAATCCTGGCCGGCAGGGAACTCGGCCGCCTCAAAGCCGGGGCGGCTCCTCACGATCACGCCATGCGGCTGGGATGGGTCGAACAGCACCGCCGTGCCCCTGGCCAACGGGATTCGATGGCCTGTTTGGGGGAAATGCAGATCCAGCCCTGCGTCCTCGCTCAGGAAGAGGTTGCAAAAAGCGACAGCCCCGTAGTGCGCACCGTCATGGTGGTACTTCGCGCCGCGGCAGGCCATCAGGGCCACTTCATCGTCGTCCAGGGTGCCCGGCAGGCCGAGCGAGTGCGTCCAGTCCGACGCAGCGTGCACGCAGCGCCGGTAGTCGGGCCAGCACATCCGCGCCCGGGCCAGGCGCAGCACCTCCACGTCGCCCAGCTCCAGGGCCAGGTCCTGCGACGCCTCTCTTTCCCAGTGGGCAAGCAGACGCGCTGAAGGCATGGGCACGTCCAGGCGGGCCGAATGCACAACCGTGCCCACGCTGCGGCTGCGCAGGGCTTCGCCGCTTTGAAAATAGGAAACCGCACGCCCCTGCGGGCCGGGCGGTCGAGCCAAGGTGTTCATCGGGGCCAGTGTAGTCACTCCGCCGGCTGGCGCCCACAGGCCGCAGCGCCCCTGCCCCCCCTACAGCGACATCGACGGTCGCTGGGCCATGGCCGCACGCCAGCGCTGAAGATGGGGGTGTTGCTCGCCGGGTTTGAGCCGCACCACGCGTGCGAAATCAACCGCCACCACCGCCGTGATGTCGGCCACGCTGAAGCTGTCGCTGGCGATGAAATCGCGGTCGGCCAAGTGGTCGTTGAGCATGGCAAAGAAATGCTGCAGCCTTGCCAGGCCGCGCTGCGCCAGCTCGGGAATCTGCCGGTAGTTCATCTGCCCAGGCAACGCCCGGTCGGCCATGGCCGGCGCGCTGTTGCGCAGCGCCTCGGCCACGGCCATCAGCCCCTCGAATTCGGCACGCCAGTTCCAGCTGGCAATTTGCGCCTTCTCGTTGGGCGTCGTGCCCAGCAGTGGCGGCTCCGGATAGCACGCTTCCAGGTAGGCGGTGATCGCAGCGTTGTCGGTGAGCACCAGCCCATCTTCGGTGCGCAGCGCGGGCACGGTGCATTGGGGGTTGATCTGCCGGTAGGCCTGGCCCAGCTGCTCGGAATTCTTCAGATCCACCTGGACCGTCGTGTGGGCAATGCCCTTTTCGGCCAGAAAAATGCGTGCGCGGCGTGGGCTGGGGGCGGTGGCGCAGTCGTAGAGGGTGATCATGGTGAATTTTCTTCAGGCATGGCAACGGCGCGCAGGCCCCGCTTACGGCGGCGAAGCCAGTTTGTCCTGCGTCCGGGTGTCGAAGTCGCCCGCCTCGTGGCGCTCGTGCAACTGGCTCGATGGCTCGCCCCATGTGCGGTTGACCATGCGGCCGCGCCGCACCGCCGGCCGCTGAGCAATCTCGTTCGTCCAGCGCAGCACGTTGGCGTACGACTGCACCTGCAGGAACTCGCCGGCTTCGTAGAGCTGGCCCTTGACCAAGGTGCCGTACCAGGGCCAGACCGCCATGTCCGCAATGCTGTAGTCCTGCCCGCCCAGGTAGGGCTGCTCGGCCAGACGCCTGTCGAGGACGTCGAGCTGGCGCTTGACCTCCATCGCGTACCGGTCGATCGCGTATTCGATCTTGGCCGGGGCATAGGCGTAGAAATGACCAAAGCCTCCGCCCAGGAAAGGCGCACTGCCCATCTGCCAGAAGAGCCATGACAGGCACTCGGCCCGACGGGCGGGCTCAGTGGGCAGGAAGGCACCGAACTTTTCGGCCAGGTAAAGCAAAATAGCCCCCGATTCAAACACCCGCACCGGCGCCGGCCCGCCGCGGTCGACCAACGCCGGAATCTTGGAATTGGGATTTGCCTGAACGAAACCGCTGCCAAACTGGTCGCCCTCGTCGATGCGAATCAGCCAGGCGTCGTACTCTGCGCCGGCGTGGCCTGCGGCCAGCAGCTCTTCCAGCATCACCGTGACCTTCACGCCATTGGGCGTGCCCAGCGAATAAAGCTGCAGCGGATGCCGCCCGACAGGGAGTTCCTTGTCATGGGTCGGGCCGGCAACGGGGCGGTTGATGCGGCCAAAGCGCCCGCCGGTCTCTTTGGGCGGCGACCAGACCTTGGGGGGCGTGTAAGACGATGGGTTGTCCATGGCAGGGGCAGTTTGTCAAGGTTAAAGGCAAGGGTGGTTGAGGCATCGTACGCGCATTGCCGCCAATGCGCTTCCTGCCGCCGCGTGGGCTGGGTTGAGGCGCCCTCCTGCCCTGGCGATGGCGGGCAAGCGCCTCAAGGCGCCATCAGTCGATCTGGTTCAAGGTGTCGCCAAGCGCATTGACCAGGCTGTCGATCTGCGCGGACGTGGCAATGAAGGGCGGCGCCAGTTGGATGGTGTCGCCGCCATAGCGCACGTAAAAGCCTTTTTTCAGCATGGCCATGGCAATCTCGTAAGGCCGGCGGGCAGGCTCTCCGGGCAGCGCGTCGATCGTGAAGCCGGCGGCAAGCCCAAAGTTGCGGATGTCCGTGACATGCCGGGTGCCCTTGAGGCTGTGCACCGCCTGTTCAAAAGTCGGCGCCAGGGCCTTGACCTGCTCGACCATGTTTTCCTTGACCAGCAAATCCAGGGCGGCCAGGCCTGCCGCACAGGCCACCGGGTGTGCGGAATAGGTGTAGCCGTGGGCGAATTCAAGCATGTAGTCCGGCCCGCCCTGGTCCATGAAGGTGTCATAAATGTCTTTTTTGGCAAGGACGGCCCCCAGCGGCTGCGCGCCGTTGGTGATCTGCTTGGCAACGTTCATGATGTCCGGTGTCACGCCAAAGGCCTCGGCCCCGGTGTAGGCGCCTGCACGGCCAAACCCGGTGATGACCTCGTCAAAGATCAGCAAGATGCCATGGGCCGTGCAGATGTCGCGCAGGCGCTGCAAATAGCCCTTGGGCGGAATCACGACGCCGGCCGAGCCTGAAAAAGGCTCTACGATGACAGCGGCGATATTGCTGGCGTCATGCAGGGTGATGAGCCGCAGCAGGTCATCGGCCAGTTCGGCGCCCTTGTCCGGCATGCCGCGTGAAAACGCATTGCTCGCCAGCTGGGTGTGCGGCAGGTGGTCGGCGGCAATGCCCTGGCCGTACATCTTGCGATTGGCCGCGATGCCGCCGACCGAGATGCCGCCAAAATTGACCCCGTGGTAGCCCTTTTCCCGGCCAATCAAGAGGGTCTTGCTCGCCTGCCCCTTGGCGCGCCAATAGGCCCTTGCCATCTTGAGCGAGGTGTCGGCCGACTCCGACCCCGAGCCGGTGAAAAACACATAGTCCAGGCCCGCCGGCGTGAGTTCCTTGAGCTTGTTGGCCAGCTCGAACGACAGGGGGTGGCCGAACTGGAAAGCCGGCGAGTAGTCCAGCGCGGCCATCTGGCGGGTGACGGCCTCGGTGATTTCGCGCCGTCCATGGCCCAGGCCGCAGCACCACAGGCCGGACAGGCCGTCAAAAATCTGCTGGCCCTGGGCATCGGTGTAGTAGCAGCCTTTGGCGCCGACGATCATGCGCGGATTGGCCTTGAAATCACGGTTGCCGGTGTAGGGCATCCAGTGCGGCTCGAGCCATGCGCGGTCAAGGCGGGGGCTGCTCAGGTGCTGGGAGTCGTTCATGTTCATGCTGGGTCCTGGTGGCGAAAAAGGGTGCTGCCTTGATTCTTATCGGCGCTGTTACTCTTATAAATGCACAACCATCACAACTAACTTGGCAATTCATGAAAGCAACCACACGCTCTGCGCTGGGCCAGTTGAGCGACATGGACCTTCGGCTGCTGCGCGTGTTCAAAAGTGTCGTGGAGTGCGGCGGCATGGCGGCGGCCGAACTCGAACTGAACATCGGCATCTCCACCGTGAGCCGCCATGTCAAGGACCTGGAAACTCGGCTGGGCCTGACGCTGTGCCGCCGGGGCCGGGCCGGCTTTGCCGTCACCAGCGAAGGCCAGCAGATCTACGCCGAAACGCTGCGGCTGCTGGCCGGCGCAGATGCGTTTCGTCGCAGCGTCGATGAGATTCACCGCCAGATGGGCGGCCAGATCTCGGTTGCGGTGTTTGACAAGACGGCCAGCAATCCGGCCGCGCGCATCCCCCAGGCGATTGCCCTCTTTTCCGAGCTTGCGCCCGACGTGGGCCTGAACCTGCATGTGGCGCCCATCAATGTCATCGAGCGCGGGGTCATCGACGGCCAGTTCCAGGTGGGCGTCATCCCGGGCCATCGCAGCTCGCAGACCCTGGCCTACCAGACGCTGTTCGATGAAACGATGCTGCTGTATTGCGGCGCCTCCCACGCGCTGTTCAAGGCAGACACGAGCGGCATGGGATGGGAAGCACTGAACGGCCACCCGTTTGCAGGCCTGGGCTACCACTCTCCGAACATGGAAATCAGCCAGAAGGTGGGCTTGCGGCGGCAGGCCACGGGCTACGACCAGGAATCCATTGCCACGCTGCTGCTATCAGGAAAATACCTGGGCTTCCTGCCCGACCATTACGCCAAAGGGTTTGTTCAGGCCGGGCAGATGTGGCCCGTCAAGCCGGCGCTTTTTCGCTATGTGTGCGGTTTTTTCAGCATCGTGCGGCGCTCGCCGGAGCCCTCCAGGGTCACCAGCGCGTTCCATGAATGCTTGCTGCGCGCGCATCAGCCCGGTGCTGCGGGCCCGGGGTGAGGTGCCGGGGACGCGCCTGGAAGACGACGGCAGCTTGCTGCCAGGCTTCCAGGAAGGTCCGGCAAGGCGTTTCTCCATCCCAAGGCCTTGAAGCGTTCTGCAAATTCAAAGGCCCGCGACCCTGCCCCTGGTGGACTTGCGCAGCGGTGCAGGCAAGAAGCCTTTGCTTGTTGTCCCGGGTCTTGCGGGCATGTTCACGCATGCTGAATTCAGCCCTCTTTATGCGGCCTCCAAGGCGTTGCCAGCGTAGAGCGCCATCATTGTCTTGCGAAGCCAGCAGTTTCCAGGGTCGGCGTTGAACCGCTCGTGCCAATGCTGCTTGACCTTGTAGTGCGGCATCGGCACCGGGGTGTCGAGCACTTGAATGGGCTCCTGCAATGCCAGGGCGTTGCCAAACAGCGTGGGCACGATCACCAGAAGCTCCGTTTGCACGACGATGCGGGCCACGCCCAGGAAACTGGGCACGCGCAGCACGGTGCGACGCGCCAGCCGGTGCTTTGCCAGCACCTTGTCAACGATGGGGTGGCCCGTTCCCGAGGTGGTCACCACAAGGTGCCCTTCGGCCGCGAACTGGCGCCGGTTGACCGAGCCCTGAACGCGCGGATGCGCCTTAGCGGCCAGGCAGACGAAGCTCTGTGCGAACAGCGCCTGCTGGTAAAAGCCGGCTTCCAGGTCGGGCGTGAAGCCGATCGCCAGGTCCACGTCGCCCGATTCAAGGGCACGGCGGCTGGCAGACGAGATCTTTTCCGCCTCGACCACCACCTGCGGGGCCGCGTGCTGCAGGTGGTTGATCAATTTCGGCAGCAGCACGACCTCGCTGATGTCGGTCATGGCGATGCGAAACACCCGGCTGGCCTGGGCCGGCGAAAACTCGCCATGCGATCCGCGCGCCTTTTGCAGGCAGCGCAGCGCCTGCTCCACCTCCGGGTAAATCTCCTGTGCCCTGGGCGTCGGCTCCATGCCCTGCGAGGTCCGGCTGAACAGCGGATCGTCGAAGTGGTGGCGCAGCTTGTTCAGCGCAATGCTGGCGCTGGCCTGGGCCATGCCGAGCCGCTCGGCAGCCCGGGAAACGCTGCGCGTGGTGTAGATCTGGGCGAACACACCAAGCCATTCAAGATCGAGTTTGGCCATGGATCACTATATAAAAACGATATTCAAAGTATTGCATATTGCCTCTTTAAGAAATACTGGGGGACGGCGATAGTCTGACGATGCGAACACGCCAGGCGCCGGCGTGTTCTTTTTCAGACCCCCACGACCACCCCCCGAAAGGCACAACGACATGCAATTTCACCTGAGCGGCTTCAAGCCCGGCAACCCCGAGATTCTGGAAGCTTCTGCGCAAGGCGTAGGGCAAACCGACGCGCTGCCCGGCGAGGTGGACATTCTCATCGTGGGCTGCGGGCCGGCGGGCCTGACGCTGGCGGCGCAACTGGCGGTGTTTCCCGGCATCCGCACCTGCATCGTCGAGCAAAAGGACGGCCCCTTGCAGCTCGGGCAGGCCGACGGCATCGCCTGCCGGACCATGGAGATGTTCGAGGCCTTTAATTTCAGCGAGCGCGTTCTCAAGGAGGCCTGCTGGATCAACGAGGTGACGTTCTGGAAGCCCGACGAGCGGCAGCAGGGACGCATCGTCCGCCACGGCCGGGTCCAAGACACCGAAGATGGGCTGTCGGAATTTCCGCATGTGGTGCTGAACCAGGCGCGGATTCACGATTTCTACCTGGAGTTCATGCGCAACTCGGCAAGCCGGTTGGCGCCGTTTTACTGCCGCAGCTTCTTAGACTTGGAGATCGAGCCCAGCGCAGGCGACCACCCGGTGACCGTGCGGCTCAAGCGCACGGACGGCGCCCGGGCCGGCACCGTCGAGACCGTGAAAGCGCGCTACGTGGTCGGCTGCGATGGCGGGCGCAGCGGCGTGCGCAAGTCCATCGGGCGCCAGCTGGTCGGCGACTCGGCCAACCACGCCTGGGGCGTGATGGACGTGCTGGCGGTGACCGACTTTCCCGACATCCGACACAAGGCGGCCATCCAGTCGCCCAACGGCAACCTGCTGGTGATTCCGCGCGAGGGCGGCTACCTGGTGCGGCTTTACGTCGAGATGGACAAGCTCGGGGAAGAAGAGCGGGTGGCGGCGCGCGGCATCACGCTGGACAAGCTCATCGACGCGGCCCGGCGCATCCTGCACCCCTACACACTGGAGGTGAAGGAAGTGCCCTGGTGGTCGGTGTACGAGATCGGCCAGCGCATCTGCGACAAGTACGACGACGTTCCTGATGAGCAAGCCGGCACGCGCCTGCCCCGGGTCTTCATCGCCGGCGATGCCTGCCACACCCACAGCCCCAAGGCGGGCCAGGGCATGAACTTTTCCATGCAGGACACCTTCAATCTGGGCTGGAAGCTGGCCGCCGTGCTGTCCGGGCAGTGCGGGCCCGAGCTGCTGCGCACCTATTCCGAAGAGCGCCAGGTCGTTGCCCAGGAGTTGATCGATTTCGACCGCGAGTGGGCCCAAATGTTCAGCGACCGGCCGCAGCAAGGCGCCGACGGCAGCGCCAAGGGCGTGGACCCGAAGGAATTCCAGCGGTATTTCGAGCGGCATGGGCGCTTTACCGCCGGCATGGGCACGCACTACCCACCTTCTTCCCTGTGCGGCCAAGCCACGCACCAGCACCTGGCCCGCGGCTTTGTCGTCGGCACGCGCTTTCACTCCGCGCCGGTGCTGCGGGTGTGCGACGCCAAGCCGGTCGAGCTCGGGCATGTGGCCAAGGCCGACGGCCGCTGGCGCCTTTACGCCTTTGCCGATGCGGCGAAGCGGGCCGGCAGCCTTGGCGCCGGGATTGACGCGCTGTGCAGCTTCCTGCAGTCGTCTTGCGAGTCGCCGGTGCACCGCTACACCCCGGCCGGCCAGGACGTTGACGCGGTGTTCGATGTGCGAGCCATCTTCCAGCAGGCGCATACCGAACTGGACCTCGGGGCCATGCCGGCGCTGCTGCTGCCGCGAAAGGGCCGCCTGGGCCTGATCGACCATGAAAAGACCTTCAGTGCGAAGGTCCGGCACGGCGCGGACATTTTCGACCTGCGAGGCATCGACCGGACGCAGGGTGCCCTGGTCGTGGTGCGACCGGACCAGTACATCGCCCACGTGCTGCCGCTTGGCGCGCACCAGGGGCTGGCCGACTTCTTTGCCGGCATCATGCGGCCTGCTGCCGTGGC
>Ga0308157_10006435_pt1 | contig 14099 bp, 10 predicted proteins | sample PhyBR1_FD_201035 | JGI IMG/M metagenome (GOLD analysis project Ga0308157, IMG submission 201035) | Phyllosphere microbial communities from UC Gill Tract Community Farm, Albany, California, United States - DLSLB.R1 | ecosystem: Host-associated > Plants > Phyllosphere > Unclassified | place: USA...
GGAACCTCTGCCCAAGGCGAGCCTGTCCGAAACCGCCACAAGATGCCGTTGATCACCCGACGGTCGTCAACGCGGGGTACGCCGCGCGGCTTATTCGGCAACAATGGTTGAATAACATTCCACTCGATATCGGTGAGATCAAACCGGCGACGGGTCATGAGAAGCCTCCAAATCAAGGCTTCAGTGAATCAAAATCAGACCAATTTGAAAACCCAGTTTATGAGTGTGCGACCTAATTTACAATCTCCATAAAATTCCCCGCAACTGATTCCCAGTAGTGACACCAGTTTCAATTATGCAGAAGTTCACAGTCATCGCCGTATATTTGCGGGCCGAGCTAGATTATGGCTAGGTTATCTTGTATGACAGGTCAGAAATTACGACAAGTATCCGTCAATTATTTCCATGGGCTCTCTACTAATTAATCTAAGTTTAACAATATGCTAAAGGTTATCTTGCAGTGCATTCAGGTAATTTTTACACCAAGTAAACACGTTGTTTTCCTTGATTATTTTAATGATCGTTGAATGCCGCTCCTTTCTCTGATCCAATGGCATAGATACCGCACGACCGATCGCGTCAGCAATACTTTCCACGTCATAAGGGTTAACCAACAAAGCGCCAGTTCCGAGTTCATGTGCTGCGCCGGCAAAACGCGATAAGACAAGGACACCAGGATCTTCGGGATTTTGCGCGGCAACATATTCTTTCGCGACAAGGTTCATTCCGTCACGCAGAGGAGTTACCAATCCCACTTTTCCCATACGGTAAATAGCCGCCAAAACGTTTTGGCTGAAGGCGCGGTTTACATAGCGCACCGGCGTCCAGTCCAACCGTCCCATTGCACCGTTTATATGGCCGGCAATCTCGGCGACCTCACGTTGCAGAGCATCATATTCACCAACACCAGAGCGGCTTTTAGGCGTTACCTGCAAATAGGTCACTTTTCCATGCCATGCAGGATTTACCTCAAGAAAGCGCCGGTAGCCTGTCAGTCGTTCGGGAAGCCCTTTTGTATAATCCAACCGGTCGACACCGACGATCAGGTCGCGGCCTTCGAGCGAGGTTCGGAAGCGCTGTAAGGTGGCGCTGTTATTAAGCGTTTCGGCCGTTCGTATAAAAGCGTCTGTATCGATGCCGATTGGAAAAGCGCCGATGCGGAAACGACGATTTGGGTTCTCAAAGAGACTAGGGTTACCGTTAACCGGCTTTGCCAGACCTCCCCGTTTAAGGCATAGCGCGAAGTTTTCAGCATCATCTTCTGTTTGAAAGCCGATAAGGTCGAGTGCGGTCATAGCGCGTAGAAGTGTGTCCTGGACAGCGAGCGTGAAAAACACGTCCGGGGATGGCCATGGAATGTGCATGAAAAAACCCATGCGGTTTTTCAAGCCCATCTGCCGTAGTTCAGCGGCAAGCGGTAGCAGGTGATAGTCATGTATCCATATAAGATCATCATCTTTGATAAGCGGTGCGAGACGCTCGGCAAACAGACGATTTACCCGCAAATATCCCGCCATGTCGCGCCGGGCATAATCAGTCAGATCAATTCTATAATGACAAAGCGGCCACAGAACACTGTTTGCAAGCCCCTTATAATATTCTGCGAGATTGCGATCAGACAAATCAGTCAGGGCATAGGTAATGTGGCCTTCCTGACGTGTAATGAGGGGGCCGGGGCTATCCTCACCACTTGATTTTCCCGACCAGCCCATCCAGATACCTCCGCGCTCGTTGAGCGCTGCGTGAAGAGCAACAGCCAGCCCTCCGGTTGGTGGTTTGTCTGGGTCGGGTACACGATTTGAAACGACAATCAACCTGCTCACAGAACTTCCTCCCACGATCTTGAGAGAGCCATCGCCGCGTTGATCAGTCCAACCATCGAATAAGTCTGTGGAAAATTGCCCCACAATTCGCCGCTTTCGACATGCACTCCTTCAGACAAGAGACCTAGGTGATTTCTGCGCAACAGAACCTCATAGAATATTTCCCTCGCTTCGGCCTTACGGCCTGTCCTGACAAGTGCATCGATCAGCCAGAACGTGCACGCAGTAAATGCAGTCTCCGGTGCCCCAAAATCGTCAGGGGCTCGATAGCGATAAAGATGATTACCGAAGCGCAACTCGCTCTCACAGGCCGCAACTGTTGCCAGAAAACGTGGATCATCCGGCGGTATAAAGCCGGTTTCGGCCATCAGCAGCAGGCTGGCATCAAGCTCTGTCCCTCCGAATGTGGAGACAAAACTGTTCCGCTCTGCGCTCCATGCATTTTTTAGAATGAACTCGCGAATACGCAATGCACTGGCAGACCATCGCTCTAAGGACTCAGTCAGATTCAGCTTTTGTGCGATGCGCGAAAGCCTGTCACAGGCAGCCCAGCACATGAGCGCGGAATGTGTATGAACGTCATTTCTTGTTCGGAATTCCCAAAGTCCTGCGTCAGGTTTGTCCCAACGGGCTTCGGCTTCAGCGCCTAAACGCTCTAATCTACGGAAAAGTTGTTCTCCACCTATGTTGGGCAAGCGCTCATCGAAGAAGTATTGAGTTGCAGCCAGAATGACTGATCCATAGCCATCATTTTGAACCTGCGTCCAGGCAGCATTGCCGCGTCTTACCGGGCCAAATCCCTTGTATCCCTGGAGGCTGGGAACGGTATGTTCGTCGACCTCACGCTCCAGACCTAGCCCGAACAACGGTTGCATATAGCCATCAGACGATCCTGCTACGATATTTGACACATAAGTGAGATAATCTTCCATGGTCAGCGTTGCGTTAAGACTGTTGAGTGCTTTCACAGTGAAATAGGAATCCCGCAGCCAGCAGAAACGATAATCCCACGTGCGCTCGCTATCTCCATATTCAGGGATTGATGTTGTAAGTGCCGCGACGATCGCCCCAGTTTCTTCATTTGAACAAAGCTTGAGCGTTATCGCAGCACGAATAACAATGTCCTGATAATCGGCAGGCAATGCCAGGCTACGAACCCATTCAGTCCAGTAGGTCTGAGTTTTCTGCTGAAATAAACGGGCAACGGCCATCGGGCTGTCTGTCAAGCGCTCATCTGGTCCAAGAATAAATGCCAAAGGCCGGTCCAGAAGAAACTCAGTTTCGTTGAGTACATAATCAACGGCCGCATTTGTGGTCATTCTTAGGATCTGATTTCCGAGAATGTAGCGAACATGGCTCGTGCCCCTTGTCGTATCGGGTTTTTGTGCGCCATAATTATAGCGGGGTCTGAGTGATGAGCTGATAAATGGAGAGCCGGACAAAGCTTCGACAATGCGCACGAGAGTGAAGCCACGAAAAATGCGCCCTCCCATTTTGTATCGAGGCGCAAAATCTGTGATCTTAGCCTGATTGCCATGCTTGTCTGTCAGTATCGTTTCCAAAATAGCGGTGTTGCGAACATAATGCTGTTTGCTGCTAACCTGATCAGCCAACCGAAATTGCCACATCCCATCTATTTCATCTTCACTTGGATTGAGCAGTCCGCAAAAGACGGGGTCACCATCCATGCGTGGCGCGCACATCCACGAAACACCGGCGTCGCGACTGATAAGCGCTGCAAGTGAGGCATTTCCGACAACCCCGAGATCAAGGGACTGCGAAGCTCGTAAACCAGTATCTAATCTATTCATTCAACGAGTTTCCTGATCCATTTGCGGAAAAGCTGAGGGCTTTCTGCCACCAGCATTGCATTTGTTTTAAAGTCCTCAGTTGGAGAGCCGATGCGGATGCTCACACCATGCAGCCGATTTACCGTTGAAAACATGGCTTCGTCAGTGTGATCATCACCCGCAGCAATCGGACGCTTTCCTTTGAATGGCTCCGTTGACATCAGCGTTTCAATGGCAGTGCCCTTGTTGCTGGCAGAAGGCTTGAGTTCGATTACAAATTTACCCGCTTGCAACTCGAATTCTGGGCCCGCAATTTGACTTGCATCAGACATTAGTCGCCTGACCAAATGTTCCTGATGCGGGGTCTGGCGATAGTGAACAGCGAAGGCCCGACCTTTGTCTTCAAACACAAGGTCCGCGATCATTTTTGCAGAGTGTCGCGTTTTTTCGCGGGCTTTGTTGAAAGCTGAAGATGCATCTCCAGCGAAAATTTCAGTGGATCCATGAGATCTGATTTCTGCGCCGTGCAAGCCCGCTACAGTTAAATGATGTCCGGGAAGCAGCCGATCAATAAATTCAATGGACCGGCCGGAAACAATTGCAATGGCGCCATCTGTTTCTTCGGCCATTTTTTGCAACACAGCCTGCAGGCCATCTTCGACAGACACTTCATCAGGCGTTGGAGCCAAGTCCAGCAACGTTCCGTCCAGATCGAAAAAGAAACAGTATTCTCTTAAATTCATTCATCAGCAAATAGGAGACACGTCGCAGTTGGCAACCCGTTTGTCGAGTTTGACCTGATTTTGAACCAGTTTATGTTTCGGGGGGATTGCCGTAACCCACACTTCGACGGAAATAAACAACAAAATCAACAGGATATAGGTAGTATATCTGATAAGCACCAAACACGAAACTGGGTTAAACTCAGACAGAATTCAACAGTATCAACCCAAAATCACGATTTTCGCGCTGATAATAAGATGATGCGAGCCGTGTAGTTCTCGCAGATTGGTATGGTGTGGGTGTCTATTCAATCCATTTTGATTAGCTAGATGTATCTACACTGGTGTGTACGGACATGCCGGGCCTAATGTGCTCAACCGCATCTTGACCGCGTTCAAGGCCTATTTTTACTGTTAGACGCTGCACGACTTTGATGAGATTACCACTGGCATTGCCGGTTTTGAGCACGCTGAACTCGGTACCGGTGGCAGGAAAGATTTGCTCCACGACGCCTTGCAGCATCGCCCCATCGAGAGCGTCGACGCTAATGGTGGCGGGCTGGCCAGTCCTCATGTTCTTCGTCTGCGTTTCCTTAAAGTTCGCAACAACCCATGTTTCCTCGGGAACGAGCGACTGGACTTGCCCTGAATTAGTGGAGAGTTTCCGGCTCTAGATTTCGCATTGTCATCTCATATGAGATTGGCGATTTATATCGCAGTGCGAAATGTCTTCGGCTGGAATTATAGAAGCCATCAATATATTGTCCAATAGCCTTAATGGCTTCAATTCTTGGTTGAAACACCGTGCGTATCCGTCGTCATATAAAATTGGACATCAGAGCGGCTTGATTATTGGAGGCTCTGGTTCGTTTGTGAGACTGATTATGCCGCTTGTTTTTTATGTTGCAAGCGGCGTTGGTGGATTGTCAGTTTCTTGATCTTGTCCCTTTCTCTCAAGATGGCTTTGTCGCGTCCAAAATAGACGTCGGTGGGCGTGACGTTTTTCAAGCTCTCGTGGTAACGCTGATTGTTGTAGTATTCCACGAAGGTTCCGATCTGGTGTTTAAGGTGGCCCGGCAGGTCGTAATTTTCCAGTAGACCCCGGTTCTCCAGGGTCAGATCGGCGACGTATTCCTTCAACGACAAAGCTTCAGAGCGAAGGTCCTTTACTTCCGGCGACGTAGCTTGCCGTGCCGTGTTGCCCCCAGAGCTGACGCTTGCCCGCTTCCAGGAACTCCTTCGACCAACTGTAATAAAGGCTTTCGGCGATGACTTCGCGGCGGTACAACACAGAGATGCTTTCCTCTACCAAATAGGTTTGACGGGTCTTGCGACGGATGTTTTTGACAAGCTTGTCCGCCGCGTCCTCCGATGTCCCGGATGTCTTGTTCATCTTCAATCCATGAAAGTTATGATGAACCAGAAATCCTCCTTTGTCCACGCGACCTAAATCTGTCCCAAGGGTGCTGACTTCAGACAATCCATACATAAAAGGCCATCAGAGATAGAAGGCCATCAGAGATAGAAGAGCGTTCAATATGGGGTCATTGGGAAGGTGACCTGATCAGCGGTTCTGGAAATACACATATCGCCACATTAGTCGATAGAAAAACACGATTTCCGATGCTGCTTAAACTCCACGGCAAAGATACAATCTCCGTAACACGGGCGCTTGTAAAGCAATTTAAAAACCTACCCCATGTATTACGAAAAAGCCTGACTTGGGATCGTGGTATGGAGTTGGCAAAGCATCAAGAGTTCACAGAAGCAACAGGCATGCCTGTTTATTTTTGCGATCCGCAAAGTCCATGACAAAGAGATACGAACGAAAATACAAACCAGCTTTTACGGCAATCTTTTCCAAAGAAAACTTGCTTGAAGCAACATTCATCCAAGATGCTCGAACAGGTGGCCGATCAACTCAATTGCAGCCCCAGAAAAACATAGGCTATCAAACGCCACGAACCGCCATTTTATATGACGTTGGGTTGACGGGGGTGAATCTACATCGCTTTTATTCATAAGTCTCGTTCCTGATGCGAAAGGTTGGCCCTCTTTCGAAAGCGCGCCAGTTTCTGACTCCTGTCCTTATGCGGACGCGCAAGTAAATTTTTCTCAGCAAAATTACGCCGCCAACACTCAAGTGTTGACTCGCCAATTCCAAAAACACCGACAAGCGACGAAATGCTTCAGCCGCTTGGAGTGAAAATTCAAACGGCTTCGCGTTTAAACTCTTCGGTACATTCGCGCTGCATCAACTCTAAGCCTCCTGTCCGTTCTTTCTAACAGAAGCCCTTCACTTTTGATGGGGAAGTTCACCCGTTTATAGACTTCGCTGCGTCGGCAGTCGCCCGTTTGCGTTCACACTGGCGTCGATGATTGTTCCTCGTATTGTCCTTGCGGTGGGGCCGTTTAATCTGTTCGCTCAAATAAGGCTGGTCGCAACAAATTAGGGCTTGGTCATGGGCAATACCGTTTTATCAATCCCCTTCACCTTCATCGCGATTGCAGCCGCGCTCAACAGTTACGATTGGCAGCCTGATCAGGCAGCTTTGTCTTTGGGCGCAAGTCGCTTTCAGAAACCGTCGTGGGTTAAATGCAGAAAAAGTTGCGGTTCTCCTGACTGAATGAACGAATTTCTCTCATTTAGGGGCTGTCTGTCAGGAGGCCTGAAAAACAGGAAATCGTAATAAACCACCCTTAAAAGTATTGACTTTTACGCCTTATTATTCATAACCGACTGGTTGGTATTTAATTTGGTGATGCAATGTCTCGACCTCGACACATAGATCCTGATACAATCCTTGATGCTGCTGAAACGGTCATCTTGCGTGACGGCCTTGCTAAGCTGACGCTTGATGCTGTTTCGCAAGAAGCAAATGTTAGCAAAGCAAGCGTGCTTTATGATCTTAAATCGAAGCAAGGCCTTGTTCGCGCGATCGTTTCAAGACGTCTTTCCCGAGATCAGGAAGCTTTAGAGACGGCAATTGCTGCTTGCTCCAGCAGTTCCAATCCTCCGTTGGCTGGGATGATCGCCTTAACGCGAGAAAAAATATCTGAACGCGATCGGGTAATCACTATCGGGCTTTGCGCGGCATTCGTTCAAGATGAAGAAATATTAAAACAGGTTCGAACCTATTACAAATCGCTTTCTGATCGGATTCAAGAAGCGTCCGACAACAAAAAATCCGCAACGCTGGCCCATCTGGCTCTCGAAGGGCTGCGGTCGCTCGAATGGTATGATCTCTACGATTTGACACCTGCAGCTCGCACGCAAATCCTAGACGAAATTACGCAACTCTCCGGAATTAACGGCCCGCTTGGCGCGACGTGATCTCGCTTAAAAATCAAACTGAATTTGGTGCTCCAACCCCCTGGATAACACATGCTATCGACTAAAAAGACCCTCCTTTATGCCACCTCTCTTACAATGCTTCTTATTCTTGCTGCGTGCGGTGAAGGTGAGCAAGCCGCTTCTGAACAGCAAATGCCTCCGACATCGGTCGGTGTTATTGAAGTGAAATCTGAGAACATTCCGATCATTAGCGATCTTCCCGGACGTGTTGCTCCCACGCGTATCGCTGAGGTGCGCCCGCGGATTACCGGGATATTGGTTGAACGGGTTTTTGAACAAGGTGGCATGGTAGAGGCCGGCGATGTTCTTTATCGCATTGATCCGCAGCCATTCCGTGTACAAGTAGAGAGCGCCAAAGCCACGCTGCAAAGAGCTGAATCTGTTCAGATGCAAGCCAGGCAGACACAGGATCGCCAAAAAAATCTCGGCTCACGAAACATAGTTTCGACCCAACAGGTGGAGAACGCGGTTGCAGCGCTTGCGCAGGCGGATGCGGATGTCGCGATTGCAAAAGCCGGTCTTGCTTCGGCTGAACTCGAATTGAATTATGCCGATGTGAAGGCTCCTATCTCCGGCAAGATTGGGCGCGCACTGATTACCGAAGGTGCACTGGTGAGTTCTACCAATGCAGAGAGTCTTGCGACCATTCAGCAGTTGGACCCGGTTTATGCGGACTTTACACAAACTGCTGGTGATTTGATTAAGCTTCGCCGTGCCCTTGAGAGTGGTGCAGTTTCCAGCTCGGACGCAGAAGCGGCGACCGTAACATTGATTTATGACGATGGAACCGAATATCCACATAAAGGGAAGCTGCTGTTTCAGGAAGCGACTGTTGATCAAACAACGGGTCAAGTAACCTTACGCGGCGAGTTTCCAAATCCTGATGGCAATCTTCTGCCTGGAATGTATGTCCGCGTTCATGTGGAACAGGGCATCCAGCAAAATGCATTTGCGATCCCCCAACAAGCCATTCAACGAGACAATAGCGGTCAGGCCAGCATTCTGGTGGTTGGTGCTGAAGATAAAGCGGAGCTTCGCCGCGTTCGAACGGACCGCACTATCGGGGAGCGCTGGGTTATTTCAGAAGGCCTAAAAGATGGTGATCGCGTCATCGTTGATGGATTCCAGAAAATTGCACCGGGTGCCGCGGTAAATCCAACGCCTTGGCAGGCTGATGCTGATGAAGAAAAATCGGAGACTCAAACGCAGTCTTCCGATCAGTCCAGCGCGACCAAAGAATAACGGCAAAGGGATCGATTTTTTATGGCACAGTTTTTCATTGGACGGCCCATCTTTGCCTGGGTCGTTGCAATTTTCATCATGCTTGCGGGCATCATCGCAATTCCGATGCTGCCTGTTGCGCAGTATCCGAATGTTGCGCCGCCCCAAATCACTGTCTCAACTTCTTTTCCGGGTGCGTCGCCAGAGGATATTTATCAGAGTGTTACACGGCCCATTGAGGAAGAACTCAATGGCGTCAGTGGTTTGATCTACTTTGAATCAACGTCAGACTCTTCTGGTAGCGTATCCATCAATGTCACCTTCGCACCGGGTACGAATTCTGCGGAAGCCTCCATCAATGTTCAGAACGCCATTCGTCGTGTTGAAGCGCGACTTCCTCGCGTTGTAACGCAGCAAGGCGTTCAGGTCGAAGAAGCCGGCTCAGGGTTCTTGATGATGGTCGCGCTTGTTTCAAGCGATGGCAACACGGACGTAATTGGACTTGGCGACTATCTAAACCGAAATATTGTTGGAGAAATTCGCCGCGTGGACGGCGTCGGGAAGGCTCAGGTTTTTGCCAGCCAGCGAGCTATGCGTGTCTGGATTGATCCAGACAAAATGGTCGGCCTGAACATATCCGTCAGCGACATCAACGACGCAATAACCGCTCAGAATGCACAGGTCGCTGCGGGGCGAATTGGCGCGCAGCCGAACCCTATCAATCAACAGATCGCCGCAACGGTCCTCGTAAAGGGACAACTGACATCAGCAGAAGAATTCGGATCAATTGTTTTGCGGGCAAACGCTGACGGTTCTTCTGTATTGTTGCGCGATGTTGCACGTATTGAAGTTGGTGCCGAAGGCTATAATTTCTCGACGCAGATCAACGGGCAACCCGCAGCTCTTGTTGGTGTGCAGCTGGCACCAACGGGCAACGCTATGGCAACGGCGGATGCTGTGCGCGAAACTATGGAGGGGTTATCTGGCTATTTCCCTCAAGGGATAGAGTATATGATCCCTTACGATACGTCGCCCTTCGTGAAAGTTTCTATTGAAAAGGTTCTTTATACACTCCTCGAAGCCGTGGCGTTGGTCTTCGTCGTCATGTTCCTTTTTCTGCAGAACTTTCGCTATACAATCATTCCAACAATTATCGTGCCAATAGCCCTACTGGGCACGTGTGCAATTATGTACGTGTCAGGTTTCTCGCTCAACGTGCTCACGATGTTTGCAATGGTTCTTGCTATCGGCATTCTCGTCGATGACGCCATCGTCGTGGTCGAGAACGTCGAACGTATCATGGCGGAAGAAGGGCTGTCGCCCAAAGAAGCCACAAGAAAAGCCATGACCCAGATTTCCGGGGCCATCATCGGTATTACGACGGTTTTGACGGCCGTGTTTGTCCCTATGGCCTTTTTCCCGGGTGCTGTTGGTGTCATCTATCAGCAATTCAGTTTGACGATGGTGGTTTCAATTCTCTTCTCGGGCTTCCTAGCGCTGTCGCTGACACCGGCTCTTTGCGCGACTTTTCTAAAGCCGATCAAAAAAGGTCATCATGTTAAGAAAGGCTTTTTCGGCTGGTTTAACCGCAAGTTTGATAGCACAACCAACGGCTATACCGGTTGGGTGACTTATATCGTCAAGCGTAGCGGACGGTTTATGATCATTTACGTTGCAATTGTTGCAGGTCTTGCATACGCGTTCATGCAACTTCCTTCATCGTTTCTGCCAAATGAAGATCAAGGCTTTGTCATTGTTGATATGCAGGCGCCTGCAGAGGCCAGTGCCAATCGTGCAATGAACGTCACTGATCAGGTTGATGCAATCTTTGCTGAAGAACCGGCCGTTGATCGTCGCACGATGATCCAGGGCTTCTCGTTCTCGGGTGCAGGTGACAATGCGGGTCTGGCTTTCGTTACACTAAAAGACTGGTCAGAACGCGATGCGGATAACTCAGCCGATGCGCTTTCTGCGCGCATGAATGCCAAACTGTTCCAGATCCGTGATGCGATTGCATTTGCACTATCACCGCCTCCTATTCAGGGGCTTGGTACAACCGGCGGCTTTGAGTTCCGTTTGCAGGATCGCTCTGGTGCGGGCACGGAAGCGCTTGCAGCTGCGAGCCAGCAATTGTTGGCTGCCGCAAATAAAAGCCCTCTTCTGGTGGGCGTTCGCATCGAAGGCATGCCGGATGCGGCACAGCTCAATCTGGATATAGATCGCGAGAAAGCCAATACTTTCGGTGTCACTTTTGCGGCGATCAACCAGACGATCTCGACTAATCTTGGCTCCGCATACGTTAATGATTTCCCTAATGCAGGTCGCATGCAACGCGTGACAATACAGGCGGATCAGGAAAAGCGTATGGGGCCGGATGATCTGCTCAATCTGAATGTTCCCAATTCTAATGGCGGAATGGTTCCAATTCGTTCATTTGCGACAGTTGAGTGGAATAAGGGGCCTGCTCAGGTTGTCGGCTACAACGGCTATCCGGCTGTGAGAATAGGCGGCAATGCAGCTCCGGGCTACTCGTCCGGTGCCGCAATAACGGAGATGGAACGACTTGCAGGTGAGTTGCCTGACGGCTTCGGTTATGAGTGGTCGGGCCAGTCATTACAGGAAATTCAGTCGGGATCGACTGCTCCAATATTGGTCGCTCTGACAATCCTCTTTGTCTTTTTGCTTCTGGCTGCGCTTTATGAAAGCTGGTCCATCCCGCTTTCGGTCATGCTGGTTGTGCCGCTTGGCGTTATTGGCTCGGTACTCGCTGTTATGCTTCGGGACATGCCCAATGATGTGTATTTCAAGGTAGGTCTGATCACGATCATTGGTCTGTCCGCTAAAAATGCAATTCTCATTATCGAGTTCGCCAAAGATTTAAGAGCAGAAGGTAAACCATTGCTGGAGGCTACGATTGAAGCCTGTCGCCTGCGTTTCCGACCCATCTTGATGACATCTCTCGCCTTTACTCTTGGTGTTGTTCCTTTGGCGATCGCTTCAGGAGCAAGTGCGGCAAGTCAGAATGCGATTGGTACCGGCGTGTTGGGTGGCATGATCTCAGCTACGGTTCTTGCGATTTTCTTTGTGCCGGTATTTTTCGTTTTCATCATGAGCATCTTTGATCGCTCTCGTACTAAAGAGAACATCAGCGAGACAAAAGAAGAGACGAACGCCGTATAATCAAATCATAAGGAGCGTATGTTTGTACGCTCCTTAGCCTTCTGAAAAAATGGTGATAGACATTTGCTCCGCTGCCCTCGCAGCTTTACTATGTCTGCACCGATATACACATTTATCTCTCTGAAATTTGGGGCAAAACTCCAAACTCAGCCGTTGATTTTTAACGTGATTACGCTGCCTCACACCTGCGTTTCGTCGGTGCTGATACGCTCTGGCCGCCGATCTGCCGGTCCTGCCCGAAAACAATTGCTCCTAAGCTGTGCCAACACGATTCCGAAGGAGTATAGAATGCGCGGCGCGGATATTTTGGTCCAAATGTTGATTGGCTATGGTGTGGAGACAATCTTCGGGGTGCCGGGCGATACCAACGTGCCATTATATGAAGCGCTACAGCAGCGTGAAGGAGAGATCCGCCATATCATGGCCCGAGATGAACGCTCTGCGGGTTATATGGCCGATGCTTATGGACGGTTTACCAACAGGCCTGGTGTTTTTGAGTGTCCTTCTGGCGCAGGCGCGATGTATTCGCTGCCACCCGTCGCTGAATCAAACGGCTCGTCCATCCCTGTTATCCTGCTGACCATCGATATTCCGCTGCCTGGGGAAGGGCGTGGTGTTCTCACCGAGCTTGATTGTGCCAAGCTTTTTGAGCCGGTGACCAAGCTTTCTGTACAGGTAAAATCAGCCGATAAATTACCCGAAATCATTCGCCGCGCGTTTCGCGTCGCCTGTTCCGGCAAACCCGGCGCGGTACATCTTCAGATCCCTGAAGATATGCTTCTTGCTGAGGTTGATCCCGAACGAATTTCTCTCCATGTTGAAAATGAGTGCAAAACATTCCCCGCTTTCCCAACTCTTCCGCCCAAGCAGAAACTGCATGAACTTTTAGAACTGATTGCCAAGGCTGAGCGCCCGCTCATTGTGGCGGGCGGTGGCGTTAATCGCGCCAGAGCCGGTGAGCAGATTTCGCAACTTGCAGAAAAATACAACATTCCCATGTGCACAACCATGACGGGGCAGGGCGCTATTGATGATGATCATCGTTTGGCCATTGGTGTGATTGGTGACAATGGTTACCATCCCCATGCCAATTGGGCGCTGGAACATTCCGATTTCACATTGTTTGTCGGATCGCGCATCGGTTCTGTGGTGACGATTGGCTGGACATTTCCCAAGATTACACTCAATCGGCGTTTGGCCCAGATCGATATTTCGCCGGAAATCATGGCCAATAATTACGAGAACCTGCTCTCTGTTCAAGGAGACGCTTTGTTGGTCCTCGAAGAATTATTGCAGATTGAGCTGACAATCGAGCCTAAGAAGCACGATGACTGGATTGAAGACTTAAATGCTCACCGGCGTATTTTCTGGGAACATGCTGAGGAAGCTTTGAACGACGAGCGTATTCCTTTGCGTCCCGAACGTGTTGTGCGCTCCTTTAATAAGGCACTCAGTCAGTCGGGCCAACCAGCACTAATCTATTCAGACGCGGGCACACCGACACCTTATATGACCCGCTTTCTCAAGATCAATGACCAAGAAACCCGTTTTGCCATTCCGCGCGCTTTTGGCGGATTGGGTTCGGCTTTGCCTGCAACTGTTGGCGCATGGCGTGCAGACCCCGATAAGCGACCAATCGGACTGTTTGGTGATGGCTCCTTTGGCATGACAGTCGGTGAATTAGAAACGCTGGTGCGATTACAGGTGCCCGCGCTTCTGATCTTGTTCAACAATGCGACATTTGGCTGGATCAAAGGTCTGCACCGATTAAAGGGTCATAATCAGTGTTTCGGGGTCGATTTTCTGGCGCCAAAGGGACAGGCCATTGCCGAAGCCTATGGTCTGAAGGCATGGACTGCCAGAACCGCCGATGAGGTTGATCAAGCGATGGCTGAAGCCTTCGCGTGGAAAGATGGACCGTGCTTCATTGATATTCATGTTGAATCAATCGCTGATCGGGTGCCGCCCGTTTATTCATGGCTTTTGAAACGCGGCGAAGATCCTCTCA
>Ga0308157_10006439_pt1 | contig 14092 bp, 10 predicted proteins | sample PhyBR1_FD_201035 | JGI IMG/M metagenome (GOLD analysis project Ga0308157, IMG submission 201035) | Phyllosphere microbial communities from UC Gill Tract Community Farm, Albany, California, United States - DLSLB.R1 | ecosystem: Host-associated > Plants > Phyllosphere > Unclassified | place: USA...
CATCCGCATGGCGGCCTCGGCGGCCCATGTTTTGGCAGTCTTTTCCGGCCCGCGCGGGCTACGGATAATGCGAGTGTTGGGCGTGGACATCGAATCCTCCATGCGGCTTCGGCCGTCGAATGTTGGGCTCAGTGTTATGTCTAGACATTAATGCGCGCAAGGGGCAGTTTCGCATGATGGATCAGGAGCCGCTTCATCGCCGCATCGCGGGCGACATCGAGCGCCGCATCGCCTCGGGCGAGTGGCGACCGGGTTTCCGCATCCCGACCGAGGCTGAACTGACCGCGGAATACGGCTGTGCGCGGATGACGGTGTCGCGCGCCATGTCCGATCTGGCGGCGCGCGGGTTGGTGGTGCGTCGCCGTCGTGCGGGAACCGTGGTGGCCCATCCGCCCGTGCATTCCTCGGCCCTGGTCGCCATTCCCGACATTCAGTCCGAGGTCGAGGGGCGCGGGCTGGCCTATTCCCACCGTCTGCTGGGCCGGATCGTGCGCCCGGCCAGCGAAGATGAAGAGGGGCTGGGCGGCAAGGTTGTGGAACTTCAGACCCTGCATCTGGCGGATGATCTACCGTTCGTGTTCGAGCGTCGCCTGATCTCGCTGACAGCGGCGCCTGAGGCGGAGGCCGCCGACTTCACGACGCAGCCTCCCGGCGGCTGGCTGCTGGCCCATATGCCCTGGACCGAGGCGGAGCACCGTATCTCGGCCGTCGGCGCTGATCATGAGACGGCGGCGGGTCTGGGTCTGGCCGACGGCGCGCCGTGTCTGCGGCTGGAACGCCGGACCTGGCGCGACGGTCAGGGCGTGACCTGGGCCTCACAGATTTTCCCCGGCGCAGCCTATGATCTGGTCGCGCGCTTCTCTCCCACTAAAGGCTGATTGGCCAAAGGATGATTTCCATGAGCGAACCGTCTGAAGCTCTGGGCTGGCGTTCGGTCGGCGATCTGGTCGGCCAGCATCCAGAGGCGCGCGTCGCCCTGATCGGCGCGCCGCTGAACGAGCGGTCGCTGACGCCGGGCCGCTGCGACCTGGGCCCCAAGGTTCTGCGAGGCGTGTTGCCGCGCCTGTCGACCTATGATGTCGAGACGGGGCTGGAACTTGAGATCAAGGTCCACGACGCGGGCGATGTGGCGCTGAAGGCCGTCTCGCCGTTCGACGCCTTCGGGCCGGTGCGCGACGCGGTGGCGGCGCAGGCTCACCGCGACCTGACCATTCTGGTCGGCGGCAACAACGCCATCACCCGGCCGGGCGTTCACGCATTGGGGCTGGACCGCGTCGGCGTGCTGACGCTGGACGCCCACTTCGACCTGCGCGACACGGATCAGGGCCTGACCAACGGCAATCCGATACAGGCCCTGCTGGATGACGGCATGGAAGGTCATCGTATCAGCCAGGTCGGCCTCGCCCCCTTCGCCAACACCTGCCGCGCCCATGAAAAGGCTGAGGCCGCGGGCATCAGCGTCCGCACCGCCCGCGAGTGCCGCCAGCGCGGTCTGGCCAACATCGTGGTCGAGGAACTGGAGCGCCTGTCTTCCCTGTGCGAGGTCATCTACGTCGACTTCGACATCGACGTCATCGATCGCAGCCAGTGGCCCGCCAGCCCCGGCGCGCGGCCGGGCGGGGTGTCGGTACATGACTTCTTCGACGCCGCCCGCGCCGTCGGCGCACACGCCAAGGTTCGCGGCGTCGACCTGACCGAATATGACCCGTCGCTGGAAGTCGGTGACCTCGGCTCCCTGACGGCGGGGCGCTGGTTCTGTGAAATCCTGGCTGGAGTCGCCGCGCGATGATCGACGCCGATCTGCTGATCACTGACTGCCACGTCGCCGCCATGACCGAGGGCGGGGAGCCCTATGGCGCGATCGAGGACGCCGCCATCCTGATCAAGGAGGGGCGCATCGCCTGGGTCGGGCCGCGCGCCGATCTGCCTGTGCACCAGGCTGTGGAAGCCGACAGTCTGGGCGGACGCTGGGTCACGCCTGGGCTGGTCGACTGTCACACCCATCTGGTCTTCGGCGGCGACCGCTCGGGTGAGTTCGAGCAGCGGCTGGAAGGCGCGACCTATGAAGAGATCGCGCGCGCCGGGGGCGGCATCGTCTCGTCCGTGCGCGCCACGCGCGAGGAGAGCGAGGATCAGCTCTACGCCTCGGCCCTGGCGAGGCTGGAGGGGCTGAAGGCCACCGGCGTCACCACGGTCGAGATCAAGTCCGGCTATGGCCTGGATCACGACAGCGAACTGAAGATGTTGCGCGTCGCTCGCCGGATCGGTCGCGAGGCCGGGGTGTGGGTCCGCACCTCCTATCTGGGTCTGCACGCCGTTCCGCCGGAGCATAAGGCCGACCGCGTCGTCTATGTGGACAAGGCTGTGGACGAAATCCTGCCCGCCGCCCATGCCGAGGGACTTGTCGACGCCGTCGACGCCTATTGCGAGCCCATCGCCTTCTCGGTCGAGGAGGTCAGCCGCCTGTTCGACAAGGCTGAGGAACTGGGCCTGCCGGTCAAGCTGCACGCCGACCAGTTGTCGGACGGCGGCGGGGCGGCGCTGGCCGCCCGCTATCAGGCGCTGTCGGCCGACCATATCGAGCACACGACCGAGGCGGGCGTGAAGGCGATGGCCGAGGCGGGCGTTGTGGCGGTGCTGCTGCCCGGCGCCTTCCTGATGCTGCGAGAGACGCAGGCGCCGCCGATCGCCCTGCTGCGCCAGCATGGCGCGCGCATGGCGGTGGCGACGGACTGCAACCCCGGCACCTCGCCGGTCGCCTCGATGACGGCGGCGATCAACCTGGCCTGCGTCCAGTTCCGCCTGACGCCGGAAGAGGCGCTGGCGGGCGCCACGCGCAACGCGGCCCGCGCGCTGGGCCTGCAGGACGAGATCGGCACGGTGGAGGCGGGCAAGGCCGCCGACTTGGCCGTCTGGGACATCAGTCGTCCGGCGGAGCTGGCCTATTGGCTAGGCAAGCCGCTGCTGAATCGTCGCTATCTGGCGGGACGCGCGATGTGAGATTCTGAAAAAGGCGGAATGGGCGCCGTGGCGATGCGGATGATTGGCGGCTCGAGGCGTTTCGCGTAATGCGAGCGTGCGTTAACTTGAAGTTGCAGTGTTCTTGATATTCTCTCTTTCCGTGTTGTCGGAAGGGGGAATAATCCATGGATGTGGAAGAATTCATCACGCGCTGGAGCGGCGCGACGCTTACCGAGCGGTCGAACTACCAGACCTTCATCATTCAGCTTTGCGCGCGGTCCTGGGCGTAGCCGCGACCGACCAGGAGAGTGCGGGCGATCGCGATTATTGTTTCGAGCGTGCCGTGAAATTCCCGTTCCGCGAGGGTAAGGGATGTTCGGGTTCCATTGATTGCTTCAAGCGCGCTTCCTTCGTGATGGAGGTCAAGCAGTCCAAGAAGCGTGCTCCGGGAGGCGAGTACGACCTTCGCCAACTCATGGCTTTCTTGGACCGGCGAAAACGTCGACGCTCCGCTCGGGAAGAGGAGGCGATCAAACGCTTGATGGTCGGCGCCCGCCAGCAAGCGGAAAACTATGCTCAGGCTTTGCCTGAGCGGCCGCCATTCCTCGTGCTGGTGGATGTCGGTGAAGCGATCTACCTGTGGTCAGAATTGTAGAGAGGCGGAAAGGGGTATGCGCCGTTTCCGGATCTGGAGCGTTGCCGGATCGCTCTGACCGATCTGCGAGAACCGGAGGTTCGAGAGCGTTTGCGGAAGGTTTGGGACGATCCGGGGAGCCTGGGCCCCGCCAAGCCGATCGCAGAGGCGACCAGTGAAATCGCCGCCGCGCTCGGCAAGCTGATCCGCTTGATCCGCCAGCGAGTGTTGGAAGATCAGCAACCCTTGCTCCAGCCGATATCGGAACGCCGCATCTCCATGTTCGTGCTGCAATGCGTCTTCGCGGTGTTCGCCGACAGCGTGGGTCTGATCCGGAACCGGGGCTTTCTCAAGCTGCTGCAGAGCTATCGCGGCAAGGCTGATCGTTTTCACATAAGTGCGACGGACGTTTTTCGACACATGAGGCGCGGCGGCCATTGCGCTGCATTGCGGCAGGACCTGCCCCGCTTCGATGGAGGGCTGTTTCGCGAAGAGGCGGCGCTCGCCTTGACCGAGGATGAATTGGAAGTGCTGATCATCGCGGCGAGGCATGATTGGAAATCGGTTGAACCAGCGACTTTCGGGACCCTGTTGGAGCAGGCTCTGGATCCGGATGATCGCAGGGAACTGGGCGCCCACTACACCCCCAGAGTTTATGTCCAGCGATTGGTTGAAGCGACGATCATGGAGCCCTTGAGGGCGGGTTTTGAAGCGATGCGTGCTTCGGCTGTCTATGACTTCGCTCATGGACGTGTGGAGAAGGGAAGGAAGGCCGTTCGGGCGTTTCACAGGACGCTCTGCTCCACCAAGGTTCTCGATCCGGCGTGCGGGACCGGCAACTTCCTCTATGTCGCCATGGCTATGATGAAGGACTGGAAAGCAACGTTCTGGACCTCATGAAGGACTTCGGCGATGTGGCTGCGTCCAGATCCAGATCCAGATGCTGTGTTGGGCCGAACCAGTTCTGGGGCATCGAGAAAAGCGCCCACGCCGCCTCGATCGCGGAAATGGTCATGTGGATTGGTTATCTGCAATGGCGTCTTCGTAATGGAGACGCGCCTGCGGACCTTCTTTGTCTGCGCCCGCCGCGCGCGGAGCGCATTCTCAGAGCCGACGCTCTGCTGGTTTGGGCCGGAAGTGATTTTCAGCGTGATGAGCAGGGACGGCCGGTCCGTCTCTTGAGAAAAGGCGAGCACGAGGAAAGGAATGTCGTTCGATACTTCGATCCCCGGCCAGCCCACTGGTCCCTGGCGCAGTTCATCATCGGCAATCCACCTTTCATGGGCGGCAAGGACCTGCGGCGTGAACTGGGCGACGGCTATGTCGACGCCCTGTGGAAGGTGAGGCAGGGGCGCTTCCGCTCGGCTGACCTGGTGATGCTCTGGGGGGACCGTGCAGCCGAATTACTGACGACGAAGAATAGTCCGCTGAGGCGCTTCGGTTTCATCACCACCAACTCGATCACTCAGACCTTCTCTCGCCGCGTTCTGGAACATCACCTGAATGGCGAGCCGGCGATGCGACTGACATTCGCCATACCGGATCATCCATGGATCAAGGGAGCGGATCGCGCTGAGGTTCGCATCGCCATGACGGTGGCGGAGCGCGGCGCACCCGAAGGACAGGGACGCCTGCTGACCGTATTAAGCGAAGGGATCGGCGTGGATGGAGAGCCGGACATCAAATTTGAGGAGGCTCAAGGCGATATCGGCGCTGATCCGAGCATCGGCGGGGGCCTGGGCGACGCATGCCCGCTCCAGGCCAACAGCCTGCTATGCTCTCAAGGCGTGAAACTGCACGGCGCGGGCTTCACCGTTTCTGCCGATCAGGCGAAGGCTCTGGTGGCGGCCTCGACCGAACCGGCCCCGATCAGGGATTATCGCAACGGTCGCGATCTGGCGGCGCGGCCGAGAGGCGTCAAGGTGATCGATTTGTTCGGGTGGAGCGAGGAGGAAGCGCGTGAGCGTTGGCCGGCGATCGTACGACACTTATCGGAAACGGTGAAGCCGGAACGGACCCTGAACGCGCGCGGGACTTACCGAGACAACTGGTGGATTTTCGGCGAGCCGCGCGGTGCGTTTCGTGAGGCTCTCGAGGGACTGCCGCGCTATATCGCGACAGTCGAGAAGTCCAAGCATCGCTGGTTTCGCTTCCTTGAAGGGGACGTTCTTCCGGACAATACGGTGGTGACGATCGCTTCAGACGATGCCAGCGTGTTGGGCGTTCTGTCGTCCCGTGTGCACGGCCTTTGGGCCTTAGCTCGCGGAGGCCGGCTTGAGGACCGCCCCGTCTACAACAAGAAGGTCTGCTTTGACGCCTTCCCCTTTCCTGACCTTGATGGGTGTGTCGGGGTCGAGATCGGCGAACTCGCCGAGGAGATAGAGGCGCTGCGTCGCCAGATGCTGTCGGATGATCAAAGCCTGACGATGACGGCGCTCTATAATGAGCGTGAACGTGCGGCGAAGCAGGGCCGGTCGATTTCAAGCAAGATGCACGTCCTGAATCATTTGCATCAGCGTTTGGATGCGACCGTACTGCGAGCCTATGGCTGGCCTGCAGAGGTCGAGGATGCGGTGGTGCTTCAGGCTCTGTTGACGCTCAATCTTGAGCGCGCGCACCAGGAGGCGCGCGGCACAGTCCGCTTCCTGAGACCGGCTTATCAGAGGACGCGGGTCAAGCTGACGCGGGCTCCAGTGCAGATCGAGGCGCCCTTGGCGCGAGTCGTCGATCTCCGACCCTTGCCTGAGGCGCTGGATGAACTGGCCGGAGCGCTGCTGGAGCAACTGAGGCGCGAAGGCGCCCCATTGCAATCGCTGGATCTGGCGCGCCGTTTCTGCGGGCGGATCGGAGCTCTAGAGACGGATCGGGTGGAGGAAATGCTGGCCGTCCTGGCGGTGGCGGGGTCGGTTCAGCGGACGGACGACGGCTGGTTCTCACCGCGGCGTCACTGATTTGACCTAGCCGCCGGGCGCGGCGATCATTAAGTCACATAAGGGCGGTTCCGGCGGGACCGCCCTTTGCTTTACCGAAGAATTCCAGCCCCGATCGGCGGCGCATTCACGCGACGCCTCGGGGAAACGAGATGACCATGCTTGAGAAGACGTTCGAACCCAAGGCCGCCGAGCCGCGCATCTACGCCCAGTGGGAGGACAGCGGCCTGTTCGCTCCGCGCGCGGCCAAGCCGACCGACGGCGCCGCCGACGCCTATTCGATCGTCATTCCGCCGCCGAACGTAACGGGCAGCCTGCACATCGGCCACGCCCTGAACAACACGCTTCAGGACATTCTGGCCCGCTATCACCGCATGAAGGGCAAGGCCGTCCTGTGGCTGCCCGGCACCGACCACGCAGGCATCGCCACCCAGATGGTGGTCGAGCGCAAGCTGGCGGCTGAGGGCAACATCGGCCGCCGCGACATGGGCCGGGACGCCTTCATCGAGAAGGTGTGGGAGTGGAAGGCTGAATCCGGCGGGACCATCGTGCGCCAACTGCGCCGTTTGGGCTCGTCCTGCGACTGGTCGCGCGAACGCTTTACGCTGGACGAAGGGCTGAACGCCGCCGTCCGCAAGGTCTTCGTCCAGTTGCACAAGGACGGCCTGATCTATCGTGACAAGCGTCTGGTGAACTGGGATCCGCATTTCCAGACCGCCATCTCGGACCTTGAGGTCGAGCAGAAGGAGGTCGACGGCGCCTATTGGCACTTCGCCTATCGCCTGTCGGACGGCGTGACCTATGAGCACCCGGTCGCCTTCGACGAGGACGGCAAGGCGACCGAGTTCGAGACGCGCGACTTCATCGTCGTGGCGACGACCCGGCCGGAGACCATGCTGGGCGACACCGGCGTGGCCGTTCACCCCGAGGACGAACGCTACAAGGGGCTGGTCGGCAGGTTCGTGACCCTGCCGATCACCGGTCGCCGCATTCCGATCGTCGCCGACGACTACGCCGACCCGACCAAGGGTTCGGGCGCGGTGAAGATTACGCCTGCCCATGATTTCAATGACTTCGGCGTCGGAAAGCGTGCGGGACTTGAAGCCTTGAACGTCATGGACGCCTTCGGCCGGATCACCGCCGCCGACACGCCCGACGTGCCTGCCGAATACGAAGGCATGGACCGCTTCGCCGCGCGCAAGGCCATCGTCGCCCGCGCCGAGGAAGAAGGCTGGCTGCGCGAGATCGAGAAGACCAAGCACATGGTCCCGCACGGCGACCGCTCGGGCGTCGTCATCGAGCCGTGGATGACGGACCAGTGGTACGTCGACGCCAAGGTCATGGCCCAGCCGGCCCTGAAGGCGGTCGAGGAGGGCGCGACCGTTTTCGAGCCGAAGTCCTACGAGAAGATCTACTTCGAATGGCTGCGCAACATCGAGCCGTGGTGCATCTCGCGCCAGCTGTGGTGGGGCCACCGTATCCCGGCCTGGTATGGCCCCAACGGCGAGATCTACGTCGCCGAGACGGAAGATGACGCCCGCGAACAGGCATTGTCGGACTATGATTCCGAGGTCGTGCTGACCCAGGACGAGGACGTTCTGGACACCTGGTTCAGTTCCGCCCTGTGGCCGTTCTCGACCATGGGCTGGCCGGAAAAGACCGAGGATCTGGAGCGCTTCTATCCGACCAGCGATCTGGTCACGGCGGCGGACATCATCTTCTTCTGGGTCGCCCGGATGATGATGATGGGCATCCATTTCATGGACGGCGAAGTCCCGTTCAAGCGCGTCATCATCAACGGTCTGGTCCGAGACGAGAAGGGCCAGAAGATGTCGAAGTCCAAGGGCAACGTCATCGACCCGCTGAACATCATCGACGAGCTGGGCGCCGACCCCCTGCGCTTCACCATGGCGATCCTGTCAGGCACGCGCGACATCAAGTTGTCGAAGCAGCGCATTGAAGGCTATCGCAATTTCGGCACCAAGCTGTGGAACGCCGCCCGCTTCAGCCAGATGAACGAGGCGCGCCGCGTCGAGGGCTTCGACCCCGCGACTGTGCAGCAGACAATCAACCGCTGGATCCGCGGCGAACTGACCAAGGCCGAGCGCCAGGTGTCGGACGCCATCGAAGGCGGCCGTTTCGACGATGCGGCGGGCGCCCTTTACCGCTTCATCTGGAACGTCTTCTGCGACTGGTATCTGGAACTGGCCAAGCCGGTGTTCAACGGTTCGGACGAAGCCGCCAAGGCCGAGACGCGCGCCATGACCGCCTGGACCATCGATCAGACGCTGAAGCTGTTGCACCCGGTCATGCCCTACATCACCGAAGAACTGTGGGCCGAACTGGGCAGGGAAGGCCCGGCTCGCGAGGGCTTGCTGATGGGCGAGACCTGGCCGGTGCTGCCGGACGCCTTCGTGGATACGGACGCCGAGACAGAGATCGGCTGGCTGGTCGATCTGATCGGCGAAATCCGCGCCCTGCGGGCCGAGATGAACGTGCCGCCATCGGCCAAGCCGCCGCTCGCCTTTGTCGCCCCGGACGCGGCCACGGCTGAACGCATCGCGCGTCACCGCGACCTGATCCTGACCCTGGGCCGCGTGTCCGAGGTCGCCGTGGCCGAGGCCGCGCCCGCCGGGGCGGTGACCTTCGTCTCGGGCGGGGCGACGGTCGCCCTGTCGTTGGCCGGAATCATCGATCTGGACGCCGAACGCGCGCGCCTTGAGAAGGAGATCGCCGTCTTCGACGCTGACATCGGCCATGTGAACAAGAAGCTGGGCAACCCCAACTTCGTCGCCCGCGCCGCCGCCGAAGTGGTCGAGGAGCAGCGCGCCAAACTGGCTGAAGCCGAAGAGGGCAAGGCCCGGCTGCAGGCCGCGCTGAAGCGGCTGGAAACCCTGTAAGGGCGTGAGGATCGACCAGCTTCTCGTCGCGCGCGGCGTCTTCGACAGTCGCGCCCGCGCCCGCGCCGCCATCGAGGCGGGGCGGGTGAGGGCGGACGGCCGCGTCGTCGCCAAGCCTTCCGAAAAGGTCGCGGAAGACGCCGTCATCGAGGCCGAGGCCGCCCATCCCTGGGTCGGTCGCGGCGCCTTGAAGCTGGCGCACGCGCTGGAGCTGTGGCCGGTCGCGATTGAGGGGCGCGTGGTGCTGGATGTCGGCGCCTCGACCGGCGGCTTCACCGAGGTCTGTCTGGATCGCGGCGCGGCGCAGGTTTTCGCCGTGGATGTCGGCACAGGGCAGTTGCATCCCTCGGTCGCCGCCGATCCGCGTGTCGTGAATCTGGAGAAGACTGACGCCCGCCACCTGACCACGGCTCTGATCACCGACACGCCTTCGCTGATCGTCTGCGACGCCAGCTTCATCAGTCTGTCGAAGGTTCTGCCCGCTGCGCTGGCTCTAGCGGAGCCGGAGGCGGACCTGATCACGCTTGTGAAGCCTCAGTTCGAGGCGGACGGTCCCAAGGCGGTCGGCAAGAAGGGCGTGGTCAAGGACCCGGAGGCGCACGCGGCCGCCGTGGCCGGGGTGCGCGCCTGGCTGGAAGAGAGCGGTTGGACCGTGCGCGAGGTCGCTGACAGCCCCATCACCGGCGGCGACGGTAACGTCGAGTTCCTGCTCTGGGCTCAGAAAGCCTGAGCCCAAACGATTTGAGGGCCGCCGGTGATCCGGCGGCCCTCTTCACATCGTCGATTGACAGGGGGGCTGAAACTTAATCGACGACGCGATAGCGGCCCGATTGGTCCATGCAGGTGCGCACGTAGCGCGTCTCCATGCGACCGTCGGGAAGACGGATGTTGCTCTCGGCCAGACGACACTGATCGGTGTCGCGGGGCGTGGAGGCGTAGGTATCGGGATAGTCCCGGTAATAGTCGTAGCTGTCGCGACGGTCGTCGTAGCGACGATCGTAATCATAGCCGCGATTGTCATAGCCTCGGTTGTCGTAACCATAGGCAGGCGGGACGTAGGTTCCCTGATAGCCATAGTTGGCGTCGCGGCGATAACGGCTGTCGCAGGCGGCCGAGCTGTTGCCCACGCCGGCGCCGATCGCGGCGCCCAGGACGCCGCCCAGAGCGCTGCCTTCGGTGCGGCGGCCGCGAGCCGCCATCTGGGAGCCGGCGACAGCGCCGATCGCGGCGCCCAGCAGGCCGCCGGTCGTGGCGCGCTGGCGCTGATCACGCACGCAGGGGTCGTAATAGGTCCCCTGGCCGTAGCCGCTGTTTCCATAGCCGTAGGCGGGCGGATAGTCGTAGCCGTAGCTCTGGGCCGAGGCGACGCCGGGCAGGGCGACGGCCGAGGCGCAGGCCAGGGCGACGATGGCGGCGACCGAGGCTTTTTTCGAGATGAGAGCGATCATCGTTTCTGTTCCTTCGACGGACGTTCTCTGAACGGGTCAGGCCGCCGTCTGTTGCAGCCATTGATAGGGCCGCGAAGCTGAACGGCTTTTGATCGCGTCGTTCATCTTCGTTCATGTTTCGATTTTCGCGCGGAAACCGTTAGAAGCCGCCGCATGACGCAGACGCTGACCATCGCCCGCATGGGCCATCAGGGCGACGGGATCGCCGACACCGCCGACGGCCCGGTCTTCGTACCGGGCGCCTTGCCGGACGAGGTGATCGCGGCCGAGGTCAAGGGCGGGCGGGCCGAGCGATTCGAGTTGATCGAGGCCAGTCCCGACCGGCGTCCGATCCACTCGCAAACCTATGCCGAATGCGGCGTCGCGCCGTTGCAGCACTGGGCCGACGCGCCCTACCTGGCCTGGAAGCGCGAGGTGGTGCTCCAGACCCTGGCGCGCGAAGGGCTGGAGACCGAGGTGGAGGCGACGGTGGCCACGCCGCTGGCCAGTCGTCGGCGCCTGGCGTTGCACGCGCGCCAGGGGCCGGACGGGCGAGTCATCCTGGGTTTCAAGGCGCGCAAGTCGTGGCGGGTGGTGGAGCTTACGGATTGCCCGTTGTCGGACCCGCTCCTTACGGCGGCTCTGCCGGCGCTCGCCAAGGTCGCGGCGCCTTTCCTCGGCCATCCCAAGTCGGCGCCGACCCTGCACGTCACCCTGACCGACAGTGGTCTGGACGTCGATGTGACGGGGGTGGAGAAGCGTTCCGGCGGTCTGAACGGCGACCAGCTGGCGCTCGCCATCGCGGCGGCGGCCGAAGCGGATCTGGCGCGCCTCAGCCTGGACGGCGATACGCTGGTGATGGCGCGTCAGCCTCGCGTTCGGTTCGGACGGGCGTCCGTGCCCTTGCCGCCGGGCGCCTTCCTGCAAGCGTCGCCGGCCGCCGAGGCCGCCATGGTCGAACGCGCCGTCGAGGCGGTGAGGGGGGCCAGGAAGGTCGCCGACCTGTTCTGCGGCGCGGGAACCTTCACCTTCCCGCTGGCTGAGGTCGCCAGCGTCACGGTGGCCGATTCCGCCGCCGCCTCCATCGCCGCCCTCAAGGCGGGCGTGAGCACGGCTCAGGGATTGAAGGGAATAGAGGCCCAGGCGCGCGATCTGTTCCGTCGTCCTCTATCGCCCTACGACCTGAAGGGGTGCGAGGCCATTGTCCTTGATCCGCCGCGCGCGGGCGCCCTGGAGCAGACGCAGCAACTTCCGGGGACCAAGGCCTCGGTCATCGTCGGCGTATCCTGCAACCCCCAGACCTTCGCTCGCGACGCGCGCGTTCTGGTCGATGCCGGTTTCCGGCTCGAGAAGGTCACGCCGATCGATCAGTTCATCTGGTCGACGCATATCGAACTGGTCGGCGTCTTCCGGCGCTGATCAGGACGCCAGGTCGAACAGGTCCAGTTGGGGACGGGCGTCGGCGGGAATGCGAAACTGGGTCACGTCCAGCGTATGACGAGGGCCGTCCAGACCGTAGCGTTTGACCGCCGCCTTGAAGCGCGCGGCGATCAGTTCGGCGACGGGACCCGTTCCCTTCATTCGCTGCGACCAGTCCGGGTCGTAGTCCTTGCCCCCTCGCGTCTGGCGGATCAGCGACATGACGCGCGCCGCGCGATCGGGGCGGGCGTCGGCCAGCCATTCGCGGAACAGGTCCTTGATTTCGAGCGGCAGGCGCAGGGTCACATACATGGCCGAGGTCGCCCCGGCCTTCTGCGCCGCCTCCAGCACCGCTTCGAGTTCATGATCGTTAAGGCCGGGGATGACTGGGGCGAAACCGACGCCGACCGGGCAACCGGCCTCGGCCAGGCGGCTGATGGCCTCCAGCCGTTTCGCCGGCGTGGAGGCGCGCGGCTCCATCGCCCGCGCCAGCTTGCGGTCCAGGGTGGTGATGGAGACGAAGGCCGAGGCTAGGCCTTGTCTTCCCATGTCGCCCAGAATGTCTGCGTCACGCGCGATCAACACCGACTTGGTGATGATGCTGAACGGCTGTTTGAACCGTTGCATGACCTCCAGGATCGAACGGGTCGATTTCGTTTCGCGCTCGACCGGCTGATAGGGGTCTGTATTGCCGCCTATGTGGATGCGCCGGCAGACGTATCGGGGCTTTGAGAGTTCCTGTTCCAGCAGACGCGCGGCGTGCGGTTTGAAGAAGATCCGGCTCTCGAAATCCAGGCCCGGGGATAGGCCCATCCAGGCATGGGACGGACGGGCGTAACAGTAGATGCAGCCATGTTCGCAGCCCTTGTAGGGGTTGATGGAGCGATCGAAGCCGACGTCGGGACTCGTATTACGGGCGATGATGGTGCGGGCGTGTTCCGGGGACAGGGTGGTGCGGAGTGGCGGGGCCGCTTCGTCCTGATCCGTCCAGCCGTCGTCCCAGGCCTCGCGTCGGTCGGCTTCATACCGACCCGAGGCGTTGGAACGTGCGCCGCGTCCATTGATCGCCTTGTTCATGGCCGCATGATGCGGAACGAACTAGAACAAATCAAGAACAAATTGGTCGAAGAACAACCCGGCGGTCAGGCCGGGTTGTCTGTTCTAACGTCGCGCGGCGTTGGGGCGGCGATCTCGACGATCGCCGCCGGGACGAGGGCCTTCGCGCCGCCACCGGACGGATAGGGAAGTGTCGCCTTCGCCGCCGAATTTCGACGTGATGGCGAGGTTGCGCCGGACCTGCCACTCGACGCTGACTGCGGCTCCGCGTTCGGCGCCGCCGATCACTTCGAGGTAGACGTCGTCCGTGATGTAGCGGCCGCCAGCCACGGTCAGGCTGGACGCTTCGCCGCTGAAGGAGAGGCGATCCAGACCGGCCAGTTCTCTCAGATTGCCGATCACGTCGAACCCGCCGCCTCCCGCCAGGGAGGCCACGGCCGAGGCCAGTTGGGCCGCCTCGAACGGCGACAACTGCGCCGCCGATCGGCCGAACAGCACCTGCGACAGGATTTCGTCCTGGGGCAGGGCGGGTGTGGAGGTCAGCTCGATCTTGGGTTCTGCGGCGCTGCCGGTGACCTTGATTACGGCGGTCAGGGCCGGGTCTTCGCGCACGGCCTGAAGGTTCAGCCGGATGCGCGTTGGATCGGTGGACAGGATGACCGAGCCGCGATCATCGAAGACGAAACGTTTGCCGGCGAACTCATAGTCGCCGCGCACCACATTGGCCGTGCCGGTCAACTGAGGCTGGGCGATGGTGCCGCGCAC
>Ga0308157_10006440_pt1 | contig 14091 bp, 11 predicted proteins | sample PhyBR1_FD_201035 | JGI IMG/M metagenome (GOLD analysis project Ga0308157, IMG submission 201035) | Phyllosphere microbial communities from UC Gill Tract Community Farm, Albany, California, United States - DLSLB.R1 | ecosystem: Host-associated > Plants > Phyllosphere > Unclassified | place: USA...
AACGGAATCGAATTGAACCGTAAAGTTCTTGCAGATTTAGCAATGAATCACCCAGAAGCTTTCAAAGCAGTACTTAATAAAGTAAAATAAACGTTATATAAACTCAATTTAGAATTACTTACTTATATAGAAACCCATTCGCCACAGCGAATGGGTTTTTTAATATCAATATACTTACGAAGTAATAAATTTTGGATTGATTAAGTTATCTAACGAGTAAATCTCATCCCATTTTTCCTGGGTTATTAATTTGCGTTCAGTTACAGCAATCTGATGAACACTTTTTCCTGTTTTTAAGGCTTCTCCTGCAATACTGGCACTTTCTTCATATCCCAAAATAGGATTTAGCTGAGTGACAATTCCAATGCTGTTCATCACCATATTGTAACAATGCCGTTCATTGGCCGTAATACCCACGATACATTTATCAATTAATGTCTGAATAGCATTTGACAAATAATCTAATGAGGTAAACATTGCAAAAGCAATTACAGGCTCCATTACATTTAACTGCAACTGTCCTGCTTCGGCTGCCATTGTCACTGTTAAATCCTGACCTATTACATAAAAACACGTTTGGTTCACTACTTCTGGAATTACGGGATTTACCTTGCCTGGCATAATTGACGAACCAGGCTGTCGAGCCGGCAAATTAATTTCATTAAAACCTGTTCGCGGACCTGAGCTGAGCAATCGCAAGTCATTACAAATTTTTGAAATTTTGACTGCTGTTCTTTTCATTGTTCCCATGATTTGAACATAGGCACCCGTATCAACAGTTGCTTCGATTAAATCCGGTGATAATGTTAGTGGAATTCCAACTTCTTTTGCCAAATAATTGACACAAATTTCGGGATAACCTTCGGGTGCATTTACTTTAGTTCCGATTGCCGTTGCTCCCATGTTAATATCTAACACTAAACTTTGAGCATCTTTTAATCTCAAAACGTCTTCCCCAATTGTTGTTGCATACGAATGAAATTCCTGTCCCAAAGTCATTGGCACTGCATCTTGTAACTGTGTGCGTCCCATTTTTAAAACCTCTTTAAATTCTTCTCCTTTAGAGGCAAAAGCTTTTTCAAGGTTTTCAACAGTTTTTATAAAATGATCCATTTTTAAATACAATGCTATCCTAAAGGCTGATGGATAAGCATCATTGGTAGACTGCGAACAATTGACATGATTGTTGGGATGTAGAAAATTGTATTCTCCTTTTTTATGTCCCAAATATTCCAACCCAATATTAGCAATTACTTCATTGGCATTCATATTCACTGATGTTCCGGCACCTCCCTGTATTAAATCGCTAACAAACTCCTGATCATATTTACCAGCGATTACCTGATCACTTCCGTAACAAATAGCTTCAACAATTTTTGCGTCCAAAGCACCACAATCTTTATTGGCCATGGCAGCAGCTTTTTTTACATATCCCAAAGCCTTAATAAACAGCGGTTCTTTTGAAATAGGAATTCCGGTGATATTAAAATTCTCTACTGCCCTAAAGGTTTGTATTCCATAATACAGATGATCCGGAATTTCTAATTCTCCCAAAAAATCATGCTCTTTTCTTGTTGTTTTCATGTTTCGCAATTTATTATTTTTTAACTGCATATGAAATTCACGTACCGTAATTGGTCTTTTGCTACCAACCGTTACGCACATTTGATATGCTATTATATTAAACTAATTAGCATTAAAGTTAATAAATAAATTACGATAAAAAAATCTGAAACTTAATTTGAAATAGTGAATATCCTAAGAATGTCCAGATTTTGAAGAGTTGTGTTTTATTGATGAATTAAGATAAAAAAACAATCGGATTGTATGGTTCATATCGTATTTGTTACCGCCAATCTTTTGCTGATAGACATTCATATAGCCCAAATCATAACTGAATTTCGGACTGATATTTTGTTTAATTCCAATAAATAATCTATTTTGATCAAATGTGTTATAAACAATATCTTTTCCGAATTGAATCAATATCTCATCCGAAAGCACTAATGAAGGCAACTTTTTATCATTAAACAGAGGAATTGTAAAACTTGCCAAATACCGTACCCTATCTGTGAAACGAGTTTCACCCGAAGGTTTATCATCTATCATTATTTCATGCCATCTCTGCTCGTTACGAAGTCTCTGCAGTATGGTTACATTTCCAATTTTGGTAGTCAATTGCGCTTGTTCGTATATTCTATTCTCATATGAATATGCTGTCCATCCTTCCTTTACAGGTGCCAGCCACATGTGAGCGTAACCTCCTGTAACCGAAACAGAGGCATTTGCAATATACGAAACGCCGCCTCTTAAAAAATAAAAATTATTGCTCTCGAAAAATCCGTTTTCACGAACGTGCATATCAGCGACAACTCCCCAGTGTTCCGCGAATTTTGTTACGGTATTTAATGAAACCCAAGTTTGAACCTGTTGGTTTACTTCTTTTTTAACTTGACCAAAAATTAAAACAGGAAATAATAAAACGAGAACTTTGTATGATTTTTTCAAAATAATTAAGAATTTGGATCAAAAAATAAGTCTACAATAAAATTAAACAAAACACATTAATCTTTTCATTGTAAATTTACCTTTCATCTTGGGCTATTAACATGATTTTTATCATTCATTCAGAAAAAAAACAGAGCTTTTATAATAACAAAACAGAGCTACAGTTACTAATTTTTTCAGTTCCATCGTTTGTTCATCAATAGGCATTCTCAAATTCATTGACCAATTCCTAATTTATTATTAAAACAATCAAGCGCTCCATGATGATCATTAGACCATTGCATACATTTTTTTTGAAAGACAAAATAATATGTAAATCCAAAACTCAAAGTTATGACGATAATCGTAAATATTATTTTTTTAGAAATTTTTCAACCTTGTCCTAAATAAAATTTAAAAATAAAAACTCCAGCCATTTCATTGAGCACATATACTGAAATGGTCTTTTTTTAAAACAGAACCACTTGTATGCTTTCTAGAGAAGGGCAATATGCTCTACAAAGGGTTTGTCTAACCGTTTTTGTAAGTCAATTTTAACGAAAAAGTATCTTATAAAGGCAACTAAATTAGATAAACACCAGTCAACTAAAAGGTCATGATGATGATGATGAGAACGTGTATAAACTCGAAGCTGACTAACGAATCTCTTACAGTTGAGAAGCCTGATAATCCTTTTACAATCTTTATCTTTGGGCATTATTCCTAATCTATGAACAAATTATTCTGTCTGCTTTTTTTACTTTTTGCCACCACATTTTATTCTCAAACCAAACTTCTTTCGTGGAATCTGGAAAACTTTGGAAAATCCAAATCGGCTCTGGAGATTGCTTTTATTGCCAATACTATAAAAGACTTTGATATTGTCACTATTCAAGAAGTTGTTGCAGGTAACGGAGGAACTCAGGCTGTAGCAAGTCTTGCCGATGAACTCAACCGAAAAGGTACTAAATGGGATTACCGTATAAGCGATCCCACATCAAGCAGTACGTATAAAACCGAGAGATATGCTTTTCTTTGGAAGACTAATGCCATAAAATTAAAAGGAAAACCTTGGCTAGAACAAAAGTTTCATTTTGAAATTGACCGTGAGCCTTATTTTGCCACTTTTGAAATTAAGGGAAAAACGATAACAATTGCCTCTTTTCATGCCATTACCAAAAGTAAACAGCCCGAAACCGAAATTAAATATTTCAAACTTCTGCCACAGGAATATCCAAATCTGAATCTAGTGTTTGCAGGTGATTTCAATTGCCCTCAATCGAATTCGGTTTTTACGTCTTTGAAGAAAATGGGCTTCGCTCCTATTTTAAAAAATCAGAAAACATCATTAAAAACAAAATGCAAAGGTTCCAATTGTTTGGCTTCTGAGTATGACAATATGTTTTACAAAACGAATTCGATAAACTACTTAAAATCGGACGTGATTTTGTTTTACGAAAAATTTGTTTCTTTAAAAGAAGCCCGAAAAATATCAGATCATATTCCTGTTTGGGTAGAGTTTTCTTTGAAGTAACAAAATCAGACCATATACAACAACTACTAAACTGTTTTACAGCTATTTGACAAACTAAAAAAAAAAGCAACTAAAACTAATGACCAAGAACTAATGGCAAATCACTTTTTTTTACGTTTTCTGTTTTTTCTTCTTGGCAGCTGGAAATAAAACGTTATTTAAAATTAATCGGTAGCCTGGGGAATTGGGATGCAAATCCAAAACTGTCGCAGGATCGCCAACTTGGTGCTGAAAATCTTCGGGATCATGGCCACCGTAAAAAGTAAACATTCCTTTTCCTTTTTCGCCATGAATATATCGGGCTTCGCCATTGAGTTCACAGGTTCCCATCACTAAGACATTCGATTTTATCAATCCCGAATCAAAGGAGGTAGTTTGTCCCATAAAACCTTTGACCAATTGTGTATGATTTTGACACAGCATGCTCGGAATAAAATCCCATTTTGCCGAATATTCCATCAAAGTAAAGTAATCTTTATCCATTGGAATCCTTCTTTTCGAAGTCATATCAATATTGGAAAATTCATATTCCTCTGGTCTTCGTTCCAAAGTAAAGTTCTTGAAAGCGAAAGTAGTATTAAAATTCAGTTTGGACTGATAATTCGCCTCACTTGGATCGCCATCAAACATCGACTCGCAAATATCAACTCCATCTGCCGACAAAGCAATGTCAAAACTGTCTGTTGCGGAACACATTGCAAACATAAAACCGCCTCCGACAACAAAATCCCTAATCTTTTTGGCAACTGCCCCCTTCTCCTGAGATACTTTTTCGTAGCCTAATTTTTTTGCCAAAACTTCTGAGTCTTTCTTTTGATCGATGTACCAGGGAATATTTTTATATGCTCCATAGAACTTTCCATATTGCCCCGTAAAATCTTCATGATGCAGGTGTAACCAATCATACAATAATAACTGATCACTTAATACTTCTTCATCATATATAGGTGTAAATGGAATTTCGGCATAAGTTAAAACCAGCGTTACAGCATCATCCCAAGGTTGTTTTCCTTTTGGAGTATAAACGGCAACTTTTGGAGCTTTTTCTAGAATAACGGTTTCCATGTTTTGAGAAGGACTGGAAATTTCATTCAGGATTGATGCTTGTTCAACATCCGAAAGCACTTCAAAACTAACACCTCGAATTTGACATTCTTTTCTAATTTCTTGGGCATCGGGCAATAAAAAAGAACCGCCACGATAGTTTAACAGCCAGCTGGCTTTATAGTTTTTGGCCAAACACCAATAGGTTATTCCGTAAGCTTTGAGGTGATTTTGCTGCGTAGTTTCGTCCATTGGCAACAAAATATAGGAAGCTCTCGAGGATACCGCTATTAAAAAAATAAATATAAAAGAAAATATTCTGCGTATCATTTTAAAACGATTTTAAAGCAAAGATAACTGTAAGGAATTAAAGTATACTTTTAAATCATACAAAATATTTTTTCGTGTAATTCTATTAAATATCCAAAGAAACCAATTCATGCTGTATCGCAAAAACAACCAATCCGGCAATGTTTTTGGACTCGGTTTTTAGTAATAAATTATTCCTGTGGCCTTCGACAGTTCTTGGACTTATAAATAATTTTTCTCCAATCTCTACTGTACTTTTTTGTTTGCAAATGAGCTGTAAAACTTCCAATTCCCTAGAAGTAATAAAATTAGAATCAAAACTGCATTTGGATTTTTTATTGGAAACAATATCATTTTGAATAATAGTCATAACATAATCCGAATAATAAAAACCTTTTTCTGAGACTTCATTAAGAGTGGCAATTAATTCCTGTGGTGTCGTATTTTTGACTAAATAAGAAACTGCTCCCACATCAATCATATTGGCTATAAATGATTTTGTATCATAACTTGTTAATGCTATGATTTTTATATCTGGAAAATCCTTTCGGATAATCTTGGTCGCTTCAATACCGTTAAGAAATGGCATTTTCAAATCCATGATTATTATGTCCGGCTTAGAATTATTTGTTTTAAGAAATTCAATCAACTCCAGTCCATTTGAAGCTTCAAAAAGAACTTCTATGTTTTCTTCTCTAGTCAATAAAAACGAGATTCCTTTCCTAAACAGGACTTCATCATCGACCAAAATTATTTTTATAGTTTTCTTCATAATTTAAAAATTAAAAGTCACTGAAATTCCTCCATTCATTTGTGATTCAATTGTTAGACTTCCTTCTAAAATAATCACTCTGCTTACCATATTTTTTATTCCAAAACCCTTATGATTTTCTATTTCCTTCAAATCAAAACCAATCCCATTATCAGTATAAGTACATGTTTTTTTTCCATTTATTTCATCAAAAAGAATAGAAATCAATGTTGCTTTTCCATGTTGTATCGAATTAGCCAGCAATTCCTGTAAAATTCTAAAAACATGAATATGCCTTTCATTGTCCTTAAAATCAAACTTAATTGTATTTGTATATTGAATATCAACAGCAGCAGAATTGATTATTTCAGTACACAATTCTTCAATTCCTGCATGAAGTCCAAATCTTTCCAAGACTGGAGGAAGTAAACTATACGTCATTTTTTTGGAACTACTAAGTGCTTTTGAAGTATACTCTATAATGTTCTTGCTAATTTCTTCTATTTCCTTTTCAGACAAATTAGGAATCTTTAGAAGCTGACAGTTTAAGGAAATAACATTCAGCTTTGAAGAAATATCATCATGCAAATCTTGGGCGATTTTTTTTCTTTCAGACTCCAGCGTACTGATTACAGCCTCTAACTGATCTTTTTTTGGGAAAACATCTAAATTCTTAAATTTCGCTTTTCTTTCCATAAACTGGCTTGAATGTAAATTACTCCTATCTTCACTCGACATAATCAACTAACGAACGACATCTTAACAATGTGTCTTTTTTATGTAAAATTGGTTTTGGGGGCAATTTTTAATAATCAAAATTAAAAATATAATTACAAGTAGCTGTTTTTTTTAATAAAATTAATTTACCATTGATAGTTCAATACCACAAAAATACCTTAATTTACTAATTTACAATTAATTAAAATCCAAAACAACTAATTTTATTTTCAAAACATTCTGTAGAACTATCCGTACTGAATTAAAAACACTGCAAGATATTTTAAGATTATGAATAAGTATTTAAATCTCGAATTGAAAGTATAAAAAACTGAACCAATCTATCGAAAATTAAATCCTCTTCGTTTCCTTTATATTCAATAGTAAACAAAAAAACTTTTTGGGCTATAAATTTACTTTAATATAACTTTTTGGAGTCCTTCCTAATGTTACTTATTTCATAATTTTGGTACCTACAAACGTAGAATTTTTAAACTACTATAAAACTTTACAACTATATGGAATTTGTCCAAGTATGAAAGTTTTAAAAAAATATAATGTTTTCAAATGAAATATTGATTTGTTTTATTTTTTAATCTTATGACATTAATTAAGTCTCTTATGCCATTTTTTTTAACACTATTAAAATTCTAAATTAACTTTGAAACTGAGGTGAATTAACACATATTGATAAAAATTATTTAAGAAAAATAATATCATTTTTATTAAAATGTAAGTTTTTAAATCTTAGTATTGAACTTTATTTATACAGATTTACAGTCATTTATACCGAATAAAATATAAACAATTATAAAATTGAATTAAAAATAAACCCTAAACAATTAATTTAACGAATACTAACTTAAATAATTTATTTATATGGATGGAACAATGGCAGTAATCACAGCAGTAGCTTACCAAGATACACCAAGAAATTGGGCACAATGTAATGGTCAGTTACTTCCAATTAGTACTAATCAGGCTTTATTTTCATTATTAGGAACAACATACGGCGGTAATGGAATTAACAATTTTGCTTTACCCGATTTACGTTCACGTACTGCTGTTGGAACTGGACCTAGTAGTCCTATTTCAGGGTCAACGTATGTATTAGGTCAAGTAAGTGGGACTACAACAGCAACTATGGGAATAAACAATATGCCTGCCCATAATCACAATGGAGCTATAAATCTATCTTTGGGTGCCAATAATGGGGCTGGATTTGATAGCGCACCAGCGAACAACTACATGGGTAGTACTGTAGCAAACAGCTTTAGCACCAACAGCAATACTCCTATGGCAAAACCATTGTCTATGCAAGCAACTATTGGAAACGCAGGTGGAGGACAACCCTTTAGTACGCTGTCACCTTATTTGGCAATAAATCATATAATTTGTATTGCTGGAATTTTCCCAACCCGTAACTAAACACAATCTGTCTTCTTAAATTATATAAGTAAGGCAAAATTCACTTAAAAGAAACTAATGTCATAACAATTAAAAACTAAAATTATGTTTGTAGATCCATATCTCGCTACGGTAACCGTTTTTGCTGGAAATTATGCTCCAGTAGGTTGGATGCTTTGTCAAGGACAACTACTACCTATTTCTGGATACGATACACTTTATGCACTAATAGGAACCACTTTTGGAGGCGATGGTCAAGTAAACTTTGCTCTTCCAGACTTTAGAGGTCGTAGAGCTATTCATATTGGTACAGGACCAGGCTTGCCAACTTATCAAATAGGACAAAGAGGAGGTTCTGAACAAACCACGCTACTTACGACAAATCTCCCAGTACACAATCACTTAAGTCCTATTTTAACAGGTACTCCACAAGGATCAACAGATACGACCGGAGTAGATACACCTACAAGCTTAACTGTACCGGCTTCGGGAGTAGCTCTGTATGGAGCCCCAAGTGGCACAGGGATGGGAGCTTATAACGGCACGGGAAACACGCAACCTGGCGGAGGAAATAGCGCGCCAGTTCCCACGATTACTCCTTTTGTGGCAATGAACTATGTTATTGCAGTAGAAGGAATTTTTCCTTCAAGAAATTAATATTTACAAATCTTAAAAACAATATATTATGGATGGAGTTCTTGGATACACAACCCTTTTTGCAGGTAATTTTGCCCCATATAAGTGGGCTTTTTGTCAAGGACAAATAATACCTATTCAACAGAATACAGCTTTATTTTCGATTTTAGGAACAACTTATGGTGGTAATGGAACCTCTAACTTTCAGCTCCCTAATTTGCAAGGATGCGCAGTGATAGGTGCAGGTCAAGGAGCAGGACTATCTTCTTACACTCTTGGAGAAAATGGCGGTAGTGAATCTGTTAGCATTCTTTCAAATCAAATACCATTGCACACTCATCCTGTTTCATATACAATCATACAAGATTCGACAACAGCAACTACTACGGTTGCTGCAACAACCAACAATGCGTATGGAGCAGACAATTCAGGAGTCGTGCAACCACCTTATATAGATACTACTAATGTTAGTTTGAAACCTTTTGCAGGTAACCTTACCATGCAAAATACAGGAATAGGTTCACCAATAGCAACACTTAATCCCTATATGGCATTAAATTATATTATTTGTCTAAGCGGGGCTTTCCCACCACGACCTTAATTTTAATCAATTACAAAAAAAAAGGAAATGAGACACAACGATTTCTCATTTCCTTAATTCGACAATTTTTAATTTATTCAAATTATGCCTACACGAATAGGTCTTTTACTACCCCGTTCAACAGACTATCCCGCAATGGGATTTGATATTCTGGATGGACTACGCACGCACCTGCATTTATTAGGAATTCTAGATCCCCAATTAATTACTGAAAACATTGGATTTGGAGACGATCAACAATTTTGTTATGCAAAAGCCGAAAAATTACTCTTACAAGACGATGTTCAACTTTTAATTGCTTACAGCAATATTCAAAATGCAGAACCACTCTACCAAATGGCACAATCATCTGGAAGAGCTTTTTTGTTTTTAGATGCAGGAATGCAAACGGCAACAGTGGATAGAATTCCAAATAACTGGGTTCTTTCTTTGCAAGGAATTGATGCCTGTTTTCGTTTAGGTCAATTAGCTGGTGAAGGAGAAAGAAACGTAATGATGGCGAGTTCCTTTTTTGACGCAGGATACAGAGGATCTCTTTTTGCATCAAAAGGATTAGATATTAAAGGAGGAAAAGTATCTGGAAATTACGTTAGTACTCATAAAATCAGCGATTTTACTATCGACAGATATCTCGAATTACTGAACGAAAATGAACCTCAGGCCGTGATGGCGAATTTCAGTATTTATCTGACTGAACTTTTTTTAAAGGAATTAAAGAATAAAGGAGCAGAGGCAACACCTTTTCCTTTTTATTGTTCCCCATTTATGGCAGAAGAAACGCTGTTAATCAACTGTGATTTTCCAACTGGAATATTTCACACTATAGTACCTTGGGCATCATCACTTGAAAATGAAGAACAACTGCTATTTCTTACCACTATCCGTGAACAAAAAAACAAAGCAGCAAACCTGTTTCATCTATTGGGTTGGGAAGCTGCGATAGTTGTTGTACGTATTTTGACTGAAGGTTCGCAATCGCTGGCTAACTGGTCGTTTGATAGTCCACGTGGTAAAGTAACTTTTGACCCAGTCACGCAGACTAGTTATGCCCCTTTATACAAAGGAATAATTGCCTCAGATATTGATGGAAAATGTATGCTGAAAATTGATGAAAAATTAGAGGTAACACAAGAAGAACACCAGCAAAACTGGACTCAAAAACAAGAAGAAATGACTTCGGGATGGAAGAATAATTTTTTATGTGCCTAATGATAAAAATTGCAATACTCTGTAACGACCGGCTAGGATTACCTGCTCTCCAACACCTGATTCAACAACAATTAGTTGTAGCGATTGGTACATCTGATCGTATTGGCGAAACCACTTTATTGCTAAAAGAACAAGCAGCATCCTCAAAAATTTCATTTGAAGTATTTCAAAAAAATAATTTAGAAAGTACGCTTACCGAATGGCTTAAAATTCATCAACCAGATGTGGTTTTGGTTAAGACATTTCCCTGGAGAATTCCAGCAACTGTACTTTCCATTCCCAAATTGGGGTTTATTAATTTTCATTACGCTCCATTGCCTGCGTTTAGAGGTCCTAATCCATTATTTTGGATGATTCGAAATCGAGAATCAATAGGTGGTGTAAGTGTACATCAAATGGATGAAAATCTAGACACAGGAGATATATTGATTAATAAAGAAGTACATATTTATCCTGAAGCTAGTTTTGGAATGCTCATTGGGCAACTAGCTTATACGGGTTTGGAAATTACAATACCATTAATACAAGGCCTGACAAACGGAACATTGAAACCCGAAAAACAAAAAACAGCCAACTCTAAATGGTACAACAAACCCAAATCTGAAGATTTATTTATAGATTGGAAAACAATGACATCTTGGGAAGTACGTGCGATTATAAAAGCTTGCAATCCTTGGCAAAAAGGAGCAGCGACACAATATAAAGGCTGGACTTTTGGTATAACAGACGCGAGTCTTTCATTCACAGCTGTACTACCTGAAACAATACCTGGTACAGTAATAGTTCTTGATGAGTCGAACGGTTTAATTATTTCCTGTGCTGATGGAAAAGCGATTAAAGTGGAAGTAATTTATTCAGAAGAAGGGTATTTTCCTGGATATAAAATGACACAATTTGGTTTGCGTAAAGGAGATATATTAGATTAAAGTCAATACTTATATAAGCTAACAAATAAAAAATATGACTATCCGTAATACAGATCAACAGCTTACAATTATGAAAATATATTTTGCATCCTTGCTTGAAATAAATTAAGTCTAGCAAAGGTGCGAAGAACAGAAAGATAAAGTTTTTAAAAATATTCGTGATGAATTCATTATTAAAGATATGATACAAGTCACGGATACTCATATATAAAAATTAAGGTACAGTAAAGAAATTAGACTATCTGTATAAAACTATTGAACAAAAATTACCTCGCTATGAAAAAAAAATTACTTTATGCATTAAGCATTTTTCTTATTGTATATAATCTTCAGGCCCAAGATGTTTGGACAACACAGACCTCAGGAGTAAGTACTGATTTAAATGAAGTTGTTTATGCTAATTCTACTTATGTTGCTGTTGGTACTTCTGGTGTTATATTAACGTCTACTAATGGTACAACCTGGACTCCTCGCACTTCTGGTGTCACTACTACTCTGCAATCAGTTGCATATGGAAATGGTACATTTGTTGTAGTGGGAAATAGTACTGTAATTATTACCTCTCCTGATGGTATTACTTGGTCTACTACAAAGCCAAACCCTTTTGTTGCTGGATCAACTTCGCTGCAAGGAGTTGAATATGTAAATGGCGTATTTATTGCCGTGGGGCAAGCAGGTGCAATTGCAACCTCTACAGATGGAAACACTTGGACTGTACGACATCAAGCAAGTAGTCTTACATCTGGTGTTATACGAGCTATTGCATACAATGCAGGACAATATATTGTTAGTGGCAACACCTTAAATACTGTCTATACTTCAACCGATTTAGTAACTTGGACTCCTCGAACTACTGGAGGGGGCGGTAGCCATGTAGCATTGATCTATGCCATGGGTAAATTTGTAGCTAGTGCACAATCTGGTTCCCCTTTTGTGACTTCTATTGATGGTATAACATGGAATAATAATGGGACATTAGCTCCAACTGGAAGTGGGATTTTCGGTTTGACAAGTATTCCTAATAAATATGTTGCTGTAGGAGGGGTAGGAATGATTATGACTTCTCCAGATGGATCTACTTGGACAGAAGTAACAACTCATCCAGCAACTTTATTAAACTCTGTTACATTCTCTGGCAATCAACTTGTTGCAGTAGGTTCTGGTGGGTATATTTATACTTCTCCAATACCTCCAACTATTGTCACTGCGGGAACACCTACAGCTTTTTCCAGTTGTGCTGGGACAGCATCCACTTCTCAAAGTTTTACTGTAAGTGGTGCTGCTCTTACTACTAGTATTACAGTTACTCCCCCAACTGACTTTGAAGTTTGCACCACATCGGGTGGTACTTATACAGCAACAGTAATCTTACCACAAACAAATGGTGCAGTAGGTACAACAACCATATATACAAGATTAAAATCGAATGCTATTGGTACTCCTTCAGGCAATATAGTTTGTACTTCTGGTGCAATCACTAAAAATATAAATGTTTCTGGAACTGTAAACTCAGCCCCTGCAATCACTTTACAACCAAGTGCAAGTGCCATCTGCGCAGGTGCGAGTACTACATTCACTATTGCAGCTTCCAATGTAACTGGGTATCAGTGGCAAGTAAATCAAGGTTTAGGTTATGCGAACGTCAGCAATGGTGGAGTATACTCAGGGGCAACTACCGCTACACTTACAATCTCTGGCGCAACTGCAGGTATGAATGGTTATGCGTACAGAGCTGTTGCATCGGGAGCATGTACACCAGCAGCAACTTCAAATGGTGTTGCGTTAACTGTAAACTCAGCCCCTGCAATCACTTCACAACCAAGTGCAAGTGCCATCTGCGCAGGTGCGAATACTACATTCACTATTGCAGCTTCCAATGCAACTGGGTATCAGTGGCAGGTAGATCAAGGTGCTGGTTATGCGAACATCAGCAATGGTGGAGTATACTCAGGGGCAACTACCGCTACACTTACAATCACTGGGGCAACAGCAGGCATGAATGGGTATGCGTACAGAGCTGTTGCATCGGGAGCATGTACACCAGCAGCAACTTCAAATGGTGTTGCGTTAACTGTAAACTCAGCCCCTGCAATCACTTCACAACCAAGTGCAAGTGTCATCTGCGCAGGTGCGAATACTACATTCACTATTGCAGCTTCCAATGCAACTGGGTATCAGTGGCAGGTAGATCAAGGTGCTGGTTATGCGAACATCAGCAATGGTGGAGTATACTCAGGGGCAACTACCGCTACACTTACAATCACTGGGGCAACAGCAGGCATGAATGGGTATGCGTACAGAGCTGTTGCATCGGGAGCATGTACACCTGCAGCAACTTCAAATGGTGTTGCGTTAACTGTAAACTCAGCCACTGCAATCACGTCACAACCAAATGCAAGCGCCATCTGTGCAGGTGCGAATACTACATTCACTATTGCAGCTTCCAATGCAACTGGGTATCAGTGGCAGG
>Ga0308157_10006441_pt1 | contig 14091 bp, 19 predicted proteins | sample PhyBR1_FD_201035 | JGI IMG/M metagenome (GOLD analysis project Ga0308157, IMG submission 201035) | Phyllosphere microbial communities from UC Gill Tract Community Farm, Albany, California, United States - DLSLB.R1 | ecosystem: Host-associated > Plants > Phyllosphere > Unclassified | place: USA...
TTCTCGGACGGTATGATTTCGCACTGAGTTTGAACAACGCTTTCGGAAGCGGATTGCCCGTTCAGTGGACTGTGGCGGTCCCTCCGAAGACTTGCCCCGCCGGCTCAGCCGCGCGGGGCATTTTCGTAGGCACGAGCCATTGGAGGAGGCGGCGCCGACCCGCCGGGACCAAGATCGCCTGTCTGCTATCCATCCGGGAAGCAACATGGATTGGAGCGCAAAGGCATGTGCCATCGTACCAGGAAAATCGGCGAACCGCGTCGTCGGAGAATTGGTCATGGCCGAGCAAGCCCAGGAAGAAGGCTGCCGCTTCATGCGCGAACTTGTTGCGTTGTTGGCGCAAGAGCAACCCAATTTTCCCCTCAGCGAGCAGGAACATCTTTTTCAGCAGCTGCTTGATCTGGAAAAGCGTGCTGAAGCTGAAGGCGCTGACGCCGTCGTGCGAGCAGCGATCGCGAGCGCGCGGAGAATGTCTGGTGTCGTCGCTGCCGCCGTCTGGCCACCGCGCGTCCGTGGGCACTGAGTTGGGTTCCTGAGGACAAGCCCCTCGCGGCCAGCCCGCTGCAATCACAGTGAGATCAGCTCAGGCTCGCCGTTAGTGCCGCGTTGGCGCGTCCTCTGTGAAAGTCCTGATGCCGTCCTCTTGGATGCACTGCTCAAAAGCCTCGTAGGCCTCAACGTCCGTATCGAAGGCCCCCTCCCAGACAGTCGAGCCATCCTCATGATCGACCACCTCAAGGGTCCAGCCTTCATCGGTACCGGCGAAGCGGTAGATGTAGACCAAGACCGTCACGCCCTCTCGCATCACGGGGCCGGACAGGGGGGAAAGCTCGAGTTCGTGGTCTTCTGACGGCATGGCTAACTGCGAGTAGGAGCGGTAATCTTGCGCGCGGTGCGCCAGTCGCCCGGCGTCCAATCGATTTCATGCTGCTAGGCCAAGACTCGCTCGAAGTCGGTGGCGACGGTCTCCGAACCAACTTCATCGTGGCGCGAAGATCGTGATGTTGTTGTTGATCTGGTACGCCGCCGTCGGTGGGGTGTTCACGAGTCTCAGCCTGATGGGGCTTTCGCCGAGGATGGCTCCGAATGCGGGGGTGATCCTCATGGGAAAGCACCGAGACAGCGCCTCGAAGGCGGCATCCTCGAACCGTTTCCGCGCCTCCTGATCGCCCTTGAGCTGACGTGACGTGACGAGCGGTGGGCCCCGCATACCCCCTGTCTTGTTCAGGCCGAAACGGAAGGCGATCTGCGACCCTTCCGTGTCTGCCGGCACCGTCCAGCAGGATGTCAGGGCAGCTCGGAGATTAGCCCAATTGTTGATTGCGGGCGGGGAGGCCGTTTGATCCCGAGCCAAAGTCAAAGGCGCTGCCGAAGCGCCACCTAAGATCACCGCGAGCGCTATGAGGCGGGCCTGAAGCGTTTTCATTATGCTGCTCCGGTCTTGCGCAATCTCACACCGACCCCACCGTTATTCTACTCCCTGAAGATGCCGCCGTCGGCAGGCAACCGATCAAACGTCGGCCGACATATAAGGCTGCCCCGCATCGACCAGCGCACGATCGACGGCTTCGATCGCCAGCAGGATGCGCGTGAGGTCTTCGGCCATCGAGACCGGCGCCAAGTCGATCGCACCCATACGCTTGGCAATTGCGTTTCGCTGCCGCACGAGCGCCAGACGCGCGGCATTGAGATCGTCCAGCTCGGTCGCGGACATATCAACTTCGTTCCTTTTGCGGTTGCAGGTTGCGACTGTCACCGCTCCCCAGGACGCACGCCGCGCTCGCTGCGTCGGAAGCCACTGAAGAAACGCGTCAGGGTGGCGACAATGCCGTCGCCCTCGGGATCTCGGTCTGTTGCTTCACGCGCGGCATCCGCTTCGCTGAAGCGCTTGCCGGCCTCATATAGCACCTGCTCGACCAGCGGCGGCAAAGGTGCGCTGTGTTCTTCGAGGATCTGAGCACCGCTCACAAGAGCTATGAAGAGGTCCCGAGGTAGCCGATGGTCGGTGATTTGCGTCTCCAGGATGCGCTCGGCAGCCAAGGTCGCCAACCGCGACAGCTCGCCAATCTTCTCGGTCTGTGCGCTGGCGCCTTCCATGTCGGCGAGTTCCTGGCCTTCGGTGTTCGCTGATGGCGCGTGCCCTTATGAGGTGCCGGCCGTGTCCATTCCCACCGAGCCGTCGGCACGATCGAGAACGCTGACGCGTGGACCGCGAACTCCGCCGCTCTGCTGCTCCCACGCATCGAGAGCCTCATTGGCTGCATCGATGATGTCGCGCGGTGTGCCGCCTGGGACTTCGGGTCGAATTGCCTCGACGAGACGAGTCAGGAGTGTCTGCTCCGTCTGAGGGTGCAACTCGCCCGATGCGTGGCGCATGTAGGCGGAGTAGACACTTTCAGCGATCGTTCGAGCCGTCCGATCAAGCGGTGGGGTATCCTGCTCCATCTCTCGCCTCCCTGCCGTACGGGCTTGCGCGAACCGTCGTTTCAGCCCGACTTGTTCTCAGCGACTCCGCCAGCACCGCGGGAGTTCCCACCTGCCCCAGTGATCCCATCGCGATTTGCCGAGCGCAGCTGTAAGGGCGGGGAGTGCGGCGACGGTGATATTGGGCACCGGAGGCAACGAACGGCACGCTGGCGCTGATCCCGGCGGCGCTGCACGAGGTGGCGCGCACTTGGCGCGAGCAAGGTTGCCGGCCTCGAGCTGCCCTCCTCGGCTCAGCACCGAAGCGGCCATTCGGCTTCGTACCCAACTCAACTGCGTAGGCGGCATCTTCGAAACGGAATCGATCCGCCCCCCACGCAGTGGTCTAAGTTCGAAGTTAGTGCATCGCCGATCTGGAAATGCCCAAGTTTATGGTCCATGGTCGATGCAAATTTTCGTTTTGTGACAACTTGGTTGGCGAAGGCTCGGGGCGTCAAGCCGCCTAAGCCCGTGTGGGGTCGATCTTCGTTGTAGTGGCACCTCCAGTCCTCGATGCGCTCACGGGCATCGGCTAGCGACAGGAACCACGAAACGTTTAGGCATTCCACTCGTAAGCGGCCGTTGAACGACTCGATGTAGGCATTGTCAGTCGGCCCCCGGTCGTGAGAAGTCGATCTCGACCCCGTTCAGGTAAGCCCATTATTCGAGGATGCGCCCGGCGAACTCCGGCCCATTGTCGACCCGCAGGCTTTTGGGCCGCCCGCGCAGCCCGACCAAGGCGTCTAGAGCTGTTCCCTGTCACGTAGCGACGGCCAAGTCGTCCTCGTAGCCGGCTGCGGCGAGGTAGTTGCGGCATTCCTGCGGGGTGAAGCGCGTGAATACCTGCCGAATCGCCGCCCAGAGATCCGGGATCGTGCGCGCTGCCGCGCTGCGCAGCAGCGCCTTGAGCTTTGCGAACACTTGCTCAATCGGGTTGAGATCAGGGCTGTAGGATGGAAGGTCGAGCAGCCGGCCCCCACGGCCTCGATTGCGTCCTGCCCACCAGCGACTTTGTGGGCTGGCGATTGTCCATGACGACGATGTCGCCCGGCTGCAGCACCGGTACCATGGTCTCGGTGACATAGCTGCGGAAGCGCGTGCCGTTCGTGGGGCCGTCCAACAGCGCGGTGGCGCACAGCCCGTTCGTGCGCAGGGCGGCGGTTATCGTGGTAGTTTTGTAACGCCCCATGGCGCTGCGATCCGGCAGCGCTCGCCGCGCGGGGGCCAACCGCAGCGCCGCACCATGTTGGTGGCAGTCGCCGTCTCGTCCAGGAAGGAACACGAGCCGGTCTGGATCGAGCTCGGGCTGTGCCGCGAACCACGCCTCGCGTGCCTCTCTTACGTCCGCGCGCTCCTGCTCAGCTGCGTACGTCGCCCCTTTTCCAGGTGATCCCGTGCCGCTGGATAAAGCGCGACAGGCCGCTCGTGCTGGTCTGCACGCCTTACTCAGCCAAGCGGTCGCGCAACTCGCGCAGGAAGAGACGCGGCCCCTGCTTGGAGATCCTCAGGATCAGCCCTGTGGCCGGCGGAGATGACCTTGGCCGGAGGATATCGTGGCTCGAACGAGTGGAGCACCGCACCGATGGCGTGGTTGCGGGACTTGTGAGCCGGGGCCGCTCGGACCGACATCGAGTTGGTCAGAGGGCGTTGATCCACGACATTAGGGTGGCTCCGTATTCGAAACGCGCCTGTAGCCGGTAGCCGGCGTCGACCTCGCTGGGGTTCACGCCGTACTTCCGCTTGAACGCCCGGGAAAACATCTTCTCGGTCTCGAAACCGCAGGCATAGCCGACGCTGGAGATGCGTCGGCGGTCGCCCGCCTCAAGGCCGGCGAGGATGCGCATCGCGCGGGCGAGCCGCCGGTCGCGGATGTAGGAGGCCACGCCTCCATCGGCCTCGAACAGCGCGTAGAGCCGCGTGCGCGAGATCGCGAAGAGGGCGCAGAGCTTCTCGATCCCCAGATCGAAGCTCCGCAGGTCGTCCTCGATGAAGCGGCGCATGGCGACACCCAGCACCGTGTCCCGCTCGTAGGGGCCGTCTCCGGGCTTGGTCAGGACGGCATTCACCATCGAAACCGTGGCGGCCGTGAGTGCGGTCCGCTACCCTTCATCGGCGGCGTCGATGCAGGCGGCGAGGCTGCGCATGTGGTCCGTCATCAGCCGGGTCAGCGGGCTGGCGTCGGGACGGATCGTGCTGCCGTGAAATGCGGACACGTCGCCGAGGCGCTTCTCGAACAGCCGCGCGGCACGATCAGGTGGATGACGGGCTTGGACCCGTGCGACATTGACCGCATCCATTGCGATAGGTCGAGCATCTGCAGGTCTCCCGCCCGCAACACGGAGGAACGTCCATCCACGTGCAGGTCGGAGGTTCCGCTAAGGAAAAGCCTAAAGGAGATGTGATCCAGCGACTGCCGCGAGATCTGCTCCAGCGACCGTTCCATGTACATTTCCGGAGCGATGCTTTTACCAAGGATGCAGGTCCCGAGGTTGAAGTTCCGGATGAAGACGTCGTCTCCCACTGGCACGTCACGATCGATGTCGGTGCGATAGAGTGGGGCGGCCGATTCGATCCAGGCCTCGCGGCGGAGTTGAGATCTGGGATCTCGCCGAATGTCTGCTAGTAAATCATGCGGGAACGTCGGCGAGGTTCGTGTGAACGGTTCGGTGAGGTCGTGGGTCAGAGGCGAATGTCGGCACTCACGTCCTGGGGACGCAGCGGCAACACGAACCGGACGGCGATGCCGGCGTCCGTCTGCCTAACGACGCGGGCGCGGCGCCGTCCCACGGTCAGAACAGCATCCACGGGAGGCCTGAGGACCATTTCCAGCGCCGCCCCGGTTGCGGACAAATCGACAATCCGCGCTTCACGACCATACCGTCCGAGAGCGTCACCTCGACGGATGGGTCGAGCGGTATCACCCGCATGGCACCGCGCTGGTCCTCATGCCCGTCCAGTCGCGCGCGATGCCACGCTAGACGCGTCGCTAGGCGGGCCCTGTGCGCCGGTGAACCCTCGACCGACAGCCGAAGGCTCCCCTGGAGACGGTGGTGACGCTCGCCTCGATGACCCCCAGCCCGTCGACGTGGCAGATGACGCGCGAGCCGACAGCCGCGCCGGCATTCCCGATTTCAACCTACACTTCGTCGGCCTGAGACAGTCGGCAGAGGCAATCCCGCTCCGCGCCGCAAGGCACCAGGATCCGGCCGGCCAGCGCGACAGGCATCGTGTCCATCACGACAGCGCCTCGGCTTGCTCTACGCCGCCGACCGGCTCGTTTGCCCATCGGACAATGTCGCCGCTGCGAGGCTCTTCGCGGCAGGCGCCGATGGTCTGCGCCCAGGCGGCGATGCGGTCGGCGACGGTCTCCCAGCCGGGCTTTAGCATCATGTCGTGGGCCATGCCTGGGACGAACTCCAGGCCGGCCCCGTGCGCCGCCGCGACCTCTTCCATTTCCCGGCGCGTGAAGAGGGCGTCCGCGCCGGCTCCGAGCACGAGCATCGGCGACGCTCCCCACCTGGGCCGGCAGAGATCGAGGCCGAGCGGGTCGAGATAGGCGAGGAAGGCTTCGCCTTGGAGACGGGCCTGATGGCGGCGAACCGCTTCCTCGGGCATCCGCGCCGAAAAGAAGAGTGCGCGCGCCATGGCCGGGGTCGCAGCGATGGGGAATGCGCCGAAGCTGGCATGGATGCGCGCGACCGCCCCTGGTACGCGCCGCAGGAGCCGGCCCATGCAGGGAACGACGCCGAAATGCGGCATCGGCACGAGAAGCACCGCACCGGCGGCGGCAGCCGTTTCCAGGTGCTTCTGGACGACGTAGGCGCCCCTCGAATGACCGATGAGGAGGACCGGGCCACCGACCGCATCGATGACCCGCCGCAGGTCGGCGACATGATCCCGGATCCGCACCCGCCACAGACCGCGACGGCCCTCGCTGTGGCCGTGCCCCCGCAGGCTGACGGCATGCACGTTGTGACCGTGTGCTGCGAGCCGGGCGGCAAAGCCCTCGTCCCAGCACCACGCCGCGTGCCAGGCCGCGTGGACCAGGATGATGGACGGCCCGGCCAGAGTACCGACCGCCCGATGGGAGATGACCTCAAGGCCGGAGACCTGCATCCCGACAGGTCCTTCATCCAGGACATCAGCGTGGCGCCCTGCTCGAAATGGGCCTGCATCCCGAAGGAGGCATCGACCTCGCTCGGGTTGACGCCGTAGCGGCGCTTGAAGGCTCGGCTGAAGCTCTTCTCCGTCTCGAGCCCGCAGGCGTAGCCGATAGAGGCGATGCGCTGCCGCGGGCCGCGCTCGATACCGGCGAGGATGCGCACGGCACGGGCGAGGCGGCGGTTCCGGATGTAGGAGGCCACGCCTCCGTCCGGCTCGAACAGGGCATAGAGATTGGTGCGGGAGATCCCGAACCGCGCCGTCAGCTTGTCCGCGTCGAGATCGTAGGCGGTCAGGTCACCATCGATGAACTGCCGAATCGCGATGCCGAGCATCGTGTCCGGCGTGTAGGGCGTGTCGCCCCCTTCCGGCGTCAGCATGGCGTTGCAGAGGGCGACGGTCGCGATGGACAGGCTGTCCCGCTGCCATGCATCGGCCGCCTCGACGCAGGACGCAAGGCTGCGGAGGTGATCCCCATCAATTGCGTGAGCGGGGTCAGATCCTGCCGGAACACCCGGCCGTGAAGCGGCGACAGGTCGCCGAGCCTGCGGTCCAGGGAGCGACGCGGCATCAGGAGGTTGATGTTCGCGATCTCACCCGTGTCCGAGCGCATAACCTGGGACAGATCGAAGACGGTGAAGTCTCCCGGCTTGACGGCGCGGTCGCCGCCGCCCGCATCCACGCAGGCGGTGCCGTCGAGGTAGATCCGGATGAGCAGGTGATCGACGGCTTGGACCGAGATCTGGCTGGGCGTCCGCTCGATCCTCTGGCGCGGCGCGCAGGACACCGAAGAGGCATCGCTGCAAGTTGTGGTTCTTCATCAGGACATAGGGCGGAACCGTCACCGCCTCATCAACGGTCGCATGAAAGATCGGCGAAATCGCATCGATCCAAGCCCGTTTTCGCGCGCGCTCGTCTTGAATGTCGCCTGGCTGAACATCGGGACGCATGCAAACGCCGTAAAACCTAAGAGGATCACTTGGGCAATCTGTCGTTGTGTTTATCCGTGCCAGCGGCGGTGTCCAGCCCAGCGGGAGCAAAAATCCCGCAGTCGTCTGTGGAAAGATCCGCAAAATGCGCTACTGGACGAAAAGTACCCTGATTTGTATAAATAGCACCTAAGTAAACATCTGCAACTGTTGAAATTATATTTGAGGAAAGGTCTGTATTTGAGGATGTACGGGCCGCCAGAACCGGCGGGGGTCGGCCCAAATCGGAGCCTCGAATGTCCACTTCGATCACTTTGTCTGCTGCCACGCGCCAGAACCTGTTGTCCCTGCAGAACACCGCCGGCTTGGCCGCCACGAACCAGGGCCGGCTCGCCACCGGCCGGAAGGTCAACTCCGCCCTCGACAACCCGGTGAACTACTTCACCGCCCAAAACCTCTCCGACCGCTCCTCCGCCCCGTCGGGCCTGCTCGACGGCATCTCCAACTGCATCCAGACCATCCGGGCCGCCAACACCGGCGCTTCGAAGATCGCCGACCTCGTGAAGTCGCTGCAATCGACCATCGCGCAGGCCCAATCGGATGCCGCGGCGAACCGCCCGACCGTGACCGGCTCGGCACTCGCCACCGCCGCAGAGGCGAGGGCGACCGGTACCAGCCTGCGTACAACCGTGATGAACATGGCGCTCGGAGGCACGGCCGCGCGCCCGAGCGATACGGCGACCGGCTCGCTCGGCCTGACCGGTGGCGCTCTCGCCGTCACACTGACGGACGGCGAGAACACTTTCACCCGCGCTGTAACCCCAACCTCGACGGTCGGCGACCTCGTCAACGCCATCAATGCTTCTGGCCTCGCCACGGCTGCGGTCGACGACGCCGGCAAGCTCACGGTGACCGGCAACTCCTCTCCGGACGTGATCGCCCGCAGCCTCGCCTCCCGGCACAACGGGTTCGCCTCTCGGCTCCAAAAACGGATCGCGGCCGAGCTCGCCAAGGTGATGCGCCGGGTAGTCGAGTTCGCGCTTGCCGTCGACGTGACCCGCTCCGGCCGCCCGCACATTCACGGTGTGATCGTCGTGAACATCGACGAGCTTCCGGCCGCCAAGGAGGCGATCCGGCGCGCAGGAGGCACCCGGGCGGCCAAGTGCGTTGCAAGGCAAGTCGACACCCGCCCGGTATGGGACGCAGACGGGTGGGCCTCCTACAGCGCTAGGAACGCCGCCGCCGCGCGCAAAGGTGGTGGGCGCCTCCGTCATGGCTTGCACCTCGGGCCTCAAGAGCCAGGCGAAGGCCCTTCACGAACGCCTCCGCCAGAACGTTCTAGCCGCCGCTGCATGATGGCGGCTACGCTCCGGCTTGGGAGGGGGCAGGATGGCAGACAAATTCGACGTGGCGCTTGACGAGCTCAGGGACGCCCTCACCAATGGCGAACCGCTCAAGGCGGCGCTCAAGGCCGTGGCCGCCGACCATGATCTCCGGCCCGAGGCGCTGCGAAATCGCGCGACACTCAGATGGGGCGACGTGGAGCGCCGCGCCAAGGAGCTCGCTTCGAGCGTTGGCCTCGCCTTCGAGAAGAAACTCGCCAGGGATCGGCTCAAGAAATTAAGAGATATCCAAATCCGCATGCGGCGGGATGATGCATCTTGGGAAGAAATCCAATGGTATAAAGATTACACGATTGGATCTGAATGGAGTGAACGGTCTAAAGACAGGAATAAGATAGATAAAAAGTAACTTACTCCGCAATTCATCAATTCATTCCCAAAAAACTTTAATAAAGCATTGCAAATTAGCCAAATCGAAGCGGGCGGCAAATCAGAAATAATGACCTCCTTCGGGTTTGAATATGCACGGGCGCACGATCGCCATGGACTTGTGGGCGGAAATCCAGGCTGAGCTGGAACTGCCGAGCTACGGCAAGATAGGCGCAGCCGCGATTACGACCGGCGAGCACCCGTATCTCGGCCGTCGTCGCCGTTCAGATGCCCGACGGCATCGTCATCGCGACGGAGCTACCGTTCGCAGATGAGATCGACCGGCAGCTCGCCGGGCAGGTAGACGAGATCAATGCGATTGCCTCGGCGGCCACGTCCCATACTCGCCGGCCGGCGCAGCAATCCATCGCAGACGTGTTGCGGGCGAACGGCATCACGCCCCGTTCGCCACGCATTGTCGATGGGATCGATGTAGACGATCTCGCCGACACGCTCGCAGAGCTGGATCGGCCCTGAAGGGCGACGGTCGCTCGGTTCGAACTGCATGAGAAGGACCCCGGCACATCCCGCCGGGGCCCTTCAACGTAAAATCAGCTTCCTGAGCGCCGAACGAACACCGACTTCCCATCCGCCTGCCCGGTTTCCGAGATCAACACGTCAAGCGACCGACGAACGATGTCGATAGGCTCGACGCCCTTCTCGCTCGCCTCTTTCTCGACTGCCGCGCGCTGTTCCGGATCCAGATTTTCGAAGACGGCCTTCGCGACACCCGGCGAGGCGTACCTGTGGTGGTCGATGATGAACGCATTTCCCTATGCCCTTTGACGGGGACATACAGGACTACGAGACCGACACCTGATACACCACTCGTACCACAACAATGCTACAAACCGCTGCACAATCCGGCAGGTAAGTGGTTGATTTTATGTAATAAAACTGACTGGCGGAGAGGGGGGGATTCGAACCCCCGATGGGCTTGCACCCATGCCGCATTTCGAGTGCGGTGCATTCAACCGCTCTGCCACCTCTCCGCAGAGGTGTCGTATCGACGCGGAGCGCCCTAGCACGGGGCGGGCCGGCCCACAAGCCGGCTTTCCAGCGGATGGGGGACTTCGCCGTCTGGGCCCTTGCGGAGGGATGGGCCTGCGGTGTTCATGCCACCCATGTCCGACCTGTTCGTTTCCGCCGGTCTTGAGACGGGTGCGCCCCGGCCGCTCGCGGATCGTCTGCGCCCGCGTCGCCTCGCGGAGGTCGTCGGGCAGGAGCATCTCACTGGGCCCGACGGGGCGCTGACGCGTCTGCTCGCCTCGCGCGGCCTGGGCTCGCTCGTGTTCTGGGGGCCGCCCGGCACCGGCAAGACCACCGTAGCGCGGCTGCTCGCGCACGAGACCGCCCTGCATTTCGAGCAGATCTCGGCGATCTTCTCGGGCATCGCCGATCTGCGAAAGGTGTTCGAGGCGGCACGCAAGCGGCGTGCGACGGGCCAGGGCACGCTCCTGTTCGTCGATGAGATCCATCGCTTCAACCGCGCCCAGCTCGATGCCTTCCTGCCGGTGATGGAGGACGGGACCGTGACGCTCGTCGGTGCAACGACGGAGAATCCGTCGTTCGAGCTGAACGCCGCTCTGCTGTCGCGCGCTCGGGTGCTGCTGTTCCGTGCGTTGGACGCACCCGCCCTCGCCCGGCTGCTGGCCCGGGCCGAAGAGATGGACGGGCAGCCGCTGCCCCTCGATGAGGAGGCGCGCGCGGCGCTGATCCGCATGGCTGACGGCGACGGGCGCGCGGCACTGACGCTGGCGGAAGAGGTGTGGCGCTCGGCTCGGCCCGGCGAGATCCTCGACGCGGAGACGCTTCAGAGCCTCGTGCAGCGCCGGGCGCCAATCTACGACAAGGCGCAGGAGGGGCACTACAACCTCATCTCCGCGCTGCATAAGACGGTGCGCGGTTCGGATCCCGACGCGGCCCTGTACTATCTCTGCCGTATGCTGGATGCGGGCGAGGACCGATTGTTCATCGCCCGGCGCCTTGTGCGGATGGCGGTGGAGGATATCGGACTGGCCGACCCGCAGGCCCTCGTCGTGGCGAACGCGGCCAAGGACGCCTTTGACTTCCTCGGTTCGCCCGAGGGCGAACTCGCGCTGGCACAGGTCACTGTCTATCTCGCCTGCGCGCCGAAATCGAACGCGGTCTACAACGCCTACAAGGCGGCCACACGGGTGGCGAAGGCTGCGGGCTCGCTCGCGCCGCCGCGCACCATTCTCAACGCCCCCACAGGGCTGATGCGGCGGATCGGCTACGGCGAGGGTTACCGCTACGACCACGACGAGCCCGATGCCTTCTCTGGCCAGGATTATTGGCCGGAAGCGCTCGGGCGCCAGCATTTCTACGAGCCGACCGACCGGGGAATGGAAACCCGCTACCGGGAGCGGTTGGCCTACTGGGAACGGTTGCGGCAGGAGCGCCGCGGCGACGATTGACCGTCACGGACGACACCGAGGGATCTCGACCGATCATGCAGGCTTACGCGACGCTCACCGCCACCTTCGCCCGGCTCGGCGCGCTGGAGGATGCGAGCGGCATCCTCGGCTGGGACACGCAGACCCAGATGCCGGACGGCGCCTCCGATACCCGCGGCGAGCAACTGGCCGTGCTGAGCGTGCTCGCCCACGAGATCCTCACCGACCCGCGCAACGCCGAGCGGTTCGACGCGGCGGAGGCGGAGGGGCACCTCGGCGAATGGGAGCGGGCCAACCTGCGCGAGATGCGCCGGGCCTATGCCCACGCGGCGGCGGTGCCGGGCGATCTCGTCGAGGCGGCCTCGAAAGCGGCGACGCGCTGCGAGATGGTCTGGCGCGAGGCGCGGCGCGATTCGGATTTCGCGCGGCTGCGTCCTTATCTCGAAGAGGTGCTGCGGCTGCAACGCCGCGTCGGTGAGGCCAAGGGGGCGGCGCTCGGCCTTGCGCCCTACGACGCGCTGCTCGACGGATACGACCCCGGCATGCGGAGGGCGCGCATCGATCCGATCTTCGCGGCGTTGCGCGCCGTCTTGCCAGATCTTGTTATCGCGGTGCGCGAGCGGCAGGCGGCTGACGCCCCTCCCCTGCCACTGCCGGGTCCGTTTCCGGTGGCGACCCAGCGGGAGATCGGCCTGCAGCTGATGCGCGCCGTGGGGTTCGATTTCGCGCGCGGACGACTCGATGTCAGCCTGCACCCGTTCTGCGGCGGCGCGACCGACGACGTGCGCATCACCACCCGCTACGATGAGGCGAGCGCCACCGGGGCGCTGATGGGCGTGCTGCACGAGACCGGCCACGCGCTCTATGAGCAGGGCCGCCCGGCCGCATGGCGCCACCAGCCGGTGGGGCAGGCCCGCGGCATGAGTCTGCACGAGAGCCAATCGCTGCTCGTCGAGATGCAGGCCTGCCGCTCGGCCGAGTTCTGCGCCTACCTTGCGCCGACCCTGCGCGAGGCGTTCGGCGGCGAAGGGCCGGCCTGGGAGGCGAAGAACCTGCACCGCCTCTACACCCGCGTCGAGCCGGGCTTCATCCGGGTGGATGCCGACGAGGTGACCTACCCGGCTCACATCCTGCTGCGATACCGCTTGGAGACAGCGATGATCGCCGGCGACCTCACGGTGGCCGACCTGCCGGGCGCCTTCAACGACGGCATGAAGGAATTGCTGGGGCTCACCGTGCCCGACGACCGGAACGGCTGCCTTCAGGACATCCACTGGCCGGGGGGCAGCTTCGGCTATTTTCCGACCTACACCCTCGGAGCCCTGGCCGCCGCGCAGCTCTTCAAGGCGGCCTGCGCCGCCCATCCCGGTATCCGCCCGGCCCTCGCCGAGAGCGATTTTTCGCAGTTGCGCGGCTGGCTGCGGGAGAACGTACATGCCCGCGCGAGCCTGATGGAAACCGATGAGCTGCTGACCGCCGCGACCGGAAAGCCGCTCGGGGCGGATGATTTCCTGGCGCATCTGCGCAGCCGTTATCTTGGGACGGTGTAGGAGCAGATCGAACGAGGTGGCCGGGCACTCGCTCGCGGCCTGGGTGAAAAGGGCGATCCCGTCAGGTGTTCGCCCTCAACGAGGCCGGTCCGGGGATTGCACTCTGCGGCCGGGGGCCGTAACGGAGCCGCCCTCCCCTCAGAATCCAAGCGATCCGGTCATATGGCGGCCTGCGGCCTCGATTTCGGCACGTCCAACACCACCCTCGGAATTGGCATGGGCGCCCGTCCGACCCTGGTGCCGCTGGAGGGGACGCACCGCACCCTGCCGAGCGCGATCTTCTTTGCGCCCGGCCAGGAGGCGCAGATCGGGCGAGGGGCGATCGAGGCCTATGTCGAGGGCACGCCCGGCCGGCTGATGCGGGCGCTTAAATCCGTGCTCGGCTCACCCCTGATCGAGGAGACCACGCCGGTCGGGCGCGAGCGCATCCGCTTCCGCGACGTCATCGCCCGCTATCTCACTCTGGTGAAGGCGCGCGGCGAGGCGGAAGCCGGCGTCGAACTCGACACCGTGGTGCATGGGCGCCCGGTCCATTTCGTTGACAACGACCCGGCTGCCGACCGCAAGGCGGAAGACACGCTGCGCCAGATCGCTGAGAGCATCGGTTTCCGCCACGTCCGCTTCCAGTACGAGCCGATCGCGGCCGCACTCGATTACGAGCGCACGGTGACGTCGGAGGAGATCGCGCTGATCGCCGATATCGGCGGCGGCACCTCCGACTTCTCCATCGTCCGGCTCTCGCCCGAGCGGCATCGGCGCGACGAGCGGGCCGAGGACATTCTGGCCAATGACGGCATTC
>Ga0308157_10006444_pt1 | contig 14087 bp, 23 predicted proteins | sample PhyBR1_FD_201035 | JGI IMG/M metagenome (GOLD analysis project Ga0308157, IMG submission 201035) | Phyllosphere microbial communities from UC Gill Tract Community Farm, Albany, California, United States - DLSLB.R1 | ecosystem: Host-associated > Plants > Phyllosphere > Unclassified | place: USA...
CACAAAAATCGGAGGATACGACATGGGTTGGCTCTCAATGACCAGCGCTGGCATGGGCGGACATGCCACGCCCAAGGCCTATCTCGACGCGCAGTTCACCTACAGTCGCACGGACGATGGTGGCGGCGCGCGCGGCATGCGCGTCATCGACAGCGCGTTCGTCGGAAACCGCGTCTGGTATGCCGCAACTGAAATTATCAAAGGCGGCGAGGTGCAATATGTGATCGCGCTGGTGTGCCTGGTTCGCTGGAATCCGAACGCAAAAGACCACTACATCTTCGCATACAAAGATATGGAGGAGTCGATGGGCCCCTGCGAGGCCGGCTGCCCTGCGAGGATCCTGCGCCTCCTGTCTCCGACCGCGAAGGAAGGCGCGCTCGACTGGCGGCGCCGATGCCTTGCTCGATTGCGCCTCCACGCCCGCAAGGTGAGCGACGGCATGCGGATCAGGTTTCCCCGATCGATCAAGTTCAGTGACGGACATAGCGGTACCGAATTCATCGTCGTCAAACGGGGTGAGAAAATCACTTTCCGGAACGGTGCGGGACACGGGCGCTATCGCATATCCCACTTCCGCGACCTGTCCTGGTCTGTCGTGCCCGAGACCAAGATACATCGCACGGTCTTCGCACCGCCGTCCTCTTCTGCAAAAGCAGCATGATGGAATTGCCCATGTCTGATGACACGCCTCTTTCGCCGCTGCGCCGCATATTGTGCAGCCACTCCAACGCCCTTCGCGTCGCAGCCTGGATGCAGGAGGACGGATTCGAGACCGCAGTGATCGCGACTAATGAACCGTTGCAGCCATGGCGGGTCGTTGACGCGGTTTTGCTCTCGATCGAGGACACGCGCGTATGCGCCTGATCCTTGGCCTCGCCCTCCTTGTTGCGGCCTGCGGGCAAGCCGCACCCCAGGCCGAAGACCAGTCCGCAATTCGCGCCGACGGCCGAGCCATCGATGGGGATACAGTCTCCTTCGACGTTCGCCTTTTCGGTGCAGACGCCTTCGAGAAACGGCAATTATGCCGCAACTCGAATGGCTGCTGGCCATGCGGAAAGGCGGCGCAGGATTACGCCTCGAAGCTCCTGAAGACCGGGACCAGCACCATCCGGTTAACCGGGAAGCAGAGTTACGGGCGGCCGATCGGAACGGTGGAAATCGACGGCCAGGATCTCGGAGAAAGCATGATTGCAGCCGGCCTCGCCGTCCCTGCGACCAGTTATCTCAAAAACGATCCGGAACGGGCAGAGCGGTATGTCGCTGCTTATGAACGCGCCGAGGCTAGCCATGCCGGCGTCCATGCCGGCTATTTCACCGATCCGACCAAGTGGCGCCGCGGCGAGCGCCTCTCCTGCGAAAGCCGCCCCCGAGATAAAGGGACGCGCTGAAAAACGGGAGAAGAGGGGGAGAGAACGGGCATCGATCTAGGAGAAGACCATGCCCGCTTTCGCCTCCACGCCCGCGCCCGTGCATACGCTCTGGGACACGCCCGATATGGCAACCCAACGCCTGCCAGGGGTCTGGTGGGTTACGACGCCCTCCCACGGCGGGTTTGTCCTGTCGGATGAGCGTCAAGCGGCAATGCCGGAGGCCCTTCGCCTCGACAGCGTCTATTACGAGGAGGACGTAAACTGGTCGCTGGTCGTCATCGGTTTCGAGGCCGAGTTCGCTAAGCTGAAGGATCAGAATTTCGACATCGAACGTGACCTGGCCCACCAAACTGCACGCCACTGGCGCCCTTGCCAGTACGGTGCATTCACCGGCGAGGTCATCACGCCGAGCGACAGTTACGTGCTCAAGAAAGTTGAAATTCTAGAAGCATCTATCGGCGAAATCGGCGTGCGGTCCGCGTCGGGAGACTGGGCGGATTGGGTGCCAAAGGGCAAAGTCGGCGTGACCGGGCAGCGCATCGCGGGATGTGATCATCTCGGCTTTGTCAGATATGAAGGACCGGACTTCACCGGCCTCTGCGATGCCGCGCGCTACGACAGCACGCGCCCGGTAAATACGTTCGCCGCGCTCGGTGTGGAGCTACTGCCATCACCCTAGCGATGGCTGCATGACGAAGCCACGCCGAGCTCGCTCATGCCCTCCGGATACCGCGCCGGAGGTGTGATTAGCCGCCTGACGACCGGAAAGATGTTTCCGAAAACCGGCAATATCTTTCTGCCGAGGCATGCCCACGCACCCAGCCCTGAGGGGCTGACGATACGAGCGCGAACCCGGTGATGCGGAGGAGAGAGGGGGGTGAGGGGCGTGCGCCAGAAAGGCGTGCGGACCTCATTCGGAGCATGCGTCGATGATTTACGATGTGCCTTTCCGCCACCAACAAGCGCTGGACCCAAGCGCCCTCACCACCGTCACCGCCACGCTACATGCGATCGGCAAGGCCTTGGAGGATTGTCGCAACGCCGGAGTGAGCCCGGACAGCGACCCTGCAGTGGTATTGCTGACGCGGCACATGGCCACCGTGTCGAGCAATCACGCAGACGCAGAGGTCCTGCGTGCAGCCTGCCATCGCCGGCTGCAGGAGCTGCAGCGCTTTCCGACCTTGTTGGCGCTGGCGATCAGAGGCGTTGAATATGACGTCGTCGCCAAAAACCGGTTTCACGAAGATGGCCGCGCGGCGATGCTGCAGCTGGCGATAGCACTCGGCCTTGCTCCGGAAACCTACACGGTGTGCAATTTCGAGGGCACCCCCGACCAGTCGGGTAACGTCCTGCTCGCCGCGGCCGATATTGCGGTCATGGTACAGATCGGGGGTCGGCACGAAGGACGCGAAGTGTCCTATCGCGCGGTGTCGGAGGGCCACCAGCAGCCAAACCGTTTCGCCTCGATCCGGGACCTTCTGAAGCCTGACCGGTTCGCAGACCGGCTGTGCCGCGAGCTTGGCCTGAAGCGTGCCGCCACGCCGGCCAACCTCCCCATCCCGCTCGCCGCCTGAAGGGACACCACGATGGAAATCCTGCACGCCCTTGCCGTTGCCCGCGCTGACGCCGCCAATCTCGCCCGCTTCATCGAGCGCCGCGAACGCTTCCTCGACGCCCTCGATTGGCCGATGATGAGCGAAGAGCACGCACGCCAGTCGTCGATGCTCGATGATCTGCTCGAGGGGGATATGGCTGATGCCATTCTCTACATCGACTGGCTGGTCGACCGGTTGGCGGACGATGCCGGACCACTCCCCGGCGTACTCCGCTTTACGCCACGTCCGCGCCCGTGGCACGCTGAGTGGATAACGCTCGCTTCCTGACCGACTGGGGGATCAATTGATGAGCCGTCATACTTTCACCGGCAACGCCGGCACCACTGTCGCAATCGGTTGGGATCGACCGCTTGCGACGTTTCTCGTCCAGGTTTTGCGTCCTCACCCGACCATGGAAGGCGAGGATGACATGGTCGAATGGCAGGGCACGGAACCCGAAGAGTTACCGACCGCGGCCTCCGCGATTGAAATCGCAGCGCGCTATGCCAGCCTGCCGGACGACCTAGGCGCCACGCTAGAGACCGATCGCCTGAAGACGCTGGGATCGACCGACGGACCAGCGCAACGCGCAGTGCGCCCATTCCTTTATCGGTCCTGAGCAATCCGCTGCGCGACGGGAGAGGGAAGGGGGATGGGATACTTTTGATCCAGGTGGATCGAAGGAGAACCTCCCATGTCCCACATCATCGATATTGGCGGCGCGCCTGCCAACGAAGAATGCGCGCAACTCGGGCAAACCATCGACTTCGAGGTGGCCAATACGCACGAGGTGATGGCCTACAAACTGGCGATGATCGCGCGCCACGGCATGCCACCGGAAGGATGCAAGCTGATCGTCCACACCAACCGGCATGACTTCGGTATCTATCGGACGCTCGCCCTGAAGGTTGAGGACGAAGATAGCGAGGCGGTCGCGGCCTATGCCCAGGCCGTAGAGGAGGGGCTTGGCTACTGGCTCGAGGCGGGCTTCACGGCACCCGTCACCTACACCGGCAAAAGCGCGAAGATCGAACGCTCGGACCATACCGAGCTGGTAATCGGTGCTCTCCTGACGACACGGCCGAACGCTGACGGGACGTTCCCGATCGCCGACTTCGCGATCCTCCACGGCCATCTGGCAGCGGCCTTCCCGCAACAGGCCGACACCGCGCGCCAGCGTCTCACCGCCGCGTAATTCCGCCTGTCCTCCGAAGGATTGAGCCAATGCTGATGCTGCAGTCGCAGCCCGCCGAGATCATCTCGGCGGGCGCGTTTCCCCTTGTCCGGTCTGCGCGTGCTGATGAGGCCGTGGAACTGGACCACTTCGATTCCACCGACATGCGCTGCTGGCTGACACGTGGCCGGTCGGTCGATCAGGCGACCGAGCTCGCGCGGATCTGGCGATCCTACCCGGACCTCCCGCCTACGGCACCATTGATTGACCGAATGGCGCGGGGCCGCGAGCGGATCACCGCTATGAAGCCCTTGAATGACGCGATCGCCGCAAAGACGGAAGCAGAGCGCCAGAACCGCAACTTCGCCTTCATGGCATCGCGCGCTCAGGACGGGACGATCACCGATAGCGAGATTGCTATCCTGCGTGGTCGGGATCTCCACCGCTACGATTGGGATCTCGCGGTTGCTTATGCGAGCGGCTGGACTGCGGCCGAGGCCGGTTGGGAGCATCGCTTTTGCGCCGATGGCTCGCGCCGGCAAGAGGCCAAGCGTGAGGCTTACGACCGGGGTTTCGCCGATGGAGGCGGCGATCAGGGCGACCTCTTCGACGCCGCACGACGCAGCAATCTCGCCGCCATGCGCAAGGACAATCAACGCCCAATTGAGGCACCGCCTCTGGTCGCTCGACCGGCTCCGAGCAGCTGGCCGAAGCCCAACGACCATGCCCGCCCAACGCGTTGGTCGCGCCGTTTACTCATCGTCGCCGATGCCACGATCGAGGAAGTCACGCCGGGATTGATGCGGGTATCTGGTCTGCGACTGATCGACGAGGTTCGTGCCCGACATGGAACCGAGGCCATGACGATAGTCACGATCGATCGCCATGCTGGCTTCGTCGTGACCAACTGCCCGGTTGAGACACCGGTTCCTATTTCGGCAACGCGTGCGGACGAGATCATTGCGGATCCTAGCCATGGTGACGCGCTGCGCGCCATCCTCAGCGGACACGAGATCGATGACATCCTGATTGCGGTACAGGGCGACTACCTTCGCATCGTCGATGCTTTCGCCAGCGCTCTGCCGTTGTGCGCGAACATGGAGCGATCGCGCAATTCGCTCCTGCAACAGCGTGCCCATCTTCGCTGCTGGCTCGACCGAGGCTACGACGGCACGGACAATCTCGGCGCCGGCCACATCCGCTGGGGCAAGGCCATCAAGGGCCTAACCGGTAAGCTCGGCGAGTTTACTGCTCGCCATGTCGGCCCAGCGCCCAAGCGTGGTCACCTAATCCGCATCGAGGCCGACGACGGTAAGCCCGCCGAGGGCTACGCGACCTCCACGGGTGATCGTCTCGCGCCGGAGATCATCGTCTCCAACAAGACGAATATCAGACGCGAGATGGCCGCGGCCCTGCGTGCCTTTGGCGGCGCAACGCGGCTGATGGACGCCTGCGGCTGAACACGCGGCAGCCCTCTTTTCCCGAGTTTAATGAGAGGAAAATACCATGTCCGATATCCGTGACCTGCCGGTGATGACCAAGGCAGACGCCGAAGCCATCGGCTTTGCAGGTTTCAATGATGTGCCGCACAAGGTCATCGATCTACCGGACGGCGACTTCACGATCAGCGCCAAAACCAGCGACGGGCGCCGCGTGACCTTTAGTTTCCAGCCCCATAGCCCTGACGGGACGGCACGGTTCGTCGACATCCAGTTTCATGACCGTGGCACCACGATCCCAAGCGCCAACGGCGACCCGATGCCGACATTCAACGCCTTCGCGATAACCGGGGGCGGCCGACATATCGTCGATACGCGCGCCCTAACCGAGAACATCAAGCCTTCGATCCTGGTGATGCTCATGGAAACCGTCGAGGAGGAGCGCGCCCGCGCCGCTGTGCTGCGCACTTAGGCGGCAAGGAAGAGGAGAGAGGTTGGGGAAGGGAGACCGGAATAGACCGGACAGGATCCTTCCCCATGCGCATCCGCTACATCGCTACATTTGCCGAGACGATCCGAACCGACCCGGTAACGCTTGCTCGCGAGTATCTCTCGGCACGTGACGCAACCGATCACGAGTTTCAGACTGACGAGGCACGGTCTGCCTATGTCGACGTCCTGTCGGCGCTGGGTCGGTTTCAGCACCAGGCCGCCTTCGCACGGGCGTTGGCGCACCTCGACGTCGGTCCCGAGGCCTTGGACAATACGCGGCAGCACAACGGTATGCGCTCGATCGCGTGGTCGTTTGGGGAGGGGCCGACGTTCCCCGGCTTCACCGATGACACGAACTGGAACGGCTTCCTCAACGTCCGCGTGCCGGTATCGGCTTGGCCTTACGTGTTGGCCGAGCTGATTGCCGGCGCCGATGAAGATGCCGAGACGATCGAGGCATATCGACGGATTGGCACCGCCGATGGTCTGGTATGTCTGTCCAACGGTTTCGCCACCCAAGAGGCGATGCCGACATGGCCAGAGTTCTTTCCTGACTATCCAATCGATACGATGGTGCCGATCCCGTCCGAATGGTCGGAGATGAGCTGGCGCCACGAGACGGCGCCGAGCTTCGGACCATGCGTTGGTCCGATGGGCGAGGCCGCACAGATCTGGGTCGACTACGAACTGCCGGCGATGCGCGAATTTCCCGAGGCTGCAAGGTTCACCTTCAGCCGGCGTGACGCGATCGGTGAACTGACGGTCATCTACGAAGGCGATGACTACGCCGAAGCGCTTGGCCATATCGCAATTGAGACGCTTGCGTGCGCATTCGCTCACCTCATCGCAGAACAGTTAGATCCCGCCGAGTGGCGCGACATGCGAGTGCGAAACCAGACGATCGAGCCTCGCGTCTGTGCGTCGCATGATTTCGTCGACGCCAACATGGTCATGCTAGAGGCGTGGCAGGCTACGCGCTCGCCGACGATCGTCGGCAATGGCGATGCTGATGCCCTTGGCTCTGACCTTCACCATGTCAACGCGGCCTGGTCGGTCGCGACCCGCCATTATCTAACAGCCTCCAGCGAGGGGAGCCGGTTCGACGATTGGCGTGTCACGGGCCGCGATGTGCAGAGCTTGGCTGCTGCGGGGCGCGATCTGGCGACGATCCCACCTTCGGATAGCGCGGGCCGGGTCTACTCGGTCGGCTTTGTCCAGGCATATGGGACCGGCTGGATCGTCGACGTCAGCAACACCAGCCAGAGCTTCGACCACCTCATCGATGCGGAGGCTCACCTCTGGTCTGTCTTCGCATCTGCCGAAAGCCGCCACGCCTGAGCGACGTCGACCCGACTTTTATTGAAGGAAGATCACCATGCGTTCCATCGTCGCATTCTACGAAGTCGACCGAGAATATGGCGGTCCGGAGGAGGGCGGCTGGTATTTCAGCTCTGGCCGCTTCGTCCGAGCCATCGGCTTCTACCTCACCGATGAAGCAGCGATCACCGCGGTGCGTCGCGCTAATCGACTGCTCGACCGTCTCCAAAAGCACCGGCGTAGCTTGGATTCTGTTCTCTACGACGGAGGTCGGTTCCGTGCCTTCTCCTTTACCGGGCTGCCGCCTGAGCGCTTTCCCGTGAACCGTCCGCATTACGAATAGACGTGTGTGAGACCGGCCTTTCGCAGAGGCCGACCGGGGAGGCCCAGGGCTCAAGGAGGGAGGGGGAGGTGACAGGCAGATGCGGGGAATGGCCCCGCCGAGCCTGAGGACACCGCCATGCTCCCTGCCACGATCGCCACCAGCGTCGCACCCGAAACCATCGCTAAGGTCGGCCGGCTGTTCAACGGATCCGCACACGACGTCTTGAGCGAGCTACTCCAGAACGCACGTCGCGCCGGTGCCGGCTCGGTGACCGTCACCACAGCCGGCAATGGGGGTGACCGACTGATCCACATCGTCGACGATGGCAGCGGCATTGCAGATCCCGCCGCGGTCGTGACGTTGGGCCGGTCCGGCTGGTCAGAGGACACCAAGACCAGCGAGGATCCGGCTGGCATGGGCGTTTTCAGCCTCGCTGGACGAGACGTCATCATTCGTTCCTGGTCGCAGCCCGAACGGCAGGGATGGATGACGCACATTCCTGCCGGCGCATGGGAAAGCAGCCGCCCGATCGTCGTCTCGAAAGATCCCATTGCCCAAGGCACCGCCATCACGGTGCGGATGCCGCAGGAATGGTCCGACGGGCTGGAAGGCGCCATCCGGCAAGTCGCACGACATTACCCGTTGCCGGTGACCTTCAACGGCGAGCCGGTCGAACAGAAAAACTGGCTCGCGGGCGCGATACTCGTCGAAGAGTGGAACGGCTGTCGGATCGGCATCTTCCGCGAGGAGTCGGCGCACAGCCGTAGTGGCGATCCGCGCCTGAACTTCCACGGCGTCACCATTCCGCTCCCAATGAGCGGCATCGGCGAGGTCGGACGCGGCCAAGCCTGGAACGCCCGGGTCGACATCGTCGACTGTCCCGCGATCCAGTTGGTCCTGCCGGCACGCAAGGAAGCGGTGCAGAATGCTGCGCTTGAGGCGCTGCGTACCGCGATCACCGCGGCCATCTTCCGCACCATCGCCGCGCAGCCTGCGCACCGGCTGTCGTTTGACTCATGGTCGAAGGCGCGGTCGATCGGCATTGAGATCGCCGAGGCCGACCCATATCTGCTGGGCTGGATCGCCCCTCATGCCGACTATGGCGAGAATTACCTCAGCGGTACGCGCGTCTCGACCTCGTCGATGGTCATCATGCCCCCGATCGACGCGCTGATCGCCCAGCCGGCCGCGCTGGCGCTTACCCGGCATTCCCCCTTTGGCGGCGAACTGGTTTGCGAGGAGCCCGCGTTTACTGGTTATCGCTGGTACGACACGCTGGCACGCGTCGAGATGATCGGTTTCGAGATCATCCAGGACGGTCGCTGTTTTGCTGTTGATGCGGACTCCGGCGCCCCGGCCGACGTCGATAACGGATACGTCGACACACTCGATCTGATTGCAACGGTGTCTCATGGCGGTGCGTACATCGACGTTCGGTGCGCGGCCGACCTCGCGTTTGCAGCGGACCACGACCTATCGAGCCATATCGACGATCTGGCGGTCTTCGTCAGACGGGAGACGGAACTGGTCAGCGGGGATGTCGTGGAGCTGCTTCAACGCGCGGCTTTCGATCCGAATAGCGACAGCGACGCTGACAGCCACGATACGCAGCGCAGCCGCTTCGTCCGCGATGCGACCGAACGTGTCGTCGGTATCCTCGAAGGCAGCGACGCGGCTATCGAGATCCGGGTGCGGTCGCTTTTGTCGTCCTATCCGTGGCTGGTGCCGTCCGACCGGAGGGTGACGGTTACGATGACCCGCGACGGACTGGTAGTGACGGTCGCCGAACGCACGCCGGAGGCCGAGTGACATGGACGGCCCACCTCCAGCGCCAGTTGTCCTCGCATACGGTGTCGGCGTCGACAGCACTGCCCTCCTGATCGAGAAGGTCGCCCGTGGCGACAGGATCGATCTCGTGCTGACTGCCGATACCGGGGTCGAGAAGCCGGCGACCTACGCCTACCTCGACGTCATCCGCCCCTGGATGGACGCACGCGGGATTCGGCACGAAATCGTTTCCTACCTGCCCAAGCGCTTCAAGCATTGGCCGCCCTATTACGGGTTGCTGGAGATGTGCCTCACCAACGCAACGCTCCCGAGCAAGAGCATGGGCGGGTCGAGCTGCAGCCTGAAATACAAGAAGGCCCCGCAGGATGCCTTCCTCGCCACCTGGCAGCCGGCGATCGACGCATGGTGCCGCGGTCAACGCGTCACACGCCTCATCGGCTATGACGCGGGGCCGCGTGACACGGCGCGCGCAAATCATGCCCTGTCGATCGATGACCCGCTTTATGCCTGCGAGTACCCTTTGCGTGAGTGGGGATGGGACCGGGACGCTTGTGTCGCTCGGATCGTGGCAGAGGGCCTGCCGGTCCCGCCCAAGTCTGCGTGCTGGATTTGCATTGCGAACCAGCCGCAGGAGATTCGCGACCTTCCGCGCTGGTGTTTGCGCCTGATCGTACTGGTCGAGGCTCGCGCCGCCCCACGGTTGCACACGGTCGAGGGTCTATGGCGCAAAGGCACGAAAGCGCGACCAGGCCGGATGACAGACTTTATTCGTAACGAGGGCCTGCTGCCCGCGCGCGAGGTCGACCGCATCTGGAATACCGCGCCAACCGATCTGATCCGCTTTCAAGACGTCGCGGCCTCAATTCCGATCAAGGAACGCCCGACAATGCGGGACTGGATCGACCGTTTCAACGCAGGCGTAGCCGCGATCGAGCGCCCTCTGCTCGCCGCCTGACCCACCCGAAGGACAATGCCATGATCGCACAGCACAAGCTGGCGAGCGTCGACGTGCGTCTCGCGACTATCGCCCGTCTCAACGACCGTTGCCGCCAGGGCCACGACCGTACCGCCAGGATCATGGTGACGCGGACCTGCCTTGGCACATTTGCCTCAGGCGATAGCCCTATGACGATCGTCGTTCAGGCGAGACTGTTGGCTGCGGTTCGACGACATGAGTTTTCGGCTGACAATGCGGCCGAGCGGGACCGCGGCGATTTCGAGTTCGAAGGGACGCGGGTCTACTTCCGGATCGACTATTACGACGCCGCGCTCGAGTACGGCTCGAAGGATCCCGCCAACGCCAGCATCACCCGCCGCGTGCTGACGATCATGGTCCGTGAGGACCTCTGAAATGGTCACAGACACGACACCCGGCCGCTGTCTCGACCTGATGACGCTGCTTGCGCCAGCTCCAGTCGATGAGGACTGGGAGGCTGAGAAGGCAGGTTGGCGATGCTTCGTCATGGGCAACGAGACGCCCAGCCATCGGTCGGGCAGTCGCCTGAGGGCGGCATGGCAGCGGGGGTACGACGCGGCCTCGCGCAGCAGCGACCCCGTCGGCCTGATGCTGTGACCTTCGCCAATCTTTGAGAGAATCGCCAAATGCGCCCAGACGCTTCACCCGCAGCCGACCGCGCGCGCCGCGCGGATGTCCGCAATCCTGTTCTCGCATTGCCTGCCGCCACACGTCTTGAGGGTCTAAGCCCGGCGCTTCGCGCCGAGCTTCGCGCACTCCTCATGGATCTGCGCCGCGACGCCCAGGTCCGTGCCGAGGATTGCTGGCGTCGCCACAAGGCACCGATGGCTGCCTATTGGAAGGCGGTCGCAGTCTATGCCGGCCACATCGCCCGCGTGCTGCGATGATCTATAACCCGCGGCTTGCGACCGTCCCGGAGGGCGAGTTCGACCAGTTGATGACGATCGTCCGCGATCAGGCCGCCCCGAGGCCACTGAGCGACGATGATCGCTGGCGGGCGGAATATGCCGATGAGCAACGCCGGCGCAGGATCGTCGGCTATCAACAGGATCTCTTCACCAGCGCTGCGACAATCCATTACCGCCGCAATCCCGCCGCACCAGTCGTCGAACACATGCCGGTCGAGACGGTCCCAGCGAAGCTGGACCGGATCAAAGACGATCCGATGGCCGCCTTTGGTCCAGCTCGCAGCGATCGGCCATCGATCCTGACGCTGCGGCAGAGGCGAACGATTGTCGAAGGGGCAGCCAACTGGCTGACCGTTCGTCAACGGGTCACGCTTGCCGACGCACCGGGCTCCATTGATCCCGCCTTTGGCATACAGCGCTATCTTGGCCGACACGGCGTCATCTGGCGTCTCTGCGGCTCAACATTTGCTGACCATTGCTACGTCTTTTTCGACGCGGTCGGTGCTGAGCGCACGGCGAAGATCCACATGGTCGAAGTCCGAGACCTGCGGCCACTGACATGAGTGTCCGGCAGCCGGACCTCTTCTACGGCGATCGGCAACCGCCCCGGACGCTACCGCCCGCACGGAGTTACCGTCGGGACGAGAGGACTAAAGCGAAGGCGTTCGCTTGGGAAAGCATGGGTGCGTGGGTTCGATATATGCACCGCCTCTTCGCGCTCGAAAGCCCTTGCAGCGATCATTATCGGCGAACCCGTGAGACTGCACGCGCCCTGACCGTCGAACGCATTCGCGAATGCCGGCACGATGACGATCTTGAGCGCTGTGAGACGATGCTGGTCGAAGCCGGGGCGGGCTGGCTCTACGGCCTTGATCGTGCCTTCAGCAGGGCAGAGCGCGGCGCGTTGCTAGTCGAAGTACGCAACCGCCGACACCTGATAGCTTTGGGACGGAATGGACCCAAGACCAAGGGGCCAAGGCTCGATCCCCGATCCATGCCTGACGACGCGCTCGATCGGCTGATCCAATCCCACGCAGATGTCATGGTGGTCGATCGACTGCGGCAAGAGCGGGAGCGACGCGTCATTGAGAGGGGAGGGTGAAGGATGTACCGATAGAAATGAGGGAGAATGACGATGGTAGGTTCAGCACTCGGCTCCGGCCCCTTCGGCGAGTTTGTTGCCATTGAGTGGCTTCAGATGGTCGCGGGACTGCCTATATTTCTCTCAGTCATCCTCTACCTCTTTGCGATGTTTAAGTGGCTGACAGGCGAGATCGATGCCCATGGTATCGGCTCTGTGGGCGTCGTGATGATGGCAGCATCGGGTTTTGCCGCTGTAGTCTATCTCACCGGCTTCGCCTGCATTTACACTGGTTTGATGTGGGAAGGCGCATTCCCGCACAGATTACCGGAGAACTTGCTCGGTAGCGCCCTCTTCTTCTTGTTGGGGCTCTTCATTTACACCGCCCCGAAGCTCCTCGACCGGATCGATGAGTGGCGTGAGCATAGGCGTCCACGAGCGTAATCGGGACCAAGCGCGCGTATGATCGCCACGCGAGTTAGCTGCAGGAAGGTTGGAGAGCCCAAGACCGATAATAATGGTTATGTTAAACCAGGCACTTATCGGCATTTTCGACAACGTGGTTAGCTTGAAATCCGAGCCGAAGGCAACCGACTTTGCATGTTGGGCATTCTCGTGTGCCGCACTCCCGAGGACACCCTGGTGCAATTTAAGATCGCGCTGCTGAAGCAGCAGCATGCCGAAATCCTGTCAGCCGTCGCCGAGCTCACAAAACTGTTTGCGGGCTCCTTCGAGGAGGCCGGACCGCAACTCGGAACTGCACGGACAACGCTCGCCCGACTGATCGCAAAACACCTCAAGACCGAAGAGGAAGAATTGCACGCGCCCTTGCGGGCACGCGGGCTCACGACACAGATCCCGGGTTTTGCCGATATCGCGGCAGAAACGCGTGATCTTCGCTTGGCATATTCCGCCCATATCGGGGACTGGCACGCGCGAACCGTTCCAGCCAATTGGTCAGGATATACCGCTAGCGCACGCCGGCTTCATGCCGCACTCGAGCGGCTAACCAAGCGCGAGGAAGAAGAAATCTACCCAACTGCACAACGACTTTTGTCGGAACCGCACCAAGGCTCTGCCGCGTTGAAACGATAACGGGGCCGGAACCGATAGCAGCGGTCCCGACCCCGTCGATCGAAGGATCCTCCGTCGAAACGGTGGATAGACAGGCTCAACGCGTTAGCGACGATTCCGGTCCACCACCCCCGTTATACGGTTCATCCTCAATTTTCCATAAACGAGCCATTCCGGCCGTTCCACCCGCCATACGGCACACCACCCGAAGGACTTCACCCGAAGGACATCAACCCCGAAGGGACATCAACATGACCGTCATCGCACTCTCGGCTCGACGCAGTTCGCTCGCGTCGTTCGAGAACGCCTACGCCGTCGCCATTCAGCTTCGTGAGAATACCGGGGTCGACCAGTTCGTGGTCCGCACCGACAATCCCATCCAGCCCTTCCGCGTCTCCCGGTGCCGGCCACATCACCCGGAGAGTCTTCTCGCCCTGGTCGCCTGACCGGGCTTCGATTGTCAGCCTGCGCTCGATACATTGGTTATGATCTGTGCAGCCGTGCGGCCTTCACACAGTTCAGCGTTCGTCGCGTACAGCACCGGTAGC
>Ga0308157_10006449_pt1 | contig 14075 bp, 10 predicted proteins | sample PhyBR1_FD_201035 | JGI IMG/M metagenome (GOLD analysis project Ga0308157, IMG submission 201035) | Phyllosphere microbial communities from UC Gill Tract Community Farm, Albany, California, United States - DLSLB.R1 | ecosystem: Host-associated > Plants > Phyllosphere > Unclassified | place: USA...
GGAATCGATCCGGCGACCTCGTTCTTACCAAGAACGCGCTCTACCACTGAGCTAAGGGGGCAACGAGTAAATACTCTACACGGATTCTGGCTCAAACAAAAATTCACTAGTTGCCTTAGCTGACCGGGCAATTTCAAAACATCTTCCCAAGTCAGATGCAAGTATCAAACAATTTTCGGGCGGGGTGGGACGACGACTGGGACAAAATTGCCTAGGTGACGCTACTCACGGAACGAAATTCTGCGGTCAGAGAGGATTTTTTTGAACACTCTGCATGGCGGTATCTAAAACGAATAAGTCCACATGGCCATTGAGGGACGCGCCAACGAGAAGCGTGCAACGCTTCGCCTCAGCCACGACCACCCGAAGGCTTCACAAGCCAATCTCGATTCCACCGCACCATGTCATGCACCTCGGCCATTGGGAAGAAGAATCATTGATTTTCGATGCACCCAGCAGGGAAATATCGCTGGCGTTTCAGCATTTCCTGGAATCCATGCTTTCCCGTCTTGAGTAGGAGGCTTGTGACCTCAGATACAAACTGATTCTCGATTTTGCAATCACCAAAAACCTGTGTAGAGTATTTACTCGTTGCCCCCTTAGCTCAGTGGTAGAGCGCGTTCTTGGTAAGAACGAGGTCGCCGGATCGATTCCGGCAGGGGGCTCGAAATAAGAGAGACAATCTGACATCAGATTGTCTCTCTTTTCGTTTAGCTGAACACTTCCTGATCCCGGACATGTCGTCAATTTTTAGCGTTCATTCTCTCTGGCAGATTTTTTCATGCTAGTGTCGTCTGCGACCACACGGGAGCCCCATGGCATGGGCTGAGATCGGACTGCAGCTGTCCGCGACCGTTGAACCTGTCCGGGTAATGCCGGCGAAGGAAGTGAGTTTCTTAATGGAACAATTTGAACAGCACCCTGCCCACAGCCTCGCTTTGCGCGAATCAGATGGGATATCAGTTCCCGTCACGCAAATCGAACTTGCGGAGTCCCCCAATGGCCAGCCCAATGAACCGCTACAGGTGTATCGCACCAGCGGACCAGGAAGCGAACCCACACAAGGACTCCAACCATTTCGGGAAGCTTGGATTTTAGAGCGTGAAGATGTTCAGGTCTATCAAGGCCGCGAACGAAATCTGCACGATGACGGCCGGTCGGCGGTCCGCCGAGGCACGGCCAGTGAAGAGTGGGCTGGACGTTCTGCTCCGCCCTTGCGGGCCGTAGACGGTGCCAGAGTAACCCAAATGCATTACGCCCGGGCTGGTGTGATTACCCCAGAAATGAAGTACGTTGCCCTCAGGGAGGAATGCGACGTAGAACTGGTGCGCAGTGAACTTGCAGCGGGACGAGCCATCATCCCCTCCAACATCAATCACCCCGAATCCGAGCCGATGATCATCGGAAAAGCATTTCTCGTGAAGATTAACGCCAACATAGGCAACTCGGCAGTGACAAGTTCCATCGCTGAGGAAGTCTCCAAACTCCAGTGGGCTACTAAATGGGGCGCCGATACCGTGATGGATCTGTCCACCGGGGATGACATCCACACCACACGTGAATGGATCCTTCGTAACTCCCCTGTACCTATCGGTACCGTTCCGATCTACCAGGCTCTGGAAAAAGTCAACGGCGAAGCCAACGAGCTAACCTGGAAAATTTTCCGAGACACCGTAATTGAACAGTGCGAGCAAGGCGTGGACTATATGACCATTCACGCGGGCGTTCTCTTGCGCTATGTTCCGTTGACAGCCAACCGTGTGACCGGGATTGTTTCTCGCGGTGGCTCAATTATGGCCGGCTGGTGCTTGGCTCATCACCAAGAGAATTTCTTGTACACGCACTTTGATGAGCTCTGTGAAATCTTTGCACAGTACGACGTAGCTTTTTCGCTGGGCGACGGCCTACGCCCCGGTTCCATCGCTGATGCCAACGACGCAGCGCAGTTCGCTGAGTTGGATACCCTGGCGGAACTGACAAAACGGGCTTGGGCCTTTGACGTTCAGGTCATGGTTGAGGGGCCGGGTCATATTCCGTTCCATAAGGTCCGTGAAAATGTTGAACGCCAGCAAGAGCTCTGCGATGGTGCCCCGTTCTACACATTGGGCCCATTGGTCACCGATATCGCACCGGGCTACGACCACATCACCAGTGCCATCGGGGCTACCGAAATTGCTCGCTATGGCACCGCCATGCTGTGCTATGTCACGCCTAAAGAACACCTCGGGCTACCCAACCGTGACGATGTAAAAACTGGTGTAATCACCTACAAGATTGCAGCGCATGCTGCGGATCTTGCCAAAGGGCATCCTGGAGCCAGCGCCCGCGATGATGCGCTAAGCAAGGCACGCTTTGAGTTCCGCTGGAATGATCAGTTCTCGCTGAGCTTGGATCCGGTCACGGCCCAAGAATTCCACGATGAAACTTTGCCTGCTGAGCCGGCCAAGACCGCACACTTCTGTTCGATGTGTGGGCCAAAATTCTGCTCGATGCGCATCTCCCAAGATATCCGTGACGAGTACGGCTCAGCCGAAGCTCAAGCCGCTCTGGCGGGCATGGCGGCCAAGAGCCAAGAGTTCCTTGAGAGCGGCGGAAAAGTTTATCTCGGTGACGAGATTCCGGTAGGCAGCACCGCCTCGTAAGGTTCTTCGCGGCTGTAGATCGTCCAGATATGTATAACGCCCCTGGCCAAGCCTTTCGGCTTGCCCAGGGGCGTTATACGTTGTTAGCTAGTTAGCTCAAGCGCAATGACTTAGTAGTCGCGACGTCCACCGCTACGACCCGAATCACCGAAACGATCCTTGCCACCACGGCCACCGAAGCGCTTCTCGGCGCCACCGCGACGGTCGTTGAATCCGCCACCGCGTCCGCCGCGGAATCCACCGCGGTCCCCGCCACGGCCACCACGGAATCCACCGCGGTCACCATCGTCATCATTGCGTGGCTTACGGCCGGAGTCCAGCTCCATGCTGATCAGCTCGCCACCGATACGGGTCTTGGACAGCGCACGCCACTGGTCCTTGCTCAGCTCTGCTGGCAACTCAACCAGGGTGTGATCCGAACGGATCTCAATGCCACCGATTTCTGAGGAGTTGAAGCCACCTTCGTTAGCCAAAGCGCCAACGATCGAGCCTGGCTGCACGCGGTTGCGGCGGCCGATGGCCAGACGGTACATGGCGTTGCCTTCAGCAGCAGTCTTGCGCTGACGTGGGCCACGCTCACCGCGGTCGCCGCCGCGTTCGTTGCGGTCGCCACGTTCCATGCGGGCCTTCTTAGAAGGAGGAATCACTGGTTCGGTCATCAGCAGTGGGCGACCGCCCTGAGCCATCAAAGCCAGTGCAGCTGCGATTTCCAGCTGGTCCAGGTCTTCGTGCTCAGCTGCGAACTTCTCAACGATTTCGCGGAAGGTGCTTAGGTCCTGACCGCTGATGGTCTGATCGATGCGATCGGTGAACTTCTGGATACGACGGTTGTTGACCGAATCCAAGGAAGGAAGCTGCATCTGGGTCACCGGCTGGCGGGTAGCCTTTTCGATGGCACGCAGCAAGTACTTCTCGCGTGGGGTCATGAACAAGATCGCGTCACCGGAACGACCGGCACGGCCGGTACGGCCAATGCGGTGAACGTAGGACTCGGTGTCGTGAGGAATATCGAAGTTGATGACGTGGCTGATGCGCTCAACATCCAAACCACGAGCTGCAACGTCGGTAGCAACCAGGATGTCGATCTTGCCCGAACGCAGGTTCTCCACGGTGCGCTCACGCTGCTGCTGTGGGATGTCACCGTTAATTGCTGCCGCGGTGAAGCCACGAGCCTTCAGCTTGTCAGCCAGGTCTTCGGTAGCCATCTTGGTACGAACGAAGGCGATCACGCCATCGAAGGACTCGGATTCGAGGATGCGGGTCATGGCGTCAAGCTTGTGAGCTCCCATCACCTGCAGGTAACGCTGGGTGATGTTGGTGCCGGTGGACTGCTTGGACTTAACCGAAATTTCCTGTGGATCGCGTAGGTATTCCGAAGCGATGCGGCGGATGGTGCGTGGCATGGTGGCCGAGAACAGGGCAACCTGCTTCTCTGCTGGGGTTGCTTCCAAGATCTTGTCGACCTCTTCGGCGAAGCCCATGCGCAGCATTTCGTCAGCCTCATCCAGTACAACGTACTGAAGGTTGGACAGGTCCAGAGAACCCTTGTTGATGTGGTCGATAACGCGACCTGGGGTACCAACAACAACCTGTGCGCCACGGCGCAGGCCGTTGAGCTGTGGGCCGTATGGCGAGCCACCGTACACTGGCAAAACGGTGAAGTTTGGCAGGTACTTTGCGTAAGAAGTGAAAGCCTCAGCTACCTGAAGTGCCAGCTCGCGGGTTGGAGCAAGAACTAGGATCTGTGGGGTCTTGGCTGGACCATTGGTGTCAGCCAGTTCTGCCATGCGGGACAGGGCAGGAAGTGCGAAAGCTGCGGTCTTACCGGTACCGGTCTGAGCCAGACCAACTACGTCGCGGCCTTCGAGAAGAAGTGGGATGGTTGCTGCCTGAATTGGTGATGGCTTTTCGTAGCCAAGGTCAGCGAGGGATGCAAGCACACGGGCATCCAGACCAAGTTCGGAGAAAAGAACCGTTGGTTCTTCTGGGGTCTGGTTGTCATCGGTGTTTACGGGCATGTCAGAAGACACGAAGAATTACCTCATTCGTTGGGGATGGGCCTTGGCCGTCCCCAAAGAAACGACGTATAGGCTACACAGTCAGATACAAGTCACGCTCATCAAGCGCTCCCCTATGACATAAGAAACCGCACACACTTTGCGGAAATACAACACGAGAAGGCTCTAGCCTCAAATATTGGGCTGGATGCAAGGGATACCCTGATGTTCGCGAACACTTAACACTAACGTGTCGGCCCAGTAATTGTCAGTGCCCAGAGCGTGTGAGATCGGGCACCGCGAGCAACCGCGTAGTGTTAATAGTGTGAAAATTCCCTTTTTGCCATCTCGTCCAGATGAGCCTGTACCCAGCGGATTGTTCATTGCGCAGACGCTGTGGTTAGTGGCCGGAGTGCTGTTTTTAGGCTTTGGCGGATTCCTCATTTATGAGCAAACCGATGGCGTTTCGGTGCAGTTCGGGGCCATCGCCCTGGCCATATTTTTTGCTGCCGCCGGCTGTGCCTGCGGGGTGCTGGGCTATCGCCTATTCACCGGGCAACGGGCAGCTAGGGCCAATTTGACTTGGCTCGGGGTGATCACCGCGGTCCCACTACTGATGCGTTTTGGTCGCTACTCACTTTTAGCTGCCATCATCATGTTTTGTGTGGCGCTCATGTGGCTGCCCAGCAGCAACCACTACTTCAAGATCGTCTCCCCTAAGCCGCCCAAACGGCGCCGGCGTTAGAGCACAAATACCAAAGCCAGGTACGACAAAGGGCGTGCGGTGACCTACCAAAGTAGAGCACCGCACGCCCTTTGCGCACGTTTTAGAGCTGGCTAAACGCCTTCTCAAGGTCATCAATCAGATCCGCTGGATCTTCAATGCCTACCGACAGGCGCAGCAGGTTCACTGGAACTGCCAATTCAGTCCCCTTCACCGAAGCGTGGGTCATTTCAGACGGGTAGTTCATCAATGATTCAATACCACCCAAGGACTCAGCCAAGGTAAACAGCTTGGTGCTCTCAGCAATCTTGCGTGCTGCCGCTTCACCACCGGTGAACTGTACCGACACCATGCCGCCGAAGTCGCTCATCTGCTTCTTAGCAATCTCGTGGCCCGGGTGATCTTCAAACCCTGGGTACAGGACCCGCTCAACTTCGCTGCGCTCGCGAAGCCATTGGGCCACCTGCGCCGCGTTTTCGCTGTGCGCACGCATACGAACGCCCAAGGTCTTGAGACCACGGGTAGTCAGGAAGGCATCCATTGGGCCAGAAACTGCACCAACGGCAAACTGGATAAACCCGATCTTCTCGGCCAGCGCAGCGTCCTTGACGATAACCGCACCGCCCACAACGTCGGAGTGACCACCGATGTACTTGGTGGTTGAGTGAACCACAATGTCAGCGCCCAAGGTCAGTGGCTGCTGAAGGAAGGGGCTGGCGAAGGTGTTATCGACAACCAACAGTGCGCCGGCTGCGTGAGCAATGTCCGCAACCTTAGCAATGTCGGTGATGGTCATCATTGGGTTCGATGGGGTCTCGACCCAGACCAGCTTGGCCTTGTTCTTTTCAATTGCCGCAGCCAAGTCAGCCTCGTTGCTCATGTCTACCGGAGTATTACCAATGCCCCAGTCACCGAGCACACGGTCGATCAAACGGAACGTTCCACCATAGGCGTCGTTACCAAGAACAATGTGGTCCCCCGGACGCAGAATGGCACGAATCAAGGAGTCTTCGGCAGCTAAGCCGGAACCGAAAGAGAACGCATGGGTGCCGAACTCGGCGCCAGCAAGCTGAGCCTGCAGTGCATCACGAGTGGGGTTGCCGCCACGGCCGTATTCGTAGCCGTTGCGCAAGTTACCAATGCCGTCCTGCGCATAGGTGGTCGAGAAATGCAGTGGTGGAACTACCGCACCGGTGTTCGGCTCAAATTCCTGACCCACGTGGACGAAGCGAGTGTTTGATCCTTGAGTATTTTCAGTCATCGATATCAGTCCTTTGGTGAATTCTTTAGCGAGTTGTGTAGGCCAACAGGTCTGCTGCGGTGGCGCCGGCGATGACCTCGCCACCCTTGGTCAGCAGCACTGCGGGATGTCTTTTGAGTAGTTCTTGGGCGTTCTCCAGGGTGTCAGCGACCCCGATGAGCGGCTTGGGCAGATCGCCAAGATCCTTGATGGTGCTCGTTGCTTCTGCGCCGCCGAGTAATGCGTCGGTAATGCTGCTGGCACCAATCACTCCGCGTACTTCGCCAATGCGTGCTGGCAACGCTGAGGTTGCCACAACCAGTGCGTCGGCACCGTTTTCACGTAAAGCTTTTGCTGCTTCTAACAACGTCGCGTTCTCGTCGATTATTTCCGTGCCTTGCTTTGAGAGCGCTGAGCCGATGAAGTCAAGAGCCGAGTATTCGTCGGTAGTGAATCCCTGTTCCAGCATCCAGCTGTCGTTGAAGATCTTGGCCAAGTAGCCACGACCACCATCGGGAGCGATCACTACAACAACATCGTCTTCGCTCAGCTCACGGGCTGTACGCAGGGCAGCGACCACGGCCATGCCCGAGGAACCGCCAAGTAGCAGTCCTTCTTCTTTCGCTAGGCGACGGGTCATTTCAAATGATTCAGCATCGCTGACCGCCTCAACCACGTCGGGTACCGAAGGGTCATAGTTTCCGGGCCACATGTCTTCGCCAACGCCCTCAACGAAGTAGGGACGTCCGGTACCACCGGAGTAGACCGAGCCGTCGGGGTCGGCAGCAATAATTTTCACTGGTCCCGAAGCGCGGTCCGCGGAGATCTGCTTGAGGTAGCGTCCGGTGCCGGTAATGGTTCCTCCGGTGCCGGCGCTGATGACCGCGTGGGTTACTTTGCCGTCGGTGTCGTTCCAGATCTCTGGTCCGGTGGATTCGAAGTGACTGTCCGGTGCACCAGGGTTGGAGAACTGGTCAGGCTTGTAGGCGCCGTCAATTTCGGTGACTAAACGATCAGAGACACCGTAATAGGACTCTGGAGAATCGGGAGCGACAGCGGTAGGAGTGACCACCACTTCGGCACCATAGGCACGAAGCACATCACGCTTTTCTTCGCCCACCTTATCCGGAGTAACGAAGATGGTCTTGTAGCCCTTGAGCTGGCCGACCATTGCAAGGCCTACGCCGGTATTGCCGCTGGTTGGCTCCACGATGGTGCCTCCGGGCTTGAGCTGGCCACACTGTTCAGCGCGTTCGACCATCTTTAACGCAATGCGGTCCTTGATGGATCCGCCTGGATTCAAGTATTCGAGTTTGACCAATACGGTGGCTTTGATTCCGTCGGTAACGCTGTTGAGCTTTACAAGTGGCGTATTACCGATCAGATCAAGAACAGTGGAAGCATACTTCATGTCAAGAACTTTACCGGCGGTTGTCACACTTGTCCTTGCCGATCGTAGTGAAACGTCATGCAGTAGACGTGATGTTTCTATCAGTGCTAGAGCAAATCCTGAAAACACTTTTCAGGTTCCGGTTATAGGATGCGTAATATGCAGAAATCTTGGAGCGCAAGCTTCACCCCCGAGGGTCCAGTATCGCTGACCAAGTCCTTGGGCATTCTGCGTCGCGGCATCTCAGACCCGACGATTCGGCTCTCAGAGGGCGAAGCGTGGTTGGCCTTTGCCACTGAACTTGGCCCGGCAACCCTACATATTTCTAAACCACTGCGCCAAGGTACCGCTACCTTCGAAGCCTGGGGGCCAGGTGCTCCATGGGCTATCGATTCAGCACCGAATCTTTTGGGCGCCTCGGATGACTGGAGCGAATTTGATGAAGCTATTAGTGCCGGATTCTATCCAGAAATAGTTGCCAGGACCCGTGCCGAGCATCCAGATCTTGTGTTTCCAAAAACCGGAAGAATCTTTGAACACGCGATAGGTGCCATCCTTGAGCAACGTGTCACTGGCATAGAAGCCAACCATGCATGGCGTTGGCTCATTCACCACTTCGGTCAGCCCGCCCCTGGTCCAGCACCGGAGGGACTGAAGATTTTTCCTTCCCCGCAAGATCTGGCACAGATGCAGCGCTGGGACTGGCAGCAGGCACGGGTGGAAGGACAACGAGCCACGACCATCAGAAAATTTGTGTCGGTAGCTCGTGCAGTTAACTGGTGGGCAGATCAGCCGCTGGGTCAGGCAAAGCCATCAGCCAAAGCGCCGGGGACTTTGGAAGCGGCATTAGGCTCCGTCCCAGGCATTGGCCCGTGGACCATCGCAGAGATACTCCAGCGCTCCCACGGTTCTTCAGACCATATTTCGGTGGGCGACTTTCACTTGGCCCACTTTGTTGGTCAGGTTCTGACCGGCAAGCGAATTACTGATCAGCAAATGTTGGAGCTTTTAGCTCCCTACGCACCGCATCGACAGCGAATCGTGCGGCTATTATTGCTCTCCGGTGAACGCAAACAAAGCTTCGGGCCACGTTATGCCCCGTTGGATCACCGCCAGAGGTAAGGCCCGAAACTTGACGGCGGTTTTAGGAGTCGGCCTGGGCTGCTTCTTCGGCGATCTGCTTATGCACTTCACTCATGTCGATGCCTTTAACTGCCGTGACGAGATCTTCGAGCTGTGGCTGGTTCAAAGCACCGGCCTGCGAGAAGACTAGTACCTGTTCACGGAAAGCCATGATGGTTGGAATCGACGTCACGTTCGCTGCACGTGCAAGACCCTGTTCAGCTTCGGTGTCCACTTTGGCAAAAACAACGTCAGTGAACTTATCTGAGGTCTGATCATAAACAGGCGCAAACTGCTTGCACGGTCCGCACCAGTCTGCCCAGAAATCCACGAGGACGATATCGTTGTCTTCAATCACCTGTGCGAAGTCATCTTCGCTCACATTTCTAGTAGCCATGCCTATACGGTATCCGAACTTTAGGTGAAATACGTAGAAAGGTGATCTTGATTGAGTCCGGGAATAGAACCACATCACGGTGAAAACTTGCGGAGATGCAAAAAAACTCCCGGATCAAAGATCCGGGAGTTTTTGTGGCAGATACTGGATTCGAACCAGTGAAGGCGTTGCCAGCTGATTTACAGTCAGCCCCCTTTGGCCACTCGGGTAATCTGCCGAGATGGTTCGTTGAAGAACGTTTGTTCTTGTCGGAACGAGAAATAACTCTACAGGAGATTTTCGATGATGTGAAATCGAGGAGCCCCTTTTGCCTGTAAGCCTGATCACAGCCCGAATTTGAGGCCTAAAACGGGTAGGCTATGAAACGAATAAGACCCGTTATAGCTAGGAGTATTCACATGGCTAGTGATTCCACATTCGACGTCGTCAGCAAAGTTGATAGCCAGGAAGTCGCTAACGCGATGAACCAGGCGCAGAAAGAAATTGCCCAGCGCTACGACTTCAAGGGTGTTGGCGCTGAAGTTGATTTCAGCGGCGAGAAGATCCTAATGAAGGCAAACTCAGAAGAACGCGTCAACGCGGTACTTGATGTTTTCCAGTCCAAGTTGGTCAAGCGCGGCATCTCGCTGAAGTCCTTGGATTCCGGAGAGCCTTTTGCCTCCGGTAAGGAATACCGCATTGAGTCCAGCATCAAGGAAGGCATCGCACAAGATGTCGCCAAGAAGATCAACAAGCTCATCCGCGATGAGGCTCCTAAGGGCGTAAAGTCCACCATTCAGGGTGACGAGCTTCGCGTTTCTTCAAAGTCGCGTGATGATCTACAGACCACCATGGCACTGTTGCGTGACTTCGAAGAAGCAGACCTCCAGTTCGTGAACTTCCGCTAGGTCTCTAGCGGCTGCTTATAGCTGGTAATTCAATGGAGACGGTCTCCCACCTTTTGGTGGAAGACCGTCTCCATAGTTGTATTCAACGAACTTATTCGCTATCGGGGCCTTTGCCTTTAGCTTCATCTGGATCTTTCGTTCCGTAGTACCTATCTCGTGACTTTTTGCGGGCACGGCGCTTGATTTCCTCGACATCGTCAGCAAACTGTTCTTTGGTCATCGCTCGGAATTGATTGAACTTCTCATGCTCTTCTTCTGGTGTTGGCCCCGAGACCCAGGTCTTGAGAAACAGCATCTCGGTGTCATTGAAGAGCAAAAGAACACCGGTAATGAGTATCGTGTCGCTCAGCTATTGAGTTACGAGATACGAAACAACGAAACTGATGATCGCAACCACTACGAGTGGAGCAGTGGCGTAAACCCATCCATCTGGGTTGGACCGATTTCTTCTGACCACGATAGGTCGTTCGTCTAAGACGGCTGATATCTCCGCAATAGGGAACGCTACTAGCAGGGTGAGCATCAGCTGATCCAGTGGCCGCTGGTTACTCATGAATTCACTGACACCCCAAAGGAGCAACGCTGCGAGCCCCAATTTGAAGATACCTGTGGTCAAGCGCCCAACGATGGCATGATGCAGGCCTGGAATTTGCGCTTTGGACCGAGAGTATTCTTCCTCCCCACTACGTTGAAAGATGCATCTGTTAACGTCGAAGGCTATCTCTCAGAAAACTTGAGAGATAGCCTTTAATTGATTTGTTCGGTGGGTTCCTAGTACTGGCGGCCACCAGCCATAGCCTCTAGGCGAGCGATACGCTGATCCATTGGAGGGTGGGTAGAGAACATCTGCTTCAAACGCGAGCCGAATGGGTTAGCAATCATCAGGTGCGAGCTGTTGACCAGCTTCTGGTCATTGGCAGCTAACGGCGCTTGGGAGATGCCGGACTCAAGCTTGCGCAACGCACTAGCCAGCGCCAGCGGATCATTGGTCAGCTTTGCCCCGTCCTCATCCGCATCGTATTCGCGGGTACGGCTCACTGCCATCTGAATCACCGATGCAGCCAATGGCGCTAGGAGCGACAAAGCGATCAGTGCAATCGGGTTCACGTTACGGTTCTCATTGCTGCCGCCACCACCGAAGAACATCAGGAACTGGGCGATAGAGGTAATCACACCGGCGATGGCACCTGCAACCGAGGACGTGAGAATATCTCGGTTGTAAACGTGCATCAGCTCATGACCTAAAACACCGCGCAGTTCGCGCTCGTCGAGTAGCTGCAGGATTCCCTCGGTGCAGCATACCGCCGAGTTCTGCGGGTTACGCCCGGTCGCAAAAGCGTTCGGTGAGGAGGTTGGCGAGATGTACAGTCGTGGCATTGGCTGTTGAGCGTTCATCGACAACTCACGCACGATCCGGTACATCATCGGGTTTTCAGCTTCACTCACCGGATAAGCATGCATGGAGCGCAGGGCAAGCTTGTCACTGTTCCAGTAACCATAAGCAGTAGTTCCCACACCGATTAGGGCGAAGACCCAGATGAACATGGACCGTCCGGTCCCCACCGAAATGAGCGAACCGATAGCCAGCAGCAGGGCAAACATTCCACCGAGCAACAGGGCTGTTTTCAGTCCGTTATTGTGTCCATGCACCGTGACGCACTCCTTGAAAGTGACTCAGAGAAATTTTCTTATTTCTAGTCTAGTCAACGTTTCAGACGGTGACTTCGTTCCAGTTCAGGCAGTTTATTGCACTGGTGTGACTGATCCAACGTGAACAACAACCCAGAGTTCGCTCAGCGGGGAATACTTGGCGTTGCTGAACGTTGTACCTTGATAGTTGCAAGGTGCAATTTTTGCCCCTGATCTCCACCTATTCTGATTTGCCTAAGCTCGAAAGCGTACACTCGCAATGTCATCAAGCACTACCAAACCCGTCCGCTCCGAACATAGCTATGGTTTGATCCAAGGCACCTCTGCCTACCTGATTTGGGGACTGCTCCCCGCGTACTTCTTGCTGCTTCCTGAAATTTCCGCCGTCGAGTTTGTCGCCGTGCGTGTTCTCTTCTCGTTGATCTTCTGCCTGATCTTGCTTGCGGCCACCTCGCAAATCCACCAGTTCCTCGCCATGTTCAAAGACTCCAAGACGATGTTGCAGCTGGCTTTGGCCAGCGTGCTCATCGCCGGTAACTGGGTCCTGTACGCATTGGCTGTACTGACCGGACACGTACTTGAAGCCTCACTGGGCTATTTCATCAACCCTATTGTCGCGATCTTGCTTGGCGTACTGGTGTTGAAGGAAAAGCTGCGCCCATTGCAGTGGGCCGCTGTTGCTCTGGCTACCATCGCGGTCATCGTACTGACCGTTGGCCTCGGCCGGGTCCCATGGATTTCTTTGGGGCTTGCCTTCTCCTTCGGCTTCTACGGCTTGGTGAAGAATAAGGTCGGCGGCAAGGGTACTGCTTTGGGTGCTTTGACCGTCGAGACCGTGTGGCTCACTCCCCTAGCCATCATCTACGTCATCTGGCTGTCGCAGACCTCGGGCTCCACGCTATTGGATAGCAACTTCGCCGGTGTACTATTGCTGGCTTCTAGTGGCATCATCACCGCAGTGCCGCTGTTGCTCTTCGGCGGTGCGGCCCGTCGACTGCCATTGAGCACGGTCGGCTCGTTGCAGTTCATTGCTCCTCTACTGCAGTTCATCCTAGGTGTGCTGGTCTTCCATGAGCACATGCCTTTCGAACGTTGGATCGGCTTTGTGCTGGTGTGGATCGCTGTCATCTTCGTCTTGGTCGATATGATTCGAGCGCCGAAGGGCCCGCGTGTGAGTGCACCGGTAGAGATCAACTAACCCTTTCAAAACACACCAGAGATAGCAAAAAGCTTCGGCCGTTCTAGTTGAACGGCCGAAGCTTTATCCATTTGCTAGGTGCTAGTCCCTAGGCAGCAAGCTTGCGGATCGCAGTTTCGAGCACGTCGAAGGCGTCGTTGAGCAGCTCGTCGCCGATGACCAGTGGAGGCAGCAGGCGAACGACGTTGCCGTAGGTACCACAGGTAAGGATCACAACACCCTGAGCCAAGCACTCAGCAGCGATAGCCTTGGTCAGATCGGCGTCTGGCTGCTTGCCACCTGCCTTGACGAACTCAAGAGCGATCATCGCACCACGGCCACGGACTTCACCGATAGCTGGGAAGGCAGACTGCAAAGCGGTGAAGCGAGCGAAGAACTTCTCTTCGATTTCGCGGGCGCGACCTGGCAGGTCCTGCTCTTCCATGAACTTGATGCTCTCCAGCGCAGCAGCAACAGCAACTGGGTTACCACCGTAGGTGCCGCCCAGGCCACCACCGTGAACCGAGTCAAGCAGTTCGGCGCGGCCCACGATGCCCGAGAGTGGCATACCACCGGCGATGCCCTTAGCTACGGTGACGATATCCGGTTCGATCTCTTCGATGTCCGAAGCGAACCATGCACCGGAGCGTGCAAAGCCGGCCTGAACCTCATCAGCGATGAAGACGATGCCGTTTTCCTTGGCCCATTCAGCAACACGTGGCAGGAAGCCGGTCGCTGGAACGATGAAGCCACCCTCGCCCTGGATTGGCTCGATGATGATCGCGGCGATTTGATCGCCACCGATCTGCTTCTCCATAGCCAAGATAGCGCGCTCTGCCGCTTCCTTGC
>Ga0308157_10006454_pt1 | contig 14072 bp, 10 predicted proteins | sample PhyBR1_FD_201035 | JGI IMG/M metagenome (GOLD analysis project Ga0308157, IMG submission 201035) | Phyllosphere microbial communities from UC Gill Tract Community Farm, Albany, California, United States - DLSLB.R1 | ecosystem: Host-associated > Plants > Phyllosphere > Unclassified | place: USA...
TGATCCTTTCAGGGATTTTAATAAGATCAATACCCATTTCACAAGAATTTACAATTTTACAGAAACCCTTCATGATGTTGAAATTGGCGAGGGTACAAAAATTCATCCTTCAGCAGTTTTAGGAAATAATATTACCATCGGAAAAAATACTTTGATTTTTCCAAACGTAGTGATTGGCGACAGGACGGTGATTGGCGATAATGTCGTTATTCAATCCAACACTGTTTTAGGAGGTGATGCATTTTATTACAGAAAACTGAACGGGAATTTCGACCGCCTAATCTCTGTAGGAAATGTAATTATCGAAAACAATGTAGAAATAGGCAACGGTTGTACCATCGATAGGGGAGTTACAGATTCTACGATCATTGGTGAAGGTTCAGTTTTAGATAATCAAATTCAGATTGGTCACGATACCGTGATTGGTAAAAGATGTCTGATTGCATCTCAAGTTGGCATTGCAGGATGCTGTATCATTGGTGATGAAGTCACTTTGTGGGGGCAGGCTGGTATTGCTTCCGGGAATACCATTGAAAGCGGATCTGTAATTTTAGGCAAAACAGGGGTCAACAGAGATCTTAAAAAAGGAACTTACATCGGAATGTTTGCCGAAGATTTTAAAACATATCTCAAGAAAGAGGTGAAATTGAGAAATATGGAATAAGGGTAAATTTAAAAATATAGCGATGCTTTAGTCTGTTTTCGTATACAAAACAGAACATTAGATAATAAAAACCCTCGCATTTTGCGAGGTTTTTGTTTATCTGCCACACGGTAAAATCGTGCGGTAGCGGGGGATTATTTACAAAATCAAAATAGCCTTCTGAGGTTGCAAAAAACTGTAGACCAATGGTGCCTCCGGCAATACCTGTTTCTGTTCTGTACTGAAATCCATCAATATTTTGTGTCGTTCTAAAAGCGTCAGTTTGCTTTTTTTCCAAAATAATCAAGAGTAGGGGAATACCTACTCTTGATTTGGTTATTTGTATTTTAATTATGCTGAAAATCAGTTTTTTGAATTTTTAAAAGTCAATATCACTAACTCTGAAACATTATCTTTATTTAATAATTATTAATTGCTTAAATCTTCCTACACTTTTGAGTATATAATATTTCCTAATTGTTTAAAATTACTAATACAATCATTCTTATTAAACGCTTTTGTTTCGACTGTATTGCCATCAGAATTTGGTATAGAAATAATATAATCATCCTTAAAAAGAATTCTTAAACCAAATGGTTCAGGATTACCTTCTATATTTAAAACATCTATTTCCTCAATTTTAGCATTAATAATTGCTTTAAATTTTTCAGATTTAGTCACATCGTAATATTCCCTCCCTATAATTAAGCTGTCGTCTTCGGCTTTCATCCATGTTTTCATTCGAGGATAAAATTCATCCCAAGTATATATATACTGCGGTAATGATTCATCAAAAATGTAAGGAGACCATAATTCATCCTTATCTACACTTATAATGCATAATTTATTGGGTTCATCTTTGAAAACGAAACCAAAAGATATATCAATATCAGATTCATTTTCTTCTCCCCACGGCGTCCAGATAACAAGAAATAATCTGGAAACCTTTTTATTAATTAATTCCTTAAATTCTATCATATAAAATTATCTTAATGGTTTTGCAAGTTGGTACCAATTTTTTAGATGTCTTATTTAGGACGGTAAACCATCATTAAACTTGAAAAAAGTAAATGATGGTCAATTATTTTAAAGCTGTCCTTAACCCGAACTCAGGTTATTATAGGATGATTGCATCCAATTATTTAGAAGAACAATGATAAAGTCGTTCCAGTCTTTTTCGGGAAATAAAATACCATTAAAATCAAAATATATAATACCTGTAATACTATTTTTATGTTTAATAATAGTGTCAGTTTCAAGATGTATTTTAAATTTATTCATAATCATTACTAGCTGTGAAATATTACCCAAATTACTTAAGAAATATCTTTTTCTTCCTCTAAAGGTGGGCGAACAAGATAAATGAATCGTTGTTCTACAGCTCCAATTTTTTTTAAATTTTCTTTAGCTTGTATTAAGCTCACAGCATTTGCTCCTCCAATATATGTTGGGTCTAACATTTGTACCCCGTCATCCTCCCAATAGCAGACTGGACAAATTTGAAAAAGTATTATTGGCTTTATTATTTAATGTGAAATATTCACAACATGGACATTGATGTTTTTTGTATTTATTATTTACCATAAAATTGTACTTGTTTAAGATAATAATCCATTCCTTGAGAGGGACGAAAAAATGTTTCAATGTAGCCCTTCCGATGTATTGTTAAAAACTCCCCAGTTTTAGAATTAAATTTAAACATCCATCCTTGTTTAGATGTAAATCCATAAATATTTCGTCCAATTTGACTATCTGCTAAATTAATTGCTCTATTATAGAAAGCTTGTTTTGATATTGTTCCCCCTGAAGACTATTACCTCAACAGTATTTCAGTTTGCATTATTATAAAAGATCAGTAGTATTCATTAGATATTTTATGTTTGAAATAGTAAAAATGTAGCAAAATAAAAAAAAATCCATTTGATAAAAGTACATTAACATCTATATTATCAGCACTTATTTCCGTAATATTATATCCCGCTGGAAATAAAATCTTAAAGTTTTCCATTATTTATAAATTTTTAAAATTCTATTAATTACTTGTTATTGATTAGCCTTATTTAATCCAAATGAAAAAACTCATCTACAAAGTTTCGATTATCATCAAGATATAAAATGTAGTGTCCTACCTTTTTTTCAAGATGTTCAATATCTATATTAACTCTATAACAGTTATTTAACCATTCATTTTTATTATAAAAAATATATTGAACCTCATTTATAATAAACATAAAATTAAGTTCGCCATATGTATCAATTATTTCATTAGCTAATTCATCATACCCTAAACATTTATTAAGATATGATTTACTAAGTTCAAAAATATCTTCTATGTCTTTTTTATAATTCATTTTTTATATATTATTAATGTCCCGATATTTTTTCAAAAAATATATGTCCCTTTGCATTTGCATTTCCATATATTCTTATATCTCCACCCTTACCTAAGATTTTAATTTTATATGCATAGCCTGTTGCTTTAGCTTCTATAGCTGTAAGTTTAACTATTCCACTATTATTTACAGGCGAGACTATGCCTTTATCAATTACTTTTTAGAGTGAAAATTATGAAGCATTTATATACTTAAAAGTTTTTACTTATAATAAATTTAAATATATTATAAATAAGATGCCAACTTTTTTCTTCGACCATTATATTAATTTTTTTATTTTCCATGAATAAATCAAGTCTTTTATTTATTAATTTGTGAGAAGGATTTTCTTTTATATTACTAAAGTCAACCTTGACTAAAGAAGATAAATCTACACTCACTCTTACAAAAGGAAAAATTAAATTTTTATTAGTTAAAAACCAGCTTTCAGTTGAATCAATATAATATAGTATACAATATTCATCATTATCTAAATCGAATGAAATATCAGTGGGTTTTTGTTTAAATAAAAAAGTATTTTTTAAAATAATTTCACTTCTCTTGAACTTACCTTCTATGGCAATAACATTTAATGCATTCAACATACTAAAGTTTTTTATAAATTTTAATAGAGTTATTAGTCTTTTCAACCGTATATCCCATTCTTTTTGCGAAGTTAACATCTTTAATAAGTCTAGTTTCAACAATATCAATTCCTTTTATGACTATTTGTTTTGCACCCACTGTTAATGCTTCAGCTTCAAATGATTTTATTAACTTAACTAAACTGGTACCTTCCTTTAAGCTAGCAAGCCCTTGTACCGTTTTTTCGAAAGTACCGTTTGAGAAAACTGTTTTAGATCTTATGTAAAAACCTTGTGACTCTGTTATTTTAAACATATTTTTAAGTCCCTTTCCTCCCGCACTTATTTCTCCTCCCGGAGTTGGTTCCATTGCAGCGAAAAGTAGAATCCCGGTAAATTCAGCAGTTTTGTCTTTTGTTGATAATCTTGGGATTAGGTCTTCTTTTCCGCCAATCATCTTAATACCTAATCCTACCAATCCAAAGCTGTCTTCCAAAGTACCCAGTGCTCCATTAACAACTCCTTTTAATAAATCATTTTCTTCAGGGCAACAGTCTGTAAAATCATTTCCATCAAGATAATTTTGCATCCAAGGGCTCAATGAGTTTTCCTCTGGAGAAGCTAAAAGAGAATCTATAAGATCACCCAGAGTTACTCCACCACCGGCTTGGCCATCATTTCCCAGCGATTCATTTACAATCATCATTCCACCTTCATCTCTATAGAACATAGGGAGATAATCATCACCAAACCCATTTCTGTTGACAAAGTCTGCTACAGCACTTCCATGACTGTATGAACTCAGATTATCCATTGTAAGTCTTCCATCAGGGTCAATAAATCTTATTGGGTTATTATTCCCATAATGGTAAGGCGTAAATCTTCTTGATGTTTCCGCCAACGGATCTACCACACCCCATCTCCCAATATCCGGCATGTAGAATCTTGCACCATAATCGTACATTCCCGATTCCTGTAACTCTTTCCCGTTGTATTTATACTGATAAGCATTCTGCGTGGTTGCAGTATAATTATGCATCAACCCAAACGGATAATAATTGTTGACTTCTACAATTTCCCCGGGCTTCCATCCCTGATAACAAATATTTCCGGCAGGCGAAATATTACAGATCAATGACTGATATTGTCTTGGCTGAATAATACCGTCTTTGTTGGTGTCACTGTAGCTCAGTCTTACATTTCCTAAATGGTCGGTATAGTTGTAGATATATTGCTTCGTTATCACATCAAAATATCCTTCTGAAGTAGGAATAATTCTGAGTTTCATTACTGCAACTTCATTAGGATCAATAATTACAAAGTCTCCTCCCGGGGATTCTTCTGAGGGTTTGGTTGATTTATATTGAAAACCATCCAGATAATTGGTCTCAATATCTCCAAAGAGTTTCTTTACTTTTGCCCCGTCTGCACGATAAACGTTCTGTGTTAATTGCGCATTCTGGGTAATCTGGTTCGGTAAATTTAAATAATTATACTGAATAGAAGAAATTCCTTTATCCAAATGCTTCGTCATGTTTCCATTTCCGTTAGTCAGATTATTATCATACTCAATAACATTCGGCGTAGCGAAGTAAGGGTATCCTGAAGGATTTTGCTGATCATCTTTTACTTTCGTAAGCCTGTTTCCGCTATAATCATATCTGAGGTCATCAATGGTCATGGCAGTAGACGCATACTGAATATTTTCCGATCGTTGAAGTCTTGTGATATTACCGTTAAGGTCGTATTCTGTTTTTTCAAAATATTCTTTGGAAGGTTCGGTACCTGCTTTCTGGTAAAATCCTGCAGTCAGCCTGTTGAGGTTATCATACACATAGCCATATCTTTTCAAAGGATCGTTTTCCTGAGTAAGCGTTTTCCAGTCTACTTCTGCGATGTTTCCGTTGTATTTCGGAAGCACTTTTAATGTGGTATCTGAAGCATCAGGAGCTTCGAGACCTTCTCTTCCGGTGTATCTTATTTTGTATCCGAAAAGATCGTTACCAAGATTTTTAGGATCATTGATCTGGGTCATCCATCCCCGGATGTTGTACAGATAATCTACCGTCTGAAGACCGCTGCCTAAAACGGTACCACCCACTTTCTTGCTTCTCAGCTGGGAGAGCTCATTATAATCATTCTGAGAAAGAATCTCTTCTGTATTATTGTCAATTTTATGTTTGTGTGTTAACAGTCTGTTCTGGTGATCATAGGTAAAAGTTTGGGTGATGATCTTTTCTGCATCAGAATTCATTCTTTTATGATAGCTTTTCACCTGAAGCGGCACTCCTGCAAAATCAAGATCAGATTCAGTACGGGTATATCCGCCCAAGTGATTGATCGAGTAGCTTCCGATAGCTCTGGCTTGGTTATCATAATATACATAACTTTTTGTCCAGCCATGATCTTCGATATTTTTCACCAAAGTCATTACCGGTAAAGTACGGGTACTTACGTTGGCAGAAGCCTGATCGGTGAGTACAGATTTTCCGAAAATATCTGTCGGAAATGAAGGATTAAAAGGATACGACGGATAGGTATCGTAGTAGCTTACACTCATAATGGTCATGCTTCCTGTAGGGAAAGCATTTTTGGTGTAATAAATATCCATTCCGTTTTGGGTAATAGGAGTGGTACTTCTTGCCTCATTGTTTCCTGAGTTGGCAGTCATATTGTTGATAGCGGTCTGCATTGCCGCTCTGCTTCCTGTATTGGAGAAGAAACCAGTATACAAGACTCTTCCGAACTGGTCGTATTTGGTAAACATCCAGCCTTTTGCATTAAAGGTATTGGTAGTGGTTCTTAGTGCTGCATCCTGTGAAAGCACCAGTCTGTTCTGCTTATCGTAGACCATATACTCCCAGCCTTTCCCGGGAAGCTTCTTCTCTACGAGCCTGCCATTGTTATCATTTTTATACTGGTAGCAAAGATCGTCAAGAATCTGCTGGGTCACCGTATTTCCACCTGTAGAGATCAGGAGCTCTGCTTTTGGAGAGGTTACATAAACCAGATGTCCGTAATTGTTATAAATATAATAGGTATCTGCGTTTTCTGTTGCCGTGATTACCTTTCTTATAAGGACGGTTTGCCCAAGACCATTTTTAAATTCTATGGTTTTATTGCCGTCTTCGTCGGTTGCCGTATTTTTAGTCAATACTTTTTCGTTATAAAAAGAAACGGCAGGAAGTGAAGTAACCGCAGTGGCATTCTGCCACACATTGGTAACGGTATATTTCTTTACCTGATCCCCATTTTTATTGAGGGCATATTCAATCTTTTGGGTGTGCCCGGATCCCATCGCCCATTCGGTTCCGGGATGAGCTACTTCCAAAGGTCTGGCCAGAGGAGAGGATTCCAATTTCTGCTGAGAATACGCATTTGAAACTCCGTAATAAGTATTTACCGAATTTTCAGAAGCATTATTCTGTATACCGAGGTTTGCCGTTGGCATAGGAACGGGAAGCAGGCTCTTGGTCTGTCTCCCCAACGGATCATACACCACAGGAACTACAAGATCCTGACCCAAAGGAGTTGCTTTTACCTGTACACTCTGCTTCGGTCTTCCCAGATCATCGAAGTATTGTACAGATTCGGCTTTTCTGCTTCCATCTGCAGAAAGATAGACTTTGGTATAGGTATAATTTTCATTGGCAGTCTGCGCAATTGCCAATGCCGAAAAGCAGAAAGTAAAAACCGAAAATAAAATTTTCTTTTTCAGCTTTTCATTGCGAAACAGGTTTTTATATTTTTTCATCATTAGTTTTTATAGTTGTATTTGTATTCTTTTACGGTTACCCCGTTTGTATCGATTACTTTCGCAAGCCTGTTGAAAGAATCATATTTGTATTTTTCGGTCATTCCTCCCGGAGAAATCATAGTGGTGGTTCCCACAAGCGGATCATGAGTATACGCAGTGATGATAAAACTCTTTAATACAGGATCATTTCTAAAAGTATTCAGGGCAATGATCAGATCATTCTCTTTAGCTGCTTCCGTTGCAGGCAAAGCGTCTGCGTCTGCATTCGATGCATTTACAATAGCATCGATAAGATAAGCTGGTATATCAGAAAGCTTTGCGCCCTCTATTTTGGCAATCGGCATCGTTTTGTGGTATCCCCAGATCATCGTTACAGGAAATCCTGCAGCGTCTGCAGCATCAGGAAATGTTCTGTACTGCACGATATTTCCTTTCTCATCATAGATATCATAAATGACATTTTTTACAGATTGGCTCAAGTCATCCGGTAAATAGCCCAACTGAGAAGTAGGGTAGTAATGAGCCGTATTATCATACAGCGTCTGTGCTTTAGAAACGATCACTCCGTTTTTTTTCGTTTCAGAGCCGATTAATCGATCTTTAATCCCGGCCGCCCATAATCTTATTGAAGCATCACGTGGATAGCTATAACTTTCTTCAATAACATCGCCTTCGGCTGTAATATTCTTTTTGCTGATGATATTCAGATCCAAAGGACGACGTACAGACTCGGTTGTTGCTGAGATGGCATCAGAACCAACGAAAGAGGTTGATATATTGGTCTGCTTAGTAATCACCGAGTTTTTTATTAAATATGAGTTTGAGAACTCGTCTAATTTAAAAAAACCTCCTGTTGGGGTAAATTCAAATGTATTTTCTTCTTTCGCTACCAAACTATTGGCAGCATCCAGAACTTCTTTTTTATCCAGAAGACCATTTCTGAGTATATTGTAATGAAGTAAGTTGGTAGAGGTAAAATTCCCATCAGCATCCAGATTATCAGGGCTGTCTTCGAGTGTTTTAAAATAGTATTTTACAGATCCTTTATTCTGTCCTACTGTTTCTTTCACATTCCTGTAAACAACCGGTCCGTTATCGTCCAGTCGATGATAAATTCCGCTGGTTAATGTATTATCATTAAATTTCTGATAAGAGTAATGGCGTGTTTCAGAATCTACTACAGCTCCATTCGCGAGAAATTCTATTTTTTTGATTCTCACTCCTTTTCCGGTGGTATAGTTGGGAAGTGGAAGAGATTTATAACGGACCCGTTTTACATTCACGGTTCCGGCACCTCCCGTTCCCAATATCTGGTATGAATTGGAACCCGGCATAAAAAATTCATGACCTGCGTTGTCATATCCTCCCGGAGTAATTTTCACATCAGCGTTAGTCGGTATCCCGGGTTCCCATATAGGACCATCTGTATAAAGCACGTCAACATTCACACAGTACATCAGATAGCTGTTACCCTGTGTATCATCAGGATTAGTGCTGAGCTGGAAAGTACCGGTATTCCCATTGTGGCTGTCAAAACTGAATGTTCCCACGTCTTCGAGTATCTGGGCATCACGGTCATCCAGGAAACTAGGATTAATATAGGAAGTAGAAAAATCATCCCCAAAAGGGTCATAAACGTTGGTCTTTTTAACAAAATAGGTGTTGGGTTCAAATTCATACTTTGTTTTTCCACCAGTAGGATATTGAATGGAGCTTAATAAACCTATTCCCCAATATTTTGGATTTTCAGGTTCGGAAAAAAAACATTGACATTTTAAATAGGTCCAGTAATTTTCATCAAACGGTGTTGCTTTGTATTCAAAAGAAGTTTGTTCATACTCAGTTGCACTTCCGTATTTTCTTACCGAACGGAGAACTCTTTTATCGTAAATCCCATTGTCATAACTGTCGGGTTTACATGAAGAAACATTGAAATCATGATAAATATATCCTCCGATATCGCTTTGCAGGGTGTATTTCTGGATGGTTTTTCCGGCTATATTTTTAAGCTCTACACTTTGCAGTTGAAAAGGATCTGATATCTTATTAAAAAGGGCAGTGTCAAAATTATAGCCAAAATCTAAAGATCCGATATCAGGAGAAGCAACCTTGGTGAGTTTAAAACTATTAACTCTTTTAAAGCTTTGGGGTATTGTATATCTTTCTTCACGGTAAGTGAAGAGCAAAAGATCATTTTGAAGAACATCCTTCACTTTAGACAAATAATATGAGGAGGTATATTCTGTAGGGTTATTATGACCATAATAAGCTTTGTCTTTTACGTCGAAAAAAAAGATGTTTCCTAATTCGTCAATAATCTGGAAACTATTATTCGATTGATTATAGGAAATTCTGAGTTTCGTTTGTCCTAAAGGGACAATATATTTTTGTCCTACATCATCCGTTTTTAAGAGAAATTTTCCATTTTTACCTAAAAAATTGTAATAATAAGCTTCCGAAGGCTGTCCGCTGCCAGGATTTACATCTCTATAGATCAAACAAGTTGAACCAAATAATGACCATCCGGCTCCCACATCTGAAGCCCTTTGCTGTTTACCGGAATTATTGGGATGGTAAGAGATACCGATATTCAAACTTATTTCGGGATTTTTTGAAGATAAAGAAAAGAAAGGGACACTAATATCCGCAATCCCTGTAGATAAGGCAACCGGCGCATCTATAAAACTTCTAACCGATGCTGCAGACGGTGCTGAAACATAATTTCCATCTGTTCCTTGTGAAAATAAAGTATTGGAATAAAAAGTCAGCAGGAGTACTACTATACAATTTAATTTTTTCATATAATTCATCATGTTTATTTTTTAATCAATTTAGCATTCGCAGTTTTTTCAGTATCTGTTTTTATTACAATCAGATATGCTCCCTGAATCAGATTCTGCGTGTTAATTTTAGTTACCTTATTCTTTGTTTTCAAATTTTGCAGCTGTCTGCCTCCCATATCGTAAAGAATAATATCAGCCTCATTGAAATCAAATCCAATTTCAACGTAAGCATAATCCGATACAGGATTAGGATAAATCTTAATATTCTGTTTTTCGATTAACTGATCAATTTGCGAATCTCCCAACTTTACAATCTTCCAGTTCTCTTTTCCTAGTTCTTCAGCGCTTGTTCCCGCTAAAACAATAGAACCATCCTTATTCATCTTCAGATCAGAAAGCCTTTCCTCTTTCTTCCTTGATTCTCCTTTTACATGTTTTCGCCACTGCTCGTTTCCATTATTGTCGATATAAAGCATCCAGAATGTTTCATCATCAGCTTCAATTTTTCCTTCTGCCTGCGTGTAACCACCCAACAATATTCCTTTGGTCAGGTCTTGGTTCTTTTCTCTTTTATCCTGACTCTTATTAATCACATTCATTCCCATCAGGATATCTCGATTCTTAAAATTGTAAGATTTCTGCCACTGTTCATCTCCTTTTGTGTTTAAAGAAATCAGCCAAACATCAGTTCCTTCTTCAATTCCCACAGTTTTGTTTCCCGATCTTTCCGACCTTGATTCTCCACCAATAATATATCCCGAAGAAGTAAAAACCATTGTTCTCAAATGATCATCACCTTTACCCCCGAAATTCTTTTCCCATTCTACTTTGTTGTCTTTGGTAAGTTTGATTACCCAGTAATCGCCTTCACCGAAATTGTTGGTAGTTTTTGGTTGATAGTTGATAGTTGAACTTCCTGCTTCCATCCTCCCGCTTCCTACAAAAGCACTACTCCGCGAATAAACTCCTAACAACGCTCCTCCGTCTGGAGTCGGGATCATCTTTTCCACTTCATCCAAACCTCTTCCACCTAATATTAATTCGGAAAGAACTTTTCCATTTTTATCGAGCCTTGTTACGGTCACATCTTTAGAGCCGAATCCGTTGGCTGAATTCTGAACATTTCCTGCCACCATAAAACCAAAGTCTGCGGTCTGAATCACAGATCTTGCCTCTTCATCCTGAGAAGTTCCCAGAGTTTTCTGCCACAATTCATCTCCGAATTCATTAATTCTGATCAGCCAGATATCAGATCCACCTTTAGAAGCATCTTTTTTGTCTAGACCCAGTCCGGAATGCGAAGTTCCCGCCAAAAGAAAACCTCCTTCCTGCGTAGCAATTGTTGCTGATAAAAAATCGTGGTTTTGTCCTGAGAAATATTTCTCCCAGACTTCTTCTCCCTGTTGATTGAGTTTTACGAGATGAAAATCGTAGCCGTTATTCTGCTTTGAAGCTACAGATGACACTGCAGTTTTACCTGCTGCCTGAATACTGCTCCCTGTGATAAGATATTGCTGATCGACTGTCGTGGTGACTTGTGAGAGAAAATCCTGAGTAGAAGATTTAATGTCTTTCTGCCATATCACCTCCTGAGCATATAAAATAGCGGTACTGCTTAGCAGTAATGCACTCATGTAGAGTTTTTTCATGATTTGCGTTTTAATTATTATTACTTTGCTAATTTAACTTTTTTTAACACATGTCACAACTGTTTGATACAAGTCTTGTAAGTATATGATTTTATGCTGCAAAAGAAAATTATTATTGCGACAAAAAATGACGTGTTATTTTATATGATGAAGCACTGAAAAATTTAGATTTATTTATGTATTGATCTCAACTCCACAATTGGACAATACACAAAAGATGAGACTTTCGAAGCTTAAAATAATTAATTTCAATTTCCAATAGATTTAATAATAATCAGTGAGAATATTTGTGTATTTGTTAATTATTATTGTTTAATATTAAATATGTCGAAATATTTTCTAAATTTGTTCTTATTCTTAAATAAAAACACAATGACGACAAAACAATCCAACAGGCTGAACATGGCCAAAACTCTACGGCAATTCTTTTCTGCTGAACAGGCAAAATACGCAGGTAATAATCCTGTGACAGTAAGAATTTCAGAACTGAATACTATTGTTGATCATCTCGACAGTTTAGTGGCAATTCAGACGACCGATACTACAGCAAATACAGGTTTAAAAGCAGATGCAAGATCATTAATGATCAATCTTACGGTGGCGTATGCCAATACAGCCGCTGATTATTTTGATGATAAAGACAGCCCGCTGAGCAAACAGCTTACCACGAGCAAATCTAAAATCAACGGATTGACTGGTGTAGAAGCAAAAATTTATTGCAACAGGCTTTATAATGTGGTCAATGATCATATCGGAAATCTTAGTCCTGACTATGTAACTGCTTCCGAAACAAGTCAGTGGTTGGCGGCTATTAATAATTTTGATGCCAAAGCGTATGACGCAGGGGTAATTATCGATACAAGCCAGAATGCCACTCAGGATCTGAAAGCAGAATTTAAAAAATTAGGAACATGTTTACAGAAGCTTGACAGGCTGATGAAAAAGTATGATATCCTAAATCCCTCATTGTACGGGAACTACAAAATTTCCCGAAAAACATCAGATCTCGGAATACGTCATAATGAAATTCCATCACAGAATTAAAAAAAACGGGCTGATATTGATTACCTGATAATTAACCAGTGTGCATTTTAATTATCTTTCGAAAATACATGCAATGCCTTTGTTAGCCTGATATCAGTATTTTATTTATTTACAATTTTTTGTCTTTCCTAGCAATAAAAGATGCTGCGAAAGACAAATTTTTTATAGTAAATAGCCTGAGTTCGGGTTAAGTAATAATCGTAAAATATTAACCGTGAGGTTATTATATATTTGACGCAAAGGTAAATTTTATGCTCTTATAATAAAGTAAGCAAAGATGAATCAACAAGTTGATTTTATAAAGCTTTTGCTCAAGCTTTGCGAAGCAAATTTATTTGCCTTTGCTTTCTAAAATTAGAAAGTTTAATTATAAAATCTTTGCGTTTAATGATTTAAAAACTATTATCAGAATCTCTTATCCCGAACTGAGGTTAAATATTATTTTTAAGGGTAAGCAATGGCATTTGGCTTCGGCGAATTTTCGCTTTCATTTAGTAAGAATACAAAATGTAAATAATCATTCACTTGACGATATCTGTAAAATACACAACGGGTTTGATGATTGTTTAGCATAACATATTGCACTGTCAAATAGTTAAAAGTAAATGCTATCAGACAAAATAGGGTAGTACTACATCTTTCTGACCAGATAAGATGGCTTTTCGATTCATACAGATTATTTTCTGAAGCAGAGAGATCATATTTTGAGTATTACAGACGGTATTTTTAGTGGTATTGCTAACATTTAATCTGTGACAGATGATTTTACTCAATATTTGTGCATAACCAGATTACTTTACGAGTATTTGAGCCGACATTCAGTGTGATGTTGACTGTATTCTTTTACAGTCAGCAGAGTTTTCAGCACAGCAAAACAATTTTGCTTAACGGTAACGTACAATAATTAAATCACACTAAGCCTTTGCGACCATCTTATTTCAAATTTTTCGCAGAATCTGATATTCTTTTTTAAACCGCTTATCATTAGGAAGTAGTGAGTTGGTATTTATATTACTTTGTAAATCAGTGTTTTGCGGGGAGGTTTATATGGTTTTTACACAGATTATTTTTCCCATATAAAATTAAACTTTTGAGTTTATATTTTCCGATACCGTATATATCATAAAATGGAATTAAGATTCACATTAAGGTTTTATTCAAATTCAAAGAAAAATAAGTAAATTTGTGAGCATTAAAATAAATAAATTTAAAAAACAATAAAATGTCAATTTTAGTAAAC
>Ga0308157_10006455_pt1 | contig 14069 bp, 11 predicted proteins | sample PhyBR1_FD_201035 | JGI IMG/M metagenome (GOLD analysis project Ga0308157, IMG submission 201035) | Phyllosphere microbial communities from UC Gill Tract Community Farm, Albany, California, United States - DLSLB.R1 | ecosystem: Host-associated > Plants > Phyllosphere > Unclassified | place: USA...
GCCCCACTGGCGGCTCAGTTGCTGGCGCACTTGGCCTTCGAGGCCGGTGAAGCGCGCATCGGCCTGGCTGTATTGCAGCAGCTGCAGGCCGTCGTGCTCGTCCAGCGTGCGGCCGTAGATGTAGTTGTCGACGCGGTGCTGGAAGGCGCTGATGCCGAAGGTGGTCGCGCCGGCGGTCTTGCGCAGCGACAGATCCCAGGCCTTGGATTTCTCGCGCTGCAGCTCGGCATTGCCACGCTCATAGGTCGATGTCGCCATGTGCAGGCCGTTGGCATAAAGCTCTTCCACCGTGGGCAGGCGGCTGGACTGGGTCAGCGACGAAGCCAGCTGGTAGCCCGGCGCCAGTTGCCAGACCGCGCCCAGCGACGCGGAGGTGCCGCTGTGCTTGCGCTCCTGGCCCGAAGTCAGCGCCTCGGCCGTCTGGCGCTCGTGGCGCAGCGCGGCTTCGAAGCGCCAGTCCTGCCAGCGGTATTCCTCGAGAATGAACAGGCTGTTGCGCTGGGTTTCGGTCGGCTGCACATAGGCTTCCTCGCCCACGGCGCTGAACTTGCGGTTGGTGGTCTGCAAGCCAAACACGCCGCGCAGGCCCGCAATCGGCAGGTGCTCGATCTCTAAGCGCGCATCGTGCGCCTTGTTGGTGAACGTGGTGGCAATGGCGCCCTCCTCGATCTCGTCATGGCGGTAATCGGTGACGCCCGCGCGCAAGCGCACCGCGGCCACACCCGCGAAGGGCTGGCGCAGTTCACCGCGCACATCGACGCGCTCGCTCACCATATCTACCACCGGCACGCCGTGCTCATGCGCTTCGTGGTCATGGTCGTGCTCATCGTGGTCATGGCCATCGTGGCTGCCGCAATGCAGATGGTCGCCGTGGGTATGGCAGCCCTCGAAATCATGGCTGTGGCCCGGCAGGCCATAGCGCGATGTCTGGCGGGTATAGGCCGCACCCAGATAGCCCTGCGAGCCTATCCACGACAGCCCCAGGCTGCCCGTGTCACCGCGGTTGAAACTGCCGCCTACGCGCGCGCCTTCGCTCCAGCCGCTGCCCACGCGGTAGTCGCCCGCATCGCGCGCCACGCCTTCGGCATGCACCGCGATCTGGCCCGCGCCACCGGTTAGCGAGAACGCGCCGGCCTTCTCACGCGCGCCGCTGCCGTAGCGCATCTCGACGCTGCCCTCATAGCCTTTTTCAGGAATCGCCGTGGGAATCTTGTTGTCCAGGATATTGACCACACCGCCCATCGCGCCGCCGCCATGGATCAGCGCCGAAGGGCCGCGCAGCACTTCGACCTGCGTGGCCAGCAGCGGCTCGGTCGCGACCGCATGGTCGGGGCTGATGGTCGAAGCATCGTGCAGCTCGATGCCATCGCTGAGGATCTTGACGCGCGGGCCGTCCATGCCGCGGATGATGGGCCGGCTCGCGCCCGCGCCGAAATGGCTGGAGTGGATGCCGGGCTCGCCGCTGAGCGTCTCGCCCAGCGTGGCTTCGCGGCGCAGCATCAGCTCCCGGCCTTCGAGCACGCTGACCGGCGTGGTCATCTCGCTGCCCGACTGGCCCAGGCCGCTGGCCGAGACCTTGACCTCGGCCAAAGCCGTCTCGGCAGCGGCCGGCGCCACGCCCTGCGCCGCCGCCAGTCCGGAAAAAGCCCAGGCGGCCAGGGCGGCGCAGGCGATGGCGACCTGAGTAGGGCGCGGCGCCCAGTGAGTGACAGGCGCACTGACAGGCGCGGAAAACTCAGCCCCGAGGGCTACGATGCGGTGCATGGGAACGCTTTCTTAACAGGCGCGGCAACGTCACCCTGGCCAGTAGACCACCAGGCACGCGCACGCCAGCGCCGGCCACGACAGGGCCGGCGCAAAAATCAGGGATACGGGGAGGACGGCGCCAGGAAAGCGGCGCCAGCAGGATCAGGCCTCGGCCGCAGGCGGGGCGCGTGGATCGAAGAATGCGGCGGAACCGGCAACGGCGGCCCGCTGTACCACAGGGCGTGGCAGTTGGAGGGCGAAAGCCGCGGGCAAGGGCTCACCGGCGGCCGGCGGGCTGGCCCAGGCATTGAGCTGGTCGTGCAGCTGGCAGTCACTGTGGCTGTGGCCGACAAACAGCGCCAGCAGCCAGGGGCCGGGCGCGCCGTGGCTGGTGCCGGCATGCGCCGCGGCCCCGGCGTGCACATGCACCTGCCCAGGCACTGCCGCCTGCCATGCGGGCGGGTGCAGCAGCTGGTGGATGCGCCCCAGCGCCGGGGCGAGCAGCATGGCCAGCACCAGCCACCACAGCAGCTGGCGCGCAGGCGCGGCTGGTCGCTTCAAAGGCTGGGGCGGCAACATGGCGGCTGGCAGGAGGAGGGAATCAGTGGGTCAGCAGCCGGCTCAGTGCGCGTGGCGCATGCCGCAGTACTTGCCGATCGCCAGGCCCTTGCAGGCCTGCTGCAATTGCTTCTGGCAGACCGAGTGGCCCTTGCCCGAAGCCAGGCACTGGGCCGCGGCCTGGTGCGCGGCGGCCATGGCCTGGTGGCGTTCAATGTCGACCTGGAGCTCCTTGTCCGTGTGGCCGTCCTTGCCATCGTGGTCGTGGGCCTGGGCGACGGGCCATACCGACAGGCTCAAGGCGGCAAACAACAGGGCGGCGGTACGGCGGAGCTTCATGGCAGATCTTTCAAGACGAAGAGAATAGGAAAACGCAAAAGCAGGTGCATCACGCCGCGGCCGGCGCCATGGCGGGCGGCTGCACGCAGCCCGCGCAACGGCCGCGCACCGCCAGATCCAGGCGCAGCTCTTCATGGCCGGCGGCCTGGAGTTCCTGGCGCAGTGCGCGCAAGGCCGTCTGCAACCTGGCCTGCTGGCCAGTCAGGCGGAACTGCTGGTGGCAGCCATCGCATTCGAAACGCGGCAGCTGCGCGGCGCCTTCCGGCAAGGACGGCATGTAGCGCGCAATCCGGTCGGTATCGACACTGCGCTGCAGCCGGCCGGCCGCATGCAGCTTGTTCAACAGGCGGTAGACGGTGACACGGTTGACCGCCAGGCCCTGGGCCTGCAGGTGGCGCTCGACATCGCCTTCGCTGAACACCGCATCGGGCTGGGCGGCAAACAACGCCAGCACCGCCTGACTGGCGCGCGTGGAGCGCATGCCGGCAGGCAGGGTCAGAGGGACGTTGGCAATGGGCATGGGCAAGGTTGGAATGCAGAGAGCGCGGATGCGTTGCGCGTTAAAACACACACTAACGCAACCGCGTTGCATTATGCCCAGTTTTTTTGAGGAAACTTACAAAAATCGGAGGCTTGCCGCTGCCTCCTGTGATCCGGCCATCAAGCGCCGGGCTTCATCCATTCCCCAAAGCTCTTGCGGAATTTCTGCACCTTGGGGCTGACCACGAAGGCACAGTAGCCCTGCTCCGGGTGCTGGCGGAAATAATCCTGGTGGTAGTCCTCGGCCGGCCAATAGCTTTGCAGCGGCAGCACTTCGGTCACGATGGCGCCGCCCGCTTCCGGCGCCAGCTCGGCAATGACGCTGCGCGCGACCTCGGCCTGCAGCGCGTCGACGAAGTAGATGCCGCTGCGGTACTGCGTGCCCACGTCGTTGCCCTGGCGGTTGAGCGTGGTCGGGTCGTGCGTGGCAAAGAAGATTTCAAGCAACTGGCGCAAGCCGATGATCTGCGGATCGAACACCAGCCGCACCACTTCGGCGTGGCCGGTGGTGCCGGTGCAGATCTGCTCATAGCTGGGATTGTCGACTTGGCCATTGGCGTAGCCGCTTTGCACGTCGATCACGCCGCGCACCCGGTCAAAAACGGCTTCGGTGCACCAGAAGCAGCCACCGGCGAGATAAATGGTTTCTTGCATGCTCCGCTTGTACACGAAGTGCAGCGGGTGGCGCAACCAAGTTGGCCGTACACGGTTACATCCGCGGGACATGGCTGGATTGACGCTGACAAAGGCCATGGCTACATTAATAACCAATCAGTCATTAACATGCCACAGTCCTCGTCCCCTACTGCCCCCTCGCCCTCCGCACCCCTGGAATCCTCTCCGGAGCACGCCGGTGCCCAGCGCCGTGCGCGGCGCAAGAACGCGCGCCCCGGCGAGCTGCTGGAGGCGGCGCTGGATCTGTTTGTCGAAAAAGGCTATGCCGCAACCCGTGTGGAGGAAGTTGCGGCGCGCGCCGGTGTCTCCAAGGGCACGCTGTTTCTGTACTTTCCCAGCAAGGAAGAGCTGTTCAAGGCCGTGGTGCGCGAGAACATCGCAGGACGCTTTGCCGAGTGGCAGTTGGAGCTGGACAGCTTCGACGGCGACAGCGCGGCCTTGCTGCGGCGTTGCTATGCGGTCTGGTGGGAACGCATCGGCAGCACCAAGGCCTCGGGCATCACCAAGCTGATGTGCAGCGAGGCGCGCAACTTCCCCGCACTCGCGCGTTTCTATGACCAGGAAGTGATGCAGCCGGGCACGGCCCTGGTGCGCTGCATCCTGGAGCGCGGCATCGCGCGCGGTGAAATCCGCGCTCTGGACCTCGATACCGGTGTCTATCTGGTGCTCGCGCCGATGATGTTTCTGATGTTCTGGCAAAACACCATGGCCTGCCTGCCCGCCGCAGGCGGCCTGGGCGCCGACGCGGATGCCAGCGCCAGCACGCCCTTGTGCCCCGAAGCCTATCTGGAGGCGCAGGTCGACAATCTGCTGCGCGGCCTGCGCCCCTAACCCTGCTCACCCATGTCACGCCGCAAACTCATTCTTCTGGCGCTGGTCGCCGTGCTGGCCTTGTCGCTGGGCATTGGCCGCGCGCTGCTCGCACGCAAGCACCAGCAGCAAGCCGTGCAGCAGGCGGCAGTCGCCGCACCAGTGGCGCTGCGCCTGCAGCCAGGCGAGGTGCTGAGCCTGCAGCGGCGCGCTTTGCCGCTGGGGGTGCAGGTCTCGGGCGTGCTCGAAGCGCTGCAGGTGGCCAGCATCAAATCGTATGCCGCAGGCACGCTGCAAGACCTCACGGTGCGCGAAGGCGACAGCGTGCAGGCCGGCCAGGTGCTGGCGCGCGTCGACGCCGCCGATGCCGGCGCGCGGCTGCGCCAGGCCCAGCAGGAGGCCGAGGCGGCGCGTGCGCAGCGCTCCATCCAGGAGCGCCAGCACAGCAACAACCAGGCACTGGCCGAGCAGGGCTTCATATCGCAGACCGCATTGCGCACGTCCGACGCGAATTTGCAGGCCGCGCAGGCCCAGTACCAGGCCACGCTGGCCCAGGCCGAGGTCGCGCGCAAGGCCGTGGCCGACACCGTGCTGCGCAGCCCGATTGCCGGTCAGGTCGCGCAGCGCCTGGTCAACAACGGCGAGCGCGTGGCCGTAGAGACCCGGGTGCTGGAAATCGTCGACCTGCGCCAGTTGCAGTTGCAGGCGCTGCTGCCCCCGGCCGACTCGCTGCAGGTGCAGCCCGGCCAGCGGGCGCGGCTGCGCCTTGATGGCAGCACCCAGGAGTTCGCGGCGCGCGTGGTGCGCGTGAGTCCCCGGGCCGATGCCGCCACGCGCAGCGTGCCGGTCTATCTGCAGCTGGAGCCGGTATCGGGCCTGGTGCTGCGCCCGGGCATGTTCCTGCAGGGACAGATCGATCTGCCTGCCGCCCAGGCGCAGGCGCCGCTGGCGCTGCCGCTCGATGCCGTGCATACCGACAGGCCCCAACCCTATGTACAGCTGCTGCAGACCGAAGGCGACCGGCAGACCATTGCCCACCGCAGCGTGACGCTGGGCGCACGCACGCTGATCGACGGCCAGGCCTGGGTCGCGGTCGAGGGACTGGCCGAAGGCAGCCAGGTCGTGGCCGCGGGCGCCGGTGCGCTGCGCGAGGGCACGCTGGTCGAGATCGCCAACGGCGCGGCCCCGCGCTGAAGGCCCGCCCCCATGTGGTTCACCAAAGTCAGCCTGCACAACCCGGTTTTCGCCACCATGGTCATGGTGGCGCTGATGGTGCTGGGCCTGTTCTCCTACCAGCGGCTCAAGGTCGATCAGTTTCCCAACGTGGATTTTCCGGTGGTGGTGGTCACGGTCGACTATCCCGGGGCCTCACCCGAGATCGTGGAAAGCGAAGTCACGCGCAAGGTCGAGGAAGCCGTCAATTCGATTGCCGGCATCAACACGCTGACCTCGCGCAGCTATGCCGGCACCAGCCTGGTGATCATCGAGTTCCAGCTGCACATCGAGGGCCGGCAGGCGGCCGAGGATGTGCGTGAAAAAGTGGCTTCGGTGCGCCCGCTGCTGCGCGCGGCCGGCTCAGGCGATGAAGTCGAGGAGCCGCGCGTGCTGCGCTTCGATCCGGCCGATGCGGCCGTGTGGTCGCTGGCCGTGCTGCCTACCGGGGGCACCGGGGGCGCAGGCATCGCAGGGCGCGCGTCGGGCACCGCCATGTCGGCGATCGAGCTGACCAGCTGGGCCGACCAGGTGCTCAAGAAACGGCTGGAGAACGTGCGCGGCGTGGGCGCGGTGAATCTGATCGGCGCCACGCCGCGCGAAATCAATCTCTATCTGGACCCGCAGGCGCTCGAAGCCTTTGGCATCAGCGTGGATCAGGTCGCGCAGGCGGTGCGCAGCGAGAACCAGGACCTGCCCGTGGGCGCGGTGCGCTCGCTGGTCCAGGAGCGCATGGTGCAGATCAATGCGCGCATGCAGCGCCCGGAAGACTTCGCCGACATCATCGTCGCGCGGCGCCAGGGCGCAGCGGTGCGCCTGGGCCAGCTCGCACGCGTGCTCGACGGCGCGCAGGAGGTGGAAAGCCTGGCGCTGTACAACGGCCAGCGCAGCCTGCTGCTGTCGGTGCAAAAGGCCCAGGGTGACAACACCATCGAGGTCGTCGACGGCCTGCGCCGCGCCGTCGCGGCAATGCAGGCCGAGCTGCCGCCAGGCGTGCGACTGGAGCCCATAGGCGACATGGCACGGCCGATACGCGTGGCCGTGGACAACGTGCGCCAGACGCTGATCGAAGGCGCGGCGCTCACGGTGCTGATCGTGTTCCTGTTCCTCAACTCCTGGCGCTCGACGGTGATCACCGGGCTCACGCTGCCGATCGCGCTGATCGGCACCTTCCTGTTCATGCACTGGCTGGGCTTCTCGATCAACATGGTGACGCTGATGGCGCTGTCGCTTTGCGTCGGGCTGCTGATCGACGATGCCATTGTGGTGCGCGAGAACATCGTGCGCCATCTGCAGATGGGCAAGACGCCCTATGCCGCGGCCATGGACGGCACGCAGGAGATCGGGCTCGCGGTGCTGGCCACCACGCTGTCCATCGTCGCCGTGTTCCTGCCCATCGGCTTCATGCAGGGCATCATCGGCAAGTTCTTCCATGAGTTCGGCCTGACCATCGTCGTCGCGGTGCTGATCTCGATGTTCGTCAGCTTCACGCTGGACCCCATGCTGTCGAGCATCTGGCATGACCCCAGCGTGCACGGCGAGAAGCCGCCAGGCCAGCGCAAGACCTTCTATGACCGCAGCATAGGCCGCGTCACCGGCTGGTTCGACCATGCGAGCGAGCAGCTCGCGGTGCTCTACCAGCAGATCCTGCGCTGGGCACTGGGCCACCGGCTCGCGACCGCGCTCACGGCGCTGGCGATCTTCGCGGCCAGCGTGATGATGGTGCCGCTGCTGGGAACGGAGTTCGTGCCCAAGGCCGACTTCTCCGAAACCACGGTGCAGTTCCATACGCCCCAGGGCAGCTCGATCGAGGCCACCGAGGCCAAGGCCACACAGGTGCAGACGCTGCTCGCCGCGCTGCCCGAAGTGCGCTACACGCTGGCCACGATCAACACCGGCTCGGCGCGCGGCAAGAACCGCGTCAGCATCTACGTGCGCCTGGTGGACCGCAACCAGCGCAGCCGCAGCGTCGAGGCCATGGCCATTGACCTGCGCGCGCAGCTGCGCCAGGTCGCGGGCATCACCGTGACCCAGGTCGGCCTGCTGGAACCCGTGGGCGGGCAAAAGCAGATCGCGTTCTCGCTGCAGGGCCAGGACCTGGCCGAGCTCGGCCGGCTCAACCAGCAGGCGCTGGCGTTGATACGCGACATTCCGGGCCTGGTCGATGTCGAGTCCAGCCTGGAAAGCGATACGCCGCGCGTGCAGCTGAGCATCAAGCGCGATGCGGCCTCCGACCTGGGCTTGAGCACCGGCGCCGTGGCCAGCGCGCTGCGCACGCTGCTGGCCGGCCAGGACGTGGGCAACTGGCGCGCCAGCAACGACGAAACCTATGACGTGCAGCTGCGCCTGGCGCCGGAAGACCGGCTGTCGCCGCTGCAGCTGGGCCGCCTGCCGCTGCTGGTCACGGGCCAGGACGGCACGCGCCACAACATCCGGCTCGACCAGATCGCCGAGATCCGCGAATCGGCGGGCCCGAGCCAGATCAACCGCCGCGCGCTGACGCGTGAAGTGGCGATCACCGCCAACGTCTCGCTGCGCTCGGTGGGCGAAGTCTCGGCCGACATCCGCAACGCGCTCAAGGGCCTGGCCTTCGCGCCCGGCTACAGCTACCAGTTCAGCGGCTCGACCAAGGACATGGACGAGTCCTTCGGCTATGCGCTGTCGGCGCTGGGCCTGGCCATCGTGTTCATCTACATGATCCTGGCCAGCCAGTTCAAGAGCTTTCTACAGCCCATGGCGCTGATGACCGCCCTGCCCCTGACGCTGATCGGCGTGGTGCTGGCGCTGCTGATGTTCGGCTCGGCGCTGTCGATGTTCTCGATGATTGGCGTGATCATGCTGATGGGGCTGGTGACGAAAAACGCCATCCTGCTGGTGGACTTCGCCATTCGCGCGCGCCAGGACAGCGTCGATGCCGCGACCGGCGTCGTCACGCCCGGCCTGGCGCGCGAGCCGGCGCTGCTGCTGGCGGCGCGCGTGCGCCTGCGCCCCATTCTGATGACCACGCTGGCGATGATCTTCGGCATGCTGCCGCTGGCCCTGGCCCTCACCGAAGGCTCGGAGCAGCGCGCGCCCATGGGCCAGGCGGTGATCGGCGGGGTGATCACCTCCTCGCTGCTGACGCTGGTGGTGGTACCGGTGATGTACTGCTACATGGACGATCTGGCCCAATGGGCGCGGCGCCTGACGGGTAGAACACACCACAAACCCGGTCCAGACTGAAACCCAGGCCCACTCAATCGTAGAATCAAAGGTTTGTCGTGATAAGCCTTTGCCCGGAGTAACCCCCATGAACATGCCCCTGAACACCTCAGCCAACGCCAACGATCCCATAGAGCAGGCGCGCTTCAACATGATCCAGCAGCAGATCCGCCCCTGGAACGTGCTGGAGCAGAACGTGCTGGACTCGCTCAACGAAGTGCGCCGCGAGCTGTTTGTCGCGCCCGAGCACCAGGGCATGGCCTTCATGGACATCGAGATTCCGCTGCACGGCGCGCCCGACGAGGCCGCGGCCAAGGGCTGGACCATGCAGGCGCCGCGCGTCGAGGCACGCATGCTGCAGGACCTGCAGATCAAGCCCACCGACAAGGTGCTGGAAATCGGCTCCGGCTCGGGCTACATGGCCGCCTTGCTGGCCCACCAGGCACGCGAAGTGCTGAGCCTGGAAATCGTGCCCGAACTCGCCGAGCTCGCGCGCGAAAACCTCGCTGGCGCAGGCGTCCACAACGCCACCGTGCGCCTGGCCGATGGCGCCACCGATGCGCTGCCCGAAGGCCCGTTTGACGTGATCGTGCTCAGCGGCTCCGTGGCTGAAGTGCCCAAGGCGCTGCTGCAGCACCTGAGCGAAGGCGGCCGCTTCGGCGCCATCGTCGGTCAGCAGCCCGTGATGCGCGCCACGTTCGTGCGCCGCAAGGGCAATGACTTCGAGACCATCTCCCCCTGGGACACGATAGGCGCACGCCTGAGCGGCTTTGCCGAACCCTCGCCGTTCAAGTTCTGAGGTGAACATGCTTGCCCAGGTCCGCCCCGCGCAATTCGATCAATGGCTCGAGCAATGTCGGGCCCAGGGCGTGACACCCCTGGTGCTCGACGTGCGCGAGCCCTGGGAATGCGCCACCGCCAGCGTCACGCCCGATGGCTTCGAGCTGGTGCACATTCCCATGCAGGACATCCCCGCGCGCCAGCAGGAGCTCGACCCCGAGCGCCCGGTCGCCTGCCTGTGCCACCACGGCATGCGCAGCATGCATGTCGGCATGTTCCTGCTCAACCAGGGCTTCGAGCAGGTGAGCAACATCACCGGCGGCATCGACGCCTGGACGCGCGAGCGCGACTCCACCATTCCTCTGTACTAGAAAGCAAGCCATGCCTCTGGCCCGCACGTTGCGTGTCCCGCCCTCCTTACGGCGCAAAGCCGGCACCCTGCTGGCCCTGCTCGCATGTCTGGGTGCCGCGCCGCTGGCGCAGGCCCAGAGCCTGGTTGAACTCATGGAGCGGGCGCGCGGCTACGACGCCACCTGGCAGGCGCGCCAGGCCGAAACCGATGCGGCCTACAGCCGCTCGGAGCAGGCGCGCGCCGGCCTGCTGCCGTCGGTGGGGCTGCAGGCCGGCGCCACGCGTACGCGCACCGAAGTCAGCCAGCCGCAGTTCACGCTCAACGCCAGCAGCCAGACCGCGACGCTCAGCGCCGCGCAGCCGCTGTACCGGCCGGCCAACCGCATCACCTTCACCCAGGGACAGCGCAGCTTTGAAATCGCGCTGGCCCAGCGCGACGCGGCCGAGCAGGACCTGATCGTGCGCACCAGCCAGGCCTATTTCGATGTGCTGGGCGCCGAAGACGCGCTGCGCTTCGTGCAGGCGCAAAAAGAGGCCGTCGCCCAGCAGCTGGCGTTTGCGCAGCGCAATTTCGATGTCGGCAATGCCACCATCACCGACTCGCGCGAAGCCCAGGCGCGTTTCGACCTCATCGTGGCCCAGGAAATCGCCGCCGACAACGACCTGCGCGTCAAGCGCCTAGCGCTCGAGCAACTGGTGGGCACGCCCGGTGTGCGTCCGCTGCCGCTGGCCCAGCCCGTGGTGCTGCCGCCGCTCGCGCCAGCCGACCCGCAAGCGTGGGTCGAGGTGTCGCAAGGCACGCAGCCGCAGCTGCGCCAGGCCCAGCTCGCGCTCGATGTGGCGCGGCTTGAAACCCGCAAGGCCGAGACCGGCCATCTGCCGACGGTGGATCTGCAGGCCGGCTACAGCGTCAACAACAACCCGCAGGGCACGGTCACCGCGCCGCAAAACGGCTACCGCGCCAAGTCGGCCAGCGTCGGCGTGCAGATGAACCTGCCGCTGTTCGCCGGCTTCTCGGTGCAGAATCGCGTCAAGGAAACGCTGTCGCTGGAACGCAAGGCCGAGGCCGACCTCGACAACGCGCGCCGCGGCATAGAACAGAACACGCGCGCCGCTTTCTACGGCGTGCAGTCGGGCCAGGGCCAGATCCGCGCGCTCGAAGCCGCCGAGGCTTCGAGCCAGAGCGCGCTCGATGCCAACCGACTGGGCTATGAAGTCGGCGTGCGCATCAACATCGATGTACTCAATGCCCAGAGCCAGCTCTACCAGACCAAGCGCGATCTGGCGCTGGCGCGCTACAACCTGATCCTGGGCCAGCTCAAACTGCGCCAGGCCGCGGGCACGCTGAGCACCGACGACCTGCAAGCGGTCAATGCGCTGCTGGCCAGCGAACCCGCGCCTCTGCCTGCCGCGCCTGGGCCGGCCGCGCAACTGACGCCCGCTCAGGCGCCCCCGGCTCAGCGCTGAACGCCGGCGCGCATCAGGTCTTCGATCACCGCCGCCGTGGCCTGGGCCGCGCCGCGGTGCGCCTGGGCAAACTCCAGGCAGCGTACCACGGCCGCCGTGCGCGCGGGCACATCGTGCACCAGCGCCAGCGCGGACTGCAGGCCGGCATCGATATCGGTGACGCGCCGCGCCGCGCCTGCCGCGCAGGCCAGCTCCGCGGCTTCGGCAAAATTGAAGGTCGACGGGCCGACCAGCATGGGACAACCACAAGCAGCGGCCTCGATCAGGTTCTGCCCGCCCAGCGGCGCAAAGCTGCCGCCCAGCAACGCGGCATCGGCCATGCCGTAGTACAAAGGCATCTCTCCCAGCGAGTCGCCCAGCCACAGGCATTCCTCACCCGCCTGGGCCAGCGCGCGCGGCGGCGCGCCCAGCCATTCGCTGCGCCGCGACACGCGCAGGCCCGCGGCCTGTAGCGCCAGCGCCACGGTCTCGAAACGCTGGGGGTGGCGCGGCACGACCAGCCATTGCACCTTGAGCGCCTGCGCGCCCAGGCGCTGCAAGGCGTCGATGAACATCTCCTCCTCGCCCTCGCGGCTGCTGGCGAGCATCACCACCGGCCGCGCCGAACGATGGCGCCACTGCGCGCCCTGCGCCAGTTGCTCGGCATCAGGCAGCACATCGAACTTGAGATTGCCCAGCACCGCGCGCACCGGCGCGGCGAGCGCGCGCAGGCGCCTGGCATCGGCCTCGGTCTGGGCCCACACCGCCGCCAGCGACTGGTAGGCCGGCATGGACAGCGCCGACAGCTTCAAGGCCTTGTCCAGCGACTTGGCATTGAGACGCGCGTTGGCCAGCGCCAGCGGCACGCCCTGGGCGCGGCAGATGGTGGCCAGATTGGGCCAGACTTCGGTTTCCATCAGCACGCCCACGGCCGGGCGAAACTGCGCGACAAAGCGCTCCACGGCGGCGCGCGTGTCCCAGGGCTGCCAGACCTGCAGATCGCCATGGCGCAGCAGCTTTTGCCCTTCGGCGCGGCCCGTGGCCGTGCCATGGGTCAGCAGCAGGCGCATGTCGGGAATGCGTGCGCGCAGGGCGTCAATCAGAATCGCCGCGGCCCGGGTCTCTCCCAGCGAGACCGCATGCACCCAGACCCAGCGCCCCGCGCCATCGCGTCCCAGGCTTTCAGGTTCGTAATGGCCAAAGCGTTCCTCGACCTTGAGCCCATAGCCGGGCTCGGCCAGCGCGCGCTGGCGCAGCTTGCGCCGCAGCAGCGGCTGGCCCACCCAGGTCAGCGCCGAATATAGCGCCAGCGCCCAATGCATATTCAGTGCGCTGCGGAGCCTACCTGGGCGCCGGGCTTGACGCGTTCAAGCAGCGCCAGCATATCGGCCTCGATGCGCTGCAGTGCCTCGGGCGTATGGCCTTCGAAGCGCAGCACCAGCACCGGCGTGGTGTTGCTGGCGCGGATCAGGCCAAAGCCATCGGGCCAGTCGACGCGCAGGCCGTCGATGGTGTTGAGCTGGGCCGGAGCGGCAAAGCTGCTCGCCGCCAGCGCCTGCAGTTCGGCCGTGAGGCGGTGCGGTTCGCCTTCGGCGCAGGACACATTGAGCTCGGGCGTCGAGTGGCTGGTCGGCAGTGCGTTCAGCAGCGCGCTCGGGTCGTCGCTGCGGCTGACGATTTCCAGCAGGCGGCAGCCCGCGTAGGTGCCGTCATCAAAGCCAAACCAGCGCTCCTTGAAGAAGATGTGCCCGCTCATCTCGCCACCCAGCGGGGAATCGAGCTCCTTCATGCGCGCCTTGATCAGCGAGTGGCCGGTCTTGAACATCACCGGCTCGCCACCCGCCTCACGGATCGCGGGTGCCAGGCGCTGGCTGCATTTGACATCGAACACGATGTGGCCGCCCGGCACGCGCGACAGCACATCGCGCGCGAACAGCATCATCTGGCGATCGGGAAAGATGTTCACGCCTTCCTTGGTAACGATGCCCAGGCGGTCGCCGTCGCCATCGAAGGCCAGGCCCAGTTCGGCATCGCTGCCCTGCAGCGCGGCAATCAGGTCGCGCAGATTCTCGGGCTTGCTCGGGTCGGGATGGTGGTTGGGGAAATTGCCGTCGACTTCGGAGAACAGCTCCACCACCTCGCAGCCCAGCGCGCGGAAGATGCCCGGCGCCGAGGCCCCGGCCACGCCATTGCCGCAGTCGACAACGATCTTCATCGGCCGCGCCAGCTTCACGTCGCCGACGATGTGCGCCGTGTATTCGTCCAGCACATCGGCATGGCGCACCGTGCCGCCGGGCAGCAGCTGCCAGCTTTCGTCTTCCATCGTGCGGCGCAGTGCCTGGATCTCCTCACCGTAGATGGCGCGGCCATTGAGCACCATCTTCAGGCCGTTGTAGTCCTTGGGATTGTGG
>Ga0308157_10006456_pt1 | contig 14065 bp, 12 predicted proteins | sample PhyBR1_FD_201035 | JGI IMG/M metagenome (GOLD analysis project Ga0308157, IMG submission 201035) | Phyllosphere microbial communities from UC Gill Tract Community Farm, Albany, California, United States - DLSLB.R1 | ecosystem: Host-associated > Plants > Phyllosphere > Unclassified | place: USA...
TGATCACATCGCGCTCGCCAGGCTCAAGCAAGTCGGCATCGGCATCCAACGCGCTCTTTGTGGCCATCAGCATGCGGTCGGCATCTACACGTGCTTCGACCAATGCCCGCGCCCGCATGTCCTGCGCCGCAGTGGCAAATCCTTCTTGCAACATCCGCGCGATGTGATCATCGGACAACCCATAAGACGGCTTGACGTCGACACGCGCTTCCACGCCACTGCCTTGCTCTTTGGCATTGACACTCAACAAACCGTCAGCATCGACTGTGAAAGTGACACGAATGCGTGCTGCGCCTGCGGCCATGGGCGGAATGCCGCGGAGTTCAAACCGGGCCAGACTGCGGCAGTCAGCCACCAAGTCTCTTTCGCCCTGCACCACATGAATGGCCAAAGCCGTCTGGCCGTCCTTGTAAGTGGTGAAGTCCTGGGCTTTGGCGGTGGGAATGGTTTCATTGCGAGAAACGATTCGCTCCACCAGCCCGCCCATGGTTTCGATGCCGAGCGACAAGGGGATCACATCCAACAGAAGCATGTCGCCGGAAGAGTTATTTCCTGCCAGCTGATTGGCCTGCAAGGCAGCGCCTAAAGCCACCACCTCATCAGGATTCAAATTGTTCAGCGGCTCCGAACCAAAAAAATCTCGCACGGCATGCTGCACTTGGGGCATGCGCGTTGATCCTCCGACCATCACTACGCCTTGGACCTCCTGCGCTGAAAGTTGCGCATCGCGGAGAGTGCGCTTTGCCGCAGTGATCGAACGTTGGGTGAGCCCGGCAGTTGCCGCCTCGAAGTCGGAGCGCTGCACCTCTTCGGTCAGAATCGAACCTGAGATCTCAGCGATGAAAGCCGCAGAATCAGCTGCGCTGAGAGCCTCTTTGCACGCACGGGCGGCCAGACGAACTGCTGCTTTGTCTTGAGGCGTCGTTGCTGTCACACCGTTTTGCTGCAGCACCCAATCTGCCAGCGCTGCGTCATAGTCGTCCCCACCCAGCGCGGAGTCACCGCCGGTGGCGATCACCTCGAAGACGCCCTGCGTCAACCGCAGGATCGAGACATCAAATGTGCCGCCGCCCAAGTCATACACCGCGTACACACCTTCACTCGCATTGTCGAGCCCGTAAGCGATGGCCGCCGCGGTCGGCTCATTGATGAGGCGCAGAAGGTTCAAACCAGAAAGACGCGCTGCATCCTTGGTAGCTTGGCGCTGTGCATCGTCAAAGTAAGCCGGCACGGTAATGACTGCACCGTAAATCTCGTCATTGAAAGTGTCTTCGGCACGGTATCGCAGCGTTGCGAGAATTTCGGCACTCACCTCCACTGGCGATTTAACCCCGTCCACCGTCTGCAGGGAGACCATGCCACGTTCGTCAGCGCCCTCTGGCATTACAAACTCGTAGGGAAGCTTTTCTGGATGCGCAACATCCTGCAAACCGCGCCCCATGAAGCGTTTGGCAGAGGCAATCGTGTTGCGAGCGTCAGAAGCTTGGGCCGCCGCCGCCTCGTAACCAATCTGCCGCCTACCCTGCGTCAGGTAACGCACGACGGAGGGCAACAGCACTCGGCCTTCGTCATCGGGCAGACACTCGGCCACACCATTGCGCACGGCGGCTACCAGCGAATGCGTCGTGCCGAGATCAATCCCGACGGCAATGCGTCTTTGGTGCGGATCGGGGGATTGGCCAGGTTCTGATATCTGTAAAAGCGCCATGGGGTCTTCTTCTTAGGTGGCAGGTGGGGCAGCATATTGGCTGCCGCATCCATTCATTCGACAGGGAGCGGACGCTATTGTCCCAGCGCATCTCTGCGGCGATCGATATCCTCGGCAAATCGCGCAATGAACATGAGGGCTCTGACTTCGTTAGCGGCCGCGGTGTAATCGTGCTGCTGGTCCAGCAAGTACTCACAACGCTGCAAGGCAGCCAAGCGCGCTTGCCGGACGGTCTGATCCAGTTCTTCAAAGGCAGGGGCGTCGGTGGCCTCGTCCAGAGCCTCTCTCCACTCCATTTGCTGCATGAGAAACGCTGTTGGCATGGCCGTGTTGTCCTCGGCCCTGATGGGAGCGCCTGCCAGCTCGCAGAGGTATGCCGCCCGCTTGAGGGGCTCTTTGATGCGCTGGTACGCCTCATTGATGCGCACCGACCATTGCATTGCCTTGCGCTGCGCTGCAGCGCCATGCATTGCGAATCGGTCCGGATGCGCTTCACGCTGCAATTCTTTCCACCGCGCATCGACGAAGGATCGATCCTGGGCGAATTGGCGGGGTACGCCGAACAGTTCGAAATCGTCGGATTGAAGGTTCATGTCAAGAAAAAAACCGCCAGCACGGAACGCGTTGGCGGTTCATGGCAACGGTGAAAGAAACGTCAGACCCGAAAGCTCTCTCCGCAACCACACCGATCGCGCTCATTCGGATTGTTGAATTTGAACCCTTCGTTCAAACCCTCACGCACAAAGTCAAGCTGCGTTCCGTCGATGTAAGCCAGGCTTTTCGGATCGATGAGCACCTTCACTCCATGGTCTTCAAACACCATGTCTTCCGGCCCCTGCTCGTCAACATATTCCAACTTATAGGCTAAGCCAGAACAACCTGTCGTCTTCACGCCAAGTCGAACGCCCACCCCCTTACCGCGGCGAGACAGGTAGCGGCTCACATGTCGGGCCGCAGCTTCGGTCAATGTGATCGCCATGTCACTCCTCCGCCTCAAGCAGTGGCCACAGCAGCGTGCTTGGCCTTGTAGTCTTGAACGGCTGCCTTGATGGCGTCTTCCGCAAGAATGGAGCAATGAATTTTCACGGGAGGCAAAGCCAATTCCTGTGCGATTTCAGCATTCTTGAGCGCCGCGGCTTCGTCCAACGTTTTACCCTTGACCCATTCGGTCACGAGGGAAGACGAAGCAATGGCAGAACCGCAACCGTAAGTCTTGAAGCGGGCATCTTCGATCACGCCGGTTTCTGGGTTGACCTTGATCTGCAGTTTCATCACGTCACCGCAGGCAGGTGCGCCCACCATGCCCGTACCCACCGAATCATCACCCTTGTCGAACGAGCCCACATTGCGAGGATTCTCGTAATGGTCGATCACTTTGTCTGAATAAGCCATGATGTTTACCTCTTGAATCTGGTGTGCGACGCGATCAGTGCGCAGCCCACTGAATGGCGCTGATATCGACGCCGTCTTTGTACATTTCCCACAACGGGCTCAGTTCACGCAACTTCGCCACGTTATGGCGAATGGTGGACACCGCGTAGTCAATTTCCTCTTCGGTGGTGAAGCGACCGATGGTCATGCGCAAACTGCTGTGAGCCAATTCGTCGCTCCGCCCTAACGCACGCAGCACATAGCTGGGTTCGAGGCTGGCAGAAGTGCAAGCAGAGCCGGACGAAACCGCCAATCCCTTGATACCCATGATCAGCGACTCGCCTTCGACGTAGTTGAAACTGATGTTCAGGTTGTGGGGCACGCGGTGCTCCATATCCCCATTGACGAACACCTGTTCAATGTCCTGTAAGCCGTCAAGAAGACGCTTTTGCAATGCCTTGGCTTTTGCCAAATCTTGCGCCATCTCTTCACGAGCAATACGAAACGCCTCTCCCATCCCAACGATCTGGTGTGTGGGCAGGGTGCCGGAACGCATGCCGCGCTCATGCCCGCCGCCGTGCATCTGCGCTTCTAGGCGCACGCGTGGCTTACGGCGTACATACAAAGCACCGATGCCCTTAGGACCATAGGTCTTGTGTGAAGCCAAGCTCATCAGGTCCACTGGCAGGGTCGACAGATCAATATCCACCTTGCCCGTGGCCTGCGCCGCGTCGACATGGAAGATGACGCCTTTTTCACGACACAGCGCACCAATGGCAGGCAGATCCTGAATCACGCCGATTTCGTTGTTCACGAACATCACGCTCAGCAAAATGGTGTCAGGGCGGATTGCGGCCTTGAGCACTTCGAAATCGAGCAAACCGTTTTCCAGAACGTCGAGGTATGTGACTTCAAAACCCTGACGCTCCATCTCACGCATGGTGTCCAGCACAGCTTTGTGCTCGGTTTTCACCGTGATCAGATGTTTGCCCTTGCCCTTGTAGAAATGCCCTGCCCCTTTAATGGCAAGGTTATTGGACTCGGTCGCGCCACTTGTCCAAACAATTTCGCGGGGATCGGCATTGATCAATCGAGCGACTTCAACACGGGCATTTTCGACCGCTTCTTCAGCCTCCCAACCCCACGCATGGCTCCGCGATGCAGGGTTGCCGAAGTGCTCTCTCAACCAAGGAATCATGGCATCCACGACCCGCGGGTCCACTGGCGTGGTGGCACCGTAGTCGAGGTAGATAGGAAAGTGCGGGGTCATGTCCATGGCTGGCTCAGTAAAGTGTCTGGCTGGCGAGAGTCAGAAATCAAAAATCCGGCGTGTGGTGATAGCCCGGCGCAGGCCGGGCATCCAATCACGATTTGGCGAACACGTTGCCCAATGCGAAAACCGAATTGGGAGCGTTGACGCGAATAGGCTTGACGACAGGCGTGGTCGAAATAGCGCGACGAACCACCGGTTTGTCTTCGATCTGCACACCCTTGGCCAACTGATCGTCCACCAGCTTTTGGAGAGTGACAGAATCCAGGAACTCGACCATTCGCTGATTCAGCGAAGCCCAGAGTTCGTGTGTCATGCAACGACCGGCTTCGCCAAGGCAATTTTCCTTACCACCGCATTGCGTTGCATCGATCGGCTCGTCCACAGACACGATGATGTCTGCCACGGTGATGTCTGCCGCCTTGCGTGCCAGCGTATAACCGCCACCTGGGCCACGCGTCGATTCGACGAGTTCGTGCCGGCGCAGTTTGCCGAACAGCTGCTCCAGATACGAGAGCGAAATTTGTTGTCGCTGGCTGATTGCCGCCAGAGTGACGGGGCCATTGTTCTGGCGCAGGGCCAGATCGATCATGGCGGTGACCGCAAAACGGCCTTTGGTAGTGAGACGCATCGCAAGCTCCTTGTCTTCAGGCTTGTCCGTTATAGAAACGCCCCGAGGCAACATGATTGCCGCCTGAGGCACCGTCTCCGCCCCTAACTCCGTGTCTCACGCCTGAAAAGCTGAGACTTGGGAGCCCTTCATCGTTGGGCTGTTTTGTTGAGTGTTTCACCCAAGTATAGCACAAATCCCTATTGTTTTTGTCGGGTAACAAAACCCATCAGTCACCTTTTCTCCCCAGCCGTCGCAAACGCAGCCGTTACAACGCGACGTGATCGCCACCCGCCGCCCCAAAAGCCTGCGCCTTGAGCTGACCCAACTGATCGCGAACACGGGCGGCTTGTTCGAATTCCAGGTTCCGGGCATGTTCCAGCATGAGCTTTTCGAGCCGCTTGATTTCCCGGGCTACGTCTTTTTCGGACATGTCTTCGACCTGGGCCCGGCGCATCGATTCCTGCTCCAGCCGATCAGCTTCCTTGCCGGCTTTCTCGCTGTAGACCCCGTCAATCAGGTCTCGCACCTGCTTGACAATGCTCCGCGGCGTAATTCCATTCTCTTCGTTGTGTGCGATCTGCTTGATGCGCCGACGTTCCGTTTCGCCGATGGCTTTTTTCATGGACTCGGTGACACGGTCCGCATACAAGATGGCCTTGCCGTTCAAATTTCGGGCGGCGCGGCCAATCGTCTGGATCAAACTCCGCTCGGCACGCAAGAAACCTTCCTTGTCGGCATCCAGGATCGCCACGAGCGACACCTCAGGAATGTCCAAGCCTTCACGCAGCAGATTGATACCCACCAGCACGTCGAATGCCCCCAGCCGCAGGTCGCGGATGATTTCCACCCGTTCCACGGTATCGATGTCCGAGTGCAGGTAGCGCACCTTGACGCCGTTGTCGCTCAGGTAATCCGTCAGTTGCTCGGCCATCCGCTTGGTCAGCGTCGTGATCAGTACGCGCTCGCCCTTGTCCACGCGGATGCGGATCTCCTGCAGCACGTCGTCCACCTGATGCGTAGCTGGGCGCACTTCGACCTCGGGGTCGATCAGCCCGGTCGGCCGGACCACCTGGTCCACGACCTGCCCGGAGTGGGTCTTTTCATAATCCGCTGGCGTGGCCGAGACGAAGATCACCTGGCGCATGCGTGTCTCGAACTCTTCGAATTTGAGCGGCCGGTTGTCCAGCGCGGACGGCAGGCGAAATCCGTACTCGACCAGGGTCGTCTTCCGGGAGCGGTCGCCGCTGTACATGGCGTTGAGCTGGCCGATCATCTGGTGGCTCTCGTCCAGGAACATCAGCGCGTCGCTAGGCAGGTAATCCGTCAAGGTGCTGGGCGGGTCCCCCGGGGCAGCGCCCGACAGGTGGCGGGTGTAGTTTTCGATGCCCTTGCAGTGCCCCACTTCGCTGAGCATTTCCAGATCGAACCGCGTGCGCTGCTCCAGGCGTTGTGCCTCCACCAGCTTGCCTTCGGACACGAACTGGCCCAGGCGCTCCGCCAGTTCGAGCTTGATGGTTTCCACCGCCGTGAGCACCTTGTCGCGGGGCGTCACGTAATGGCTGCTCGGGTACACCGTGAAGCGCGGAATCTTCTGCTTGACCCGGCCGGTGAGCGGATCGAACAGCTGCAGGCTTTCGATCTCGTCATCGAACAACTCGATGCGGATGGCCAGCTCGGAATGCTCGGCCGGGAATACGTCGATGGTATCGCCACGCACGCGGAACTTGCCCCGGCTGAAATCCTGTTCGTTGCGCTGGTACTGCATGCGGATCAGTTGCCCGATCACGTCGCGCTGGCTGAGCTTGTCGCCCACGCGCAGCGTCATCACCATGCGGTGGTAGCTCTCCGGCTCGCCAATACCGTAGATCGCCGATACGGTGGCCACGATGACCACGTCGCGGCGCTCCATCAGGCTCTTAGTACACGACAGCCGCATCTGCTCGATGTGCTCGTTGATCGCCGAATCCTTTTCGATGAAAAGGTCGCGCTGCGGCACATAGGCTTCCGGCTGGTAATAGTCGTAGTAGCTCACGAAGTACTCGACGGCGTTCTTCGGAAAGAACTCGCGAAACTCGCTGTAGAGCTGGGCGGCCAGGGTCTTGTTGGGCGCGAAAACAATGGCAGGACGCCCCATTCGCGCGATCACGTTGGCCATGGTGAATGTCTTGCCGGAGCCCGTTACCCCCAGCAGGGTCTGGAAGACCTCGCCGTCCTGGATGCCTTCCACGAGCTTTTCGATGGCCTCGGGCTGGTCGCCCGCCGGAGGATAGGGCTGATACAGCTCGAACGGCGAGTCCGCGAAGCTGACGAACTGGCCGGTCACGGGTTCTGAGATGACTGGGTGCATGGTGTGAGGTCCGCTTGCGTGGGCCGCTAAAATCTGCGGTTGACCCGAAAGCCTATCGCAGCTTGGGGCGCAACGTCAGATTTCCAACCTCCAAGGACTATTCAATGTCTCTGTTCACCGCCGTCGAAATGGCCCCCCGCGACCCGATCCTGGGTCTGAATGAGCAATACAACGCGGACACCAACCCGAACAAGGTCAATCTGGGCGTGGGTGTGTATTTCGACGACAACGGCAAGCTGCCCCTGCTGCAATGCGTGCAGGCCGCCGAAAAGACCATGATGGAAAAGCCGGCCGCGCGCGGTTACCTGCCCATCGACGGCATCGTGGCCTATGACAACGCGGTGAAGGCCCTGGTGTTCGGCGCTGACAGCGAACCCGTCACCTCGGGCCGCGTGGCCACGGTGCAGGCCATCGGCGGCACGGGCGGTCTCAAGATCGGCGCAGACTTCCTGAAGAAGGTCAGCCCCGACGCGAAGGTGCTGATTTCCGACCCGAGCTGGGAAAACCACCGCGCGCTGTTCACCAACGCCGGCTTCGTGGTCGATTCCTACGCCTATTACGACGCGGCCAAGCGCGGCGTGAATTTCGAAGGCATGCTCGCCAGCCTGAACGCGGCCGCGGCCGGCACCATCGTCGTGCTGCATGCCTGCTGCCACAACCCGACCGGCTACGACATCACGGCCGAGCAGTGGGACCAGGTCATCGCTGTGGTCAAGGCCAAGGGCCTGACGCCTTTCCTGGACATGGCCTACCAGGGCTTTGGCCACGGCATCGCCGAAGACGGCGCGGTGATCGGCAAATTCGTGGCCGCCGGCCTCAACTTCTTCGTCTCCACCTCGTTCAGCAAGAGCTTCAGCCTGTACGGTGAGCGCGTGGGCGGCCTGTCCGTGCTGTGCGCCGACAAGGAAGAAGCCAGCCGCGTGCTGAGCCAGCTCAAGATCGCCATTCGCACCAACTACTCGAACCCACCCATCCATGGCGGCGCCGTCGTTGCGGCCGTGCTCGGCAACCCCGAGTTGCGCGCACTGTGGGAAAAGGAACTGGGCGAAATGCGCGTGCGCATCAAGGCCATGCGCCAGAAGCTCGTCGACGGCCTGAAGGCTGCCGGCGTGAAGCAGGACATGTCGTTCATCACCAGCCAGATCGGCATGTTCAGCTACTCCGGTCTGTCCAAGGACCAGATGGTGCGCCTGCGCAGCGAGTTCGGCGTGTACGGCACCGACACCGGCCGCATGTGCGTGGCTGCGCTCAACAGCAAGAACATCGACTACGTCTGCCAATCGATCGCGAAGGTGGTCTGACGGCTCTCCCGAGCCGCTTCGCCAGCCGCCCCAGCCTGAGCCGCATAGCGCCGGCCCAGGCCACGGTTTTCGATGCCTTGGGCCCGCGAGACGTGAATGGATGACCCATTGAATCCCGGTGCGGCGTTGCAGCGCCGCTTCGTGAGCGAAACGCTCCAGAACCCGTACAACGCGGCCATTCTGGAGCGTTTGCCGCTTCTGGCATTGCCCGATGCGTGGCTGGTGGCGGGCTGCCTGTTCCAGACGGTATGGAATCTGCAGGCAGGCTTGCCGCCCACGGCCCACATCAAGGACTACGACCTGTTCTATTTCGACGCCTCGGATCTTTCCGGGGCCGCTGAGCAGCAGGTGCAGGCACGGGTGACCGATCTCTTCGCGGATCTGCCTATCACCGTGGAAGCCAAGAACCAGGCCCGCGTGCACCTCTGGTACGAGCAGTGGTTCGGCCACCCCTACAGCGCACTGCGGTCATCCCGCCATGGCATCGAGCGATTTCTGGTGCCCTGCACCTGTGTGGGCCTGCAGCCCGGCGCCAAGGACGAGGCGCCGGCGCTTCATGCCCCGTACGGGCTGGAGGAACTGTATGCCGGCATCCTGCGGCCCAATCCGCAGTGCCCGCATCTGCCGCTCTTCCAGGCCAAGGCACAGAGCTACCGCGACCGCTGGAACTGGCTCGTGATTCAAGAGGCGACAGGCAAGCCTGCCTGAGCCGCGCTGACGATCATTGGTCCTGGAGGCCTCCAGCGCATATAAAACGCCGGTGTGTAGCTATAAAAATAATAGCAAACTGCCGCTACCCCCACAACACCGAGCGCATCGAGATCGAGGCCGACTGGTAGCCGGTGTTGAAGAACCTCGGCATTTCGCGGGCGTCGACCGCGGCGGCGGCGTACAGCAGCGGCAGGTAATGCTCGTGGCTCGGGTGCGCTTGCTGCGCGAGCGGCCCCAGCCGCTGAAAGTGCTGAAGCGCATCCAGATCGCCCTGCTTGATCTGGTTTTGCACCACCGTGTCGAACTCCGTCGCCCAGTCGTATGCCTCATGGGACGCGGTGCCGCGGCGGGTCACCCGCAGGTTGTGCACGATGTTGCCGCTGCCCACGATGAGCACGCCGCGCTCTCGCAGCGCGCGCAACTGGCGCCCCAGCGCATAGTGCTCGGCCGGCGGGCGGCTGTAGTCCATGCTGAGCTGCAGCACGGGAATGTCGGCGGCCGGAAGCATAGGCTTCAGCACGGACCAGGCCCCGTGGTCGAGCCCCCACTCGCTCGCATCCACCGCCAACGGCTTGCCGGTGACCGGCGATTTCAGCTCGCCCGCCAGACGGGCGGCGACCACCGGAGCGCCCGGTGCCGGGTATTGCTGGTCGAACAATGCTTGCGGAAAGCCGCCGAAGTCGTGAATCGTGCGGGGCGACGCCATGCCGGTGATCTGCCAACCACCCCGCGTCAGCCAGTGCGCTGAGATGCAAAGGATCAACTGCGGCGGTGTGCCTCGCGCCCGCAGTTCGGTGCCCATGGCCTGCCAGGCGCGGCGCCACTCGTTGTCTTCGATGGCGTTCATCGGGCTTCCGTGGCCGACGAACAGCACCGGCATGCGCGGCGACAGCTTGAGCGATTGCAGCCCGTTGGCGGTGGCAGCGCTGGACAAAGGGCTCATGAAGACTCCTGGAAGGCTGGCCAAACCCGCCAGGGCGGCCACGGACGTTCTGCGCTGCATACGGAAGTGAAGGTGTTTAATTTTGTATAACCGCACAGACGGAGCAGCACCGCGGTGCGAAGTTCCTGCGGATCGCCGCGCGATCGGCCCTGCTGGCGTGCGCATTGTTCCATCCCCTCATCACCGTCCCTACCTTTTCATTCGCCGCCCATGACGTCTTCGAATCTGCTGCCCCTGCGGGGTGTGCGCATCCTGAGCCTGGCTTTGAACCTCCCGGGGCCCGCCGCCCTGCTGCGCTGCCAGCGCCTGGGGGCCGCGTGCACCAAGCTCGAACCGCTGCCCCCGGAAGGCCACGTCAGCGCGGACCCGATGGCGCTGTACAGCCCGCCGGCCTACGCGGCGATGCACGAACAGGTCCGGGTGCTGCAGGCGCATCTCAAGACAGACGACGGCCAGGCCCTGCTGCAGGCCGAATTGGAGCGCGCCGATGTGCTCATCACGTCCTTTCGCCCCTCGGCGCTGGCCAAGCTCGGGCTGAGCTGGGAGGCGCTGCAGGCGCGCTACCCGCAGTTGTCGATGGTGCGCATCGTCGGCGCGCCCGGCGCCCGCGCCGAAGAGCCCGGGCATGACCTCACCTATCTGGCGGACGTGGGCTTGGTCACCGGCACCGCCCTGCCCCCGACCCTCTACGCCGACATGGGCGGTGCGCTGATGGCCAGCGAAGCGGTGTTGCAGGTGCAACTGGCGCGCGCCGCGTCGGGCCAGGGCGCCTGCATCGACGTCGCCTTGTCGGACGCCGCGGCATGGCTCGCCCAGCCGCGCGATTGGGGGCTGACCCTGCCCGCTGGCGACGTGGGCGGCGCGCACGCAGGCTATCGCGTCTATGCGTGCGCGGACGGGCGGGTGGCGGTGGCGGCGCTGGAGCCGCATTTCTTCGCGCGACTGATTTCGGCGGCCGGCCTGCCCCCTGGCACCGACCCTCGGTTGCCAGACACCCATGCAGGCATCGCGGCGTTTTTGCAAAAACAGACCCGTGCCGCGCTCGACAGCCTCGCCGTGCGCGAGGACGTTCCTCTGCACACGCTGGACTGACCCGTGCAGAAGCAAGGCACGGTCCTGCGCTGGGACGCCACGCGCGGTTTTGGCTTCATCCGCAGCGGCGACACCGGCGTTGATGTGTTCTTCCACGCGCGCGACCTGCAAGGTTTTGCAGTGCCCACGGCCGGCATGGCCGTCGTGTACGAGGAGATTCACGTGGGCGGCAAAGGGCCGCGGGCCATGGCCGTGCGTGCCGCGGCTTCGACGGCGCAGCAACGTGCGCGGCCCGATCTGCCGCGCGCCCCCTCGCAGCCATCGTCCGGTCACAGGCCATCGCAGGCCAGGGCCGGCAAGCCATCCCAAGAGGGCCCGCGCCGTGACGCAGGCCGCCGCACTCCAACCGCTTCTGGCCGCCCGCGCACCGCGGAGAGACCCGCACCTCGCGGCGGAACACTGGCTTTGGTGCTAATGGCCGCATGGCTCGCCCTGCTGGCGTGGGGCGCTTGGTCGCACCGGCTGCCGATGTGGTGGCTCGGGGCCCTGGCAGGCCTCAATCTGGTCACGTTCGCCGTGTATGCGACCGACAAGGCCGCGGCGCAGAGCGGCGGGCGGCGCACCAGCGAAAAGCGCCTGCACCTGCTGGCCGTGCTGGGCGGCTGGCCGGCCGCGTGGTGGGCGCAGCAATGGCTGCGGCACAAGTCGAGCAAGGCATCGTTCCGCTCTGCGTACTGGGGCACGGTGGTTGTGCACTGCGTTGCGCTGGTGGCCGTGCTTTTCTGGCAAGGCGCCCTGTTGCTACATTTTCGATAGCGATACGCCGCCGTATTGATTGCGCTGGAGGCCTTTTTGACCAATAACCTTGCTGAGCCGCCCTTGATCGACTGGGATGCGTCCGACACCCCGGCCTAGCCCTGCCCTACAGCGCGGCCACCAGGGCAAAGGCCCAATGGGCGCTGAATCCACAGCGAGAGGAAACCCATGAAGCCCTTCGTCCTCGACCCGGACATGACGTCCTCGGCCGGAACCTTCTACCCCACCGGCTATGTCTTCGCCCTCTTCCCCGACGAGGCCCACGCGCGGGATGCCGCCGAGGCGCTTTCGGCCAGCGGCGAGCGCAGCGACATCGCCCACGCCACGCCCGATGCGATCCTTCAGCACATCGTGCGCACGCTGGGCAATGCCGACACCCCTTTACCCTCGGTGGGCGCCGAAGGCGTCATCGTGCGCCGCATTTCGGACCTGGCCTCCGCCGGGCACCACGGCCTGCTGGTGAAAGTCGGCGACGATGACGATGCCGAAACCCTGCAGGCGGCGCTGGAGCCGCACGGCGCCGAAGCCGCGTTCTACTATCGCCGACTCATCATCGAAGACCTGATCCCGCAACCCATCCCTTGAGACTCGGCCGATGCGGGGGCGCCCTGCCCCCGCGCCGCACGGCGTTCGGGGGTTTGGCCGCATTGGCCTTTGCCGCCCCTGCCGATATAGTGCGGCCATGGCCTGTCTTCCCGCTTCGTCTGCCGGATGCTTTCCCTGCGCAGCGGCAGCGCCTGCTTCGGCCATTCTCCGGCGGCTCACCTTCAGCCGCCATGCCGGCCCCCGGTGACCGCATGGATGCGCCGCGCACACCGCAAGGTCCCCGCCGGCGCCCCTGGACGTCCGGCCTCACCGGGCCTTTCATCGCCATCCTGATTCTTCAGGCCATCGTGGCCTCCGGCAGCCTGTACGTGCTGTCCACGGTGCGTGCCTTCGTGGCTGGCGAAAGCCAATGGACCAAGGGCCAGAAAGACGCCATCCACCACCTGGGCCAGTACGTGGCCGCCGGCGAGGGCCGGATGTACGAGCAGTTCCACCAGGCGCTGCAGATCCCCATGGCCGACCGCGAGGCGCGCCTGATGATCGAAGCGCCGGACCCTGACCTGGCAGGCGCCCGCGAGGCTTTTCTGCGTGGCGGCAACCACCCCAGCGACGTCACCGGGCTGATCTGGATGCTGCACCTGTTTCGCGACTACGAAGTCCTGCGCGAGCCGATCCGGCACTGGATACAGGGCGACGAATACCTGCTGCGGCTGGACGCACTGTCGCGCGAGATCCGCGCGGGCTACATGGCCGGCGGGGTCACGCCGGAGATGGCACAGCGCTGGCAGCGGCAGGTGGACGAGATAGACGTGGGCGTGACGCCGGCAGCCACCGATTTCAGCGCATCCATGGGGGAAAGCTCGCGGCGCATCATGGGCTGGCTGCTGTGGCTGAACGTGGCCACGGTCGCCGCGCTGATCGCGCTCACGGTGGCCCACACACGCCAGCTGATGGGCCAGCGCCGGCAGGTCGAGGCCACGCTGGAGGCCGAGCGTGAGCAGGCGCGCACCACGCTGGCCGCCATCGGCGACGGCATCGTCACCACGGATTTGCACGGCAACGTGCGCTACATGAACCCGGCAGCGGAAAGCCTGCTGGCCCGCACCCGCGAAGCCAGCATCGGCATGCCCCTGGCCGAACTGCTGCACGTCGGCCAGCGCGAATCGCAGAGCGATGGCGATGGCAGCGATGGCATTGGCGGCGCACTCGCCGGTGTGCCCGCCAGCCTGCAAAGCACCGCACAGCTGCTGGAGCGCGCACTGCACGGCAGCTCGGCACAACACGACGAGCGCCCGCACCGCATCGTGCGGCCCGACGCCAGCACCGTGCCCGTCACGCTGGTGGGCTCGCCGCTGATGAACCAGGGGCAGCTGGCCGGCGCCGTGCTGGTGCTGCACGACGTGACGC
>Ga0308157_10006458_pt1 | contig 14061 bp, 10 predicted proteins | sample PhyBR1_FD_201035 | JGI IMG/M metagenome (GOLD analysis project Ga0308157, IMG submission 201035) | Phyllosphere microbial communities from UC Gill Tract Community Farm, Albany, California, United States - DLSLB.R1 | ecosystem: Host-associated > Plants > Phyllosphere > Unclassified | place: USA...
GCAAGCAGCTGATAAGGCTCCCCCCCCCCCTCCATCCTGAAACGCTTCGCAATTCGTCGACGTATCCCGTCGCTATCGGGCAGCAGATTATCGAAATAGTTTTCCACCACCGGGCCGCGATACGGCGCATTCCCCGGTTTCTTCAACCGCTGGGCATGCGTGCGCCGTCCCACGCTACCAAGGCTCCATCTTCTTGGTTCGCGGGACCACTTTGGATGGCGCGGCCACACTTACCTTCTTGGGCTTGGTTGCTGGCACAGGCCGGCCACCTGCTGGCGCACAATCTGGCATAGTATCCAATATCAACGCTTCACCAGATTCACCAGATTTATCGTTTTGAGCCAACACGATCTCACCGCCGAGCAGTCGTAGAATCGTGAACAGCCGCTCGACGCTCGTGGCGGCTGGGTTCGCCTCGATCTTTGCATAGCTCTGTTGGGTCACTCCAAACAATGCGGCTACCTCGGCCTGCGACAAGCCTGCGTGCTTACGAAAGCCGACAAGTAGTGGTCGTAGTTGCTGCAAAGTTCGGATGGGGTAATCCATGATCAGGCTCCAATCACCTCTTACAGTATATAAGCTGTAAATTCAATTTACAGCTAGTGGGTTGTATTGGGTAATTTCGGCACGCCGAGCAACGATCCCGAATTTTTAGCCCAGCCGTCCAGCCAGCCACAGCGCGACATTGCTGGCGTATCGGTGAACCGAATGCATTGCGTGAGGCGTCGTCGCCAGACTGTTCCCTGGCGCCTCGCTCACGAAGTCCGGGTAGCCTGAGGCTGGATTCCAGTTGTAGTCGGCGAAATGGTGGAAAGTGGACTCTGCAAGCACCGGGCCGCTACCGCCGGCCGCTTCGATTGCGACGGCGATATTGAACGGGTTGCCGGTGGCCTTGCTGACGCCGGTGGCGATCACGCGTGCATTCGCCACGCCGGCCGGTGCGTCGACCGCGCCCTCGTGCGGATGTGCCGGCAGATAGTGCAGCAAGCCGTCGTCAGACTCGGCATCGCGCAACACAGGATGCGCCGGGCTGACGATGGTGATGCGCTGGGCGTCGCCGTTGGCGCCCGAATGGAAATTAGGCCACAGGATTTGCGGCGTGCCGCGATCGTCCGGCGCGGGCGGCAAGCTGCCTGCGGCGCGATTGTGGTTATGGAAAATATGCATGGCGCCGAGCACGTCTATCGAGCAGATGGAGCAGCCCAAGTCCATATGATCGCGCGTGATCATCAAGCCGCCACCCCGGCGGTGGAACGCGGAGAGCCCCGCGCGGTCGTCGGCGTGCAAGCCGTCGCCGGTGTCGACCGCGAACAGCCATACCTGGCCGTAGTCCGACTCCGCCAATGTCGACAGCACCGGATCGGCACTGCCGACACTGACGCGGTCGCGCGCAGTCACCTCGAACAGCGGCTGGCCATCGTCGCCGGTCAAGCCGGCCAACAAGTCGCGCAGCAAGGAGAAGCGGCCGATATGCCAGTCATTGTCGGTGGTGACGATGGTGGTCTGCAAAAGAATTTTGATGGGCTTGTTCATGGCGTCTTTCTTACAATTTGTGATCGATGAGATCGGACCATAGACCGCCTCCGGCGTCAAGCGCAAACGGGATCTTCATCTGTCCACCATAAAGGTGATCGCCGCATCAACCGGCGGGCCGCCCGGTTGATCAACCGCCGTTTCGAAGTGGCCGCCTACACGATTGCCGGCAGGGTCCTCCAAAGTGCCACGGGCAACCAGCGTGTATTCGCCTGCCCGCCAGGGCGCTTGCGGCGTGAAGGTCCAGACCCTCTCGCCATCCTTCAACCGCGCGCTGCCAGCGACGCGCCGGTGTCGATGGTCCGCGACCGCCAGGTAGCCGGCGTCACGGCCATCGATGGCGCCATCCAGTCTCACCACCAGCGCCTGCTTCGACCCTGCCGCGACCGGCGACAACCGCCATGCCGACGGCACCGGCCCATCCTCGCGGGCAGGCCCGACATTCCAGCGCTGAAGGGGATGTCCGTCCAGCGTCAGCACAACGTCGTCCCCCGCCGCAAGAATCGGCCCCATCTCCTCGCGCGCAAGCAGGCCGGTCTTGACGCGGCCGGGATGCATCAGGATCGTCAGTATCTTGCCGTCCGGAGACCACAGCTCCTGCGGCAAGAACGGCTGCTGCACCGGACTGCCATCGGCGTGCCGCAAGGCCAGCCTGGGCAGCACCGCCCCTTCGACCGGCGCCGCGAACCGGATGGAGATGCGCAGCAGGTTGGCGGGAACCTCGGCCGCCGATGGCTGGACCTGCACCACGCCCGGCGCCGCTTGCACGGCAGCCGTCGCACTCAGCACCGCAAACAAGGCGGCGACGATCAGTCGACCGGGGCGCACCGCTTACTCCGATGCCTTGATCAACTCAGGGAATCCCTCTTCCTTCATCAGTATGTCCACGCGCGGCTTGGCATACTGCTGCTGGAAGGCGTTGCCCCGGAAGCTAAATTCCGGAAACGCGTATTCCGACACATGGTCGCTCAGGCGGAAGCTCAGCTCCTTCCCTATCGAGACCAGTTGCAGCGCATCCCGCTCCAGTTGGCGGCGCACGACGACGATGGACTTGTCGTCGAGGTTGTCGACTCGCAGCGTGCCAGACAGCGGAACCTGCGCCACGTCCAGCCCAGTGACCTGCCCGTACGGCACGTTCTTCTCGATGCCTGGCCGAGCGCCCGCCGCCTCCAGCTGCGACACCGGAATCAGGTTCGACACCCGGTTAAAATTCACCAGCAAAAGTACATCCTCGGCCTTGCCCTCGCGGGTCGTGGTGTACGAGATCATGTCGGCGGGGGTGTTGCCATAGCCCAGTTCGGCGACGGTCTTGCCGCGGATATGGGCGCCATCCTTCAGGTCGTCGAGCGGGATGGTCACCAGCGGCGTGCAGGTGTACGCCGCGACAAGGTAAGACTTGCCGCCCCAGCTGGCAAAGCTCATCGCCCGCACCGGCGCCCGCGTTTCGATCAGGTTGTGGCCGGCATGATAAATCTCCACCGACGTCACCGACTGCTCGGCGCCAAATGGATACTTGATGCGCCGCAGCGTCGAGGCGAAGTCCTGGTTGGAGAGGCCGGCGACGAACAGCTCGCCGTTGCGCCACTTCATGTCGGTGGCGGTGAAGCTGCGCTCAGGCGTGTCCCGCCAAAAGCTGTTGTCCGTGGTGGGCGCGTTGCGCAGGGCGATCGAGGTCGATGGCGCCGCTTGCAGGTTGATGCGGCGAGTCTTTTTGTCGCTGGTCACGACGATCAGCGCCGGCTTTTTCGCCGGGCCGTAGCTGACCGCCACATACACTTCGCCGGTGCCGGGCCGGACTACCATGTCCTCGACGGTGACCTTGGCGCCGCCGACTTCGCGCGACAGGCGCGGCTCCAGGTCCAGCACATTGAATATCTTTCCGGACGGCTGTTGCGCCGCCGCCGGCAGCGTGATCGCGTGGACGCGCGCCGCTTTCCAGTCGGCGACGAACAGGATGTTGTCCGGTCCGGCGGCAAGGCGGGAGATCGATTTCACGTCCGCCGCCGAGGCGCCGGTGGCGGCAAGCAGCAAGCCGGATATGGCGATGAATGGGATACGCATGAACTACTCCTATTGAAGATTGAAGATGAAATTCCAGCCGTGCTTACTTGACCGGTATCAGGACCGGCTTCTTCGCCTCCTTCACCATGAACACCACGAACTTGGCCGGCTTGGTCGCGCTCGCGTTCCGGCCCACCGTGTGGATGTCGCCCGGGCCTTCGTAAAATGTCTGGCCCGCCGTCAGCGTCTGTTCCTTGCCGCCTTTGACGCCCATGACGATGGAGCCTTCCAGCACGTAGATGAAGGCATGCGCGTCGTGGCGATGGACCGGGTCGACAGCGCCCGGCGGATATTCGACCATCAGCATCAACCCCTCTTTGCCGGGCAGGTCATTGAATGGCTTGGTGATCAGCGGCGCGACCACGGCATCGGCCGCGGCGCTGGCGTGCTGCGTGGCGAGCAAGCCAGCCGTGGTACACATGATGGCGATGAGATTTTTAATTTTGGACATGACGTTTCTCCTGTTGTTGGCAATACGAGTCTAGTAATGGAGGCCGGTGCGGTGGAGCGATTCATGCAGCCCGAGATCCATCGCCTTGATGACGACCTGGGTCCGGGTGGACACGCCCAGCTTCCTGAACAACTGCTTCATATGAGTCTTCACCGTCCCGACTCCGATCCCCAGTCCACGGGCGATCACCTTGTCGGAACTGCCGCGTACCAGCACCTGCAATACCTCGGCCTCGCGCCGGGTCAAGGGCGCGCGTTGTAGTTCCTCGGCTTGCAGGCGGCCGGCCACGGGGCTGAGATAGCAACCGCCCCGGCTCAGCATGCGCACGGCCTCGATCAGCTCGCCGGCATCGCAGCCCTGGATGACATAGCCGCGCACACCGCTTTCCATCGCATGCCGGATCGCCTCCGCTTTCACCTGATAGGTCAGCACGAGTACCGGCGCACCGCGCGTCGCGTTGACGCCGGACTCGTAGTCGGCGATGACCACGCAAGTGGATCCGGCCGGCGGTACGCCATGCGCATCGGTGCTGAGAAGGAAGTCCGGCTGGGTGGACAATATGGCGCGCAAGCCCGCGCTGACGATGGGACACTGGTGCATCAGATGGACTTGGATCGCGCGCGGGCCGGCCAGCTGGGCAGGAAAGCGCTTCATGGCTTGACCAGCGCGACGATGCAGATGATGCCGTGCCGCGCCATCTTGGTGTACGGGCACACGCGCTCCGCGTTGCGCACCAGTTCCTCCGCCGTGGCGATTGGAACACCGGGCATGTCGATGGAGACTTCGGCAACCAGCATGTAAAGCCCGTCCACCGGATCCCGTCCAAAAGCGACCGAGGCGTCGACCGAGCAGCCCTCAAGCTTGATGTCGGACTTCGTCGCCAGCAGCGTCAGCGCGCCGTGGAAGCAGGCGGCCAGGGCGGCCGCAAACAACTGCTCCGGATTGGCGCCGCCGCCGGGGCCGCCCAACGCTTTCGGCAACCGCAGCTCGATATCCAGCGCGCCGTCGTCCGACCGCACCTTGCCCGAAGCCCTCCCGTGCTCTGTGCACCCGCCTGTCACGTTGACGCTGGTCGTGTACAGCGGCTTGAAGTCTTCACCGACGTACTTGTCCAGCATGGAAACCGGCGGCGCGGACAATTCTCTCATCGTGTCTTCTCCTTTGCTGGGGCGCACTTATGGATGCGCGGCGCCTGCCGTCTTCAGCCATTGATCGAGCGTGATCTTGCCCAGGCGTGCCTGGCCGCCCGGCACCAGGTCCAACTCTTTCAGCTCGGCGCCGAAATAGCGCGCATGCACATCCGCCGTGACAGGACGGCCATCCTTGATGCTGTCCAGATAGCGCTGCACCAAGCCGGCCATACTGCCGCGCTCGGGTCCGGCAATTTCCACCAGGCCGTTGACCGGGCTGCCCAAGGCGATGTCGGCCAAAGCGGCCGCGACATCGTCCGACGCCATCGGCTGCATCATGGCGGGCGACAGCCGTATCGCCTGGCCATCGAAGCCGGCCTTGGCTATGCCGCCGAGGAATTCAAAGAACTGTGTCGCGTGGACGATGGTGTACGGCAGGCCCGACTGGCGGATGAGAGCCTCCTGCGCAACCTTCGCGCGCATGTAGCCACTGTCCACCAACCGCTCCGTGCCGACGACGGACAGCGCGATGTGATGCCGGACGCCCGCCGAGGCAGCCGCGGCTAGCAGGTTGCGGCCGGACGTCAGGAAGAATTCCATCACGGCCCGGTCTTCGAACGACGGCGAATTGGCGACGTCCACCAGCACATTCGTGCCCGCCAACACCTCGGCCAGGCCTTCGCCGGTGATGGTGTTGACGCCGGATGCGGGCGACGCCGCGACCACCTCGTGGCCACGTGTGCGAAGAATGTTGACCAGCTTGCTTCCGATGAGGCCAGTGCCTCCGATAACGACGATCTTCATGGTGATCCGCCTTTCGAGATATGGGTGGGAATAGCAGTGATGCCAAGGAAAATTCTAGGCTTGCTCCATATCGGGCGGTAGGGCTGTGCCGGGCTGCACCGTGGTTCATGGCAGGCACCAATCCAGACGGCCTCGTCATAAATAAAGGGATTTTTGTCATTTACGCCGGGTTGGTTCGAAACTACCATCCAGCTCAGGAAACAAGCAGTGCCCGCCACCGAAAAACCGTGCGGGCGACAACGTGACAAGGCGAGTACATGACACTTCATCAGCTTCATCCAGACCACCGAGTTGACGCGCTCGCATCGAGTTTCGCCACGACCTATGCGGGCGTGGTGGCGTTCATCGCGGTGGTCCACGAAGGCAGCTTCGCCAAGGCGGCGGAGCGGCTGGGGATTGGCCGCTCGGCGATCAGCCGCAGCGTGCAGAAGCTGGAGAACCAGCTCGACACGCGCCTGTTCCTGCGGACCACGCGCAGCACATCGCTGACCGGCGAGGGTGAGCTGTTCTACGAGAACTGCAAGCCGGGCGTGGAGCGCATCGTCCGCTCAATCGAAGAGATGCGCGAACTGCGCAGCGGCACGCCGCGCGGCCTGCTGCGCCTGAGCGCCACGGCCGGCTTCGGGCGCAAGGTGGTGGCGCCGCTGTTGCGCGGCTTTCGCGAGGCGTATCCGGAAATCAGGATCGACCTGGTGCTGGAGGACAGCCCCACCGACTTCATCTCCGACCGCATCGACGTGGCGTTTCGCAACGGCCGCATGGACGACAGCCAGGTGGTGGCGAAGCAGCTGATCCCCATGCAAATGCTGGTGTGCGCCTCGCCCGACTATCTCCAGAAGCATGGCATGCCGCAAAGCGTGAACGAGCTGGCGCAGCACCGGTGCATCAACCTGTTGCTGGCTTCTGGCCGGGTGTGCGAATGGGAATTCAAGGTGGGCGGCATCGAGCAGAAGTTCCTGCCCCAGGGCAGCAGCAGCTACAACGACGCCGACCTGGTGCTACAGGCCGTGCTCGACGGCGAAGGGCTGGCGCAGCTGGCGGGCTATCAAATATGCGACCACCTGCGCTCGGGGCGGCTGGTGGCCTGCCTGCCCTCCTGCGCGCCCAACGACCGTGGGCATTATGTGTGTTATTTGAGCCGCCATCACCTGCCGCGAAGGATACGGGTCTTCGTCGACTACATGACCCAGCACATCCGCGCGCTGGACCTGCATTGCATCACCAATTTCACGCGCATGGCGCAGGGATAAGGCCGTCACTCGGCCGCCGCACGGGCGGCAAAGCGCTTCCGGTAATCCGAGGGCGACATCCCGAGGTTGCGGTGGAAGATCACCCGCATGCGCTCCTCGTCGGCGAAGCCGCAGTGACGGGCGATCTGGTCCAGGTTGCGTTTCGAGTTCTCCAGCAGGCGCCGCGCCGCCTCCAGGCGAAACAGCTCGACCGCCTTGGACGGCGCATTGCCGGTCTTTTGCTTGTAGACCCGGGAGAAGTTCCGCGAACTCATGCACGCACGCTCGGCCAGTACGCTGACCGTGATGTTGGTCTGGCCAAGGTTTTCAGCCAGCCAAAGGTGCAGCTCGTCAAAGGCGGCCGTGTCCTTGGACTGCGCCTGCAACAACTCACTATGCTGTGCCTGGTCCCCGGAGCGCTTCAGGAACACCACGAGCTCCTTGGCCACCTGCATGGCCATGCCGCGCCCGCTGTCGGCTTCGATCAGGGCCAGCGCCAGGTCGATGCCGGCGGTGACGCCGGCCGAAGTCCAGGTGGCGCCCTGCTGCACAAAGATGGCCTCGCCATCGACGGTCAGCGCGGGGAAGCGTCGCTGCAACTCGTCGCACTGGGCCCAGTGCGTCGCCACCCGTTTCCCCTGCAGCAGGCCGGCTTCGGCCAGCAGGAAGGCCCCGGTGCAAACCGATGTGGTGCGGCGCGCCAGCTTGGCGTTGGCGCGGATCCAGTCCACCGTTTCCGGGACCGCGCCCAGCACCGTCAGGATGTCCGGCGCGCCCGGCACCACGATGGTATCGATCACCCGGCCCTCGAAGTCGCTGAACGGGCGGCTGTCGATGCCGACGCCCTCCACCGTTTGGATCAGGCCACCGTGCAAGCTGACCGTGTGCCGCTCGTACCCGGCCTGGCCAAGCCTTGCCATGTTCTTGGACGCGACCCAGAACGCCGATTGCGGACCGGTCAGGTCCAGCAATCCCATCTGGGGAAATGCGACGAATAACACCAGCGGCGGTTGGTGACGGTCTATGGACATGGCGGGTCAGCTGGCAGGAATTGATCGGGCGGGCATTCTTCCATTGCAAATATTGGCTGTCAAGCGCGCAACCGAAGCAATAATACGCGCTTCGAAGGGGGCGCTGCCCCCACCTTCCCTGCGATATCAATTTCGGTATCACGCGAGAAAAAAAAGTGATTGGTTAATTGATAATTCAAGGACTACATTTGTCGTATTAAAAAATGTTACCGCAAACATTTTTAGCTTCACTAACATGAAGGCTAACATGCGACATGAAAAGGCCCGCCTACAGGGCCGAACAGGAGACACGTATCGCGGATGGAGGCGCTTGGCCGTACAGGCCCTGGTGCTGGCTGCTGCCATTCCGCTCCCGGTCCATGCCGCGGACGTGCGCGGTGACGCCCAGGCGCGCGCCCAGCGCCTGGTGGCGCAATTGACGCTGGACGAGAAGATCAACCAGTTGCTGAACGTGGCGCCCGCCGTGCCGCGCTTGAACATCCCGGCCTACAACTGGTGGACCGAGTCGCTGCACGGCGCATTGGGGCCGCTGCCCACCACCAACTTCCCCGAACCGATAGGCCTGGCCGCCAGTTTCGACGCGCCGCTGCTGCACCAGGTGGCCACAGCCATCAGCACCGAGGTGCGCGCCCTGCACACGCTGGGCCGCGAGACCGGGCACCTGGGCCGCATCGGCACCGGGCTCGACACCTGGTCGCCCAACATCAACATCTTCCGCGACCCGCGCTGGGGACGCGGCCAGGAAACCTATGGCGAGGATCCTTACCTGACCGCGTCGCTGGGCGTCGCTTTCATCCGCGGCATCCAGGGCGGCAACCCGGACCTGCCCGACGTGGTCGCCACGCCCAAGCACTTCGCCGTGCACAGCGGGCCGGAATCGACCCGCCATGCGGCGAACGTGTTCGTTTCCGCGCACGATCTCGAGGACACCTATCTGCCCGCCTTCCGCGCCGCCATTGTCGATGCCCAGGCCGGCTCCATCATGTGCGCCTACAACCGCATCAACGGCCAGCCGGCCTGCGGCAGCGAGCTGCTGATGCGGCAGCATTTGCGCGGCGCCTGGGGCTTCAAGGGCTACGTGGTCTCCGATTGCGATGCGGTGACCGATATCTCGGAACGCCACAAGTACGCCAGCGACCCGGCCGCCGCCGTGGCGGTGGCGCTGAAGGCCGGCACCGACAACGAGTGCAACACCAAAACCCTGGGCGAAACGCCGGGCCTGGCGGAGCGCTATCGCGAAGCCTGGCAGCGCGGCCTGATCAGCATGGCCGACATCGACCAGGCCCTGGTGCGGCTGTTCTCGGCGCGCTACCGCAACGGCGACCTGGCCGGCCTGCCGCAGCGCCAGGCCCATGCGGCGCCGGTCAGCGCCATCAACACGCCCGCGCACCAGGCGCTGGCGCTGCAAGCGGCCACGCGCAGCCTGGTGCTGCTGAAGAACGACGGCGTTCTCCCGCTCAAGCCGGGACTGAAACTCGCGCTGATCGGCCCGCTGGCGGACGCCACCCGCGTCCTGCGCGGCAATTACTCGTCGACCCAGTCGGCGCCGCCGGTGTCGGTGCTGGAAGGCTTGCGGCGCGCGCTGCCGCAGGCTCGGATCACGCTGGCGCCGGCCGGCGCCTCGATCACCGACGGCGATCCGGTGCCGGCCTCCGCCCTGCGCGCGCCGGATGGCCAGCCGGGCTTGCGCGTCGAGTACTTCAACCGCAACGGCCAGCAATACGACAGCAAGCCGGTGCTGAGCGTCACCGAACCGGGACTCGAGGCGCACGGCCTGCAATTCAAGGCGGTCGCCGATCATCACAAGGTCACCTGGGATGGCGAGCTGAGCGTTCCGGAAAGCGGCTTGTACCGGCTGGGTGTCAGCGGCGTCAAGGGTGCGCTGAAGGCGGGCGGCAAGGCGCTGGTCGAGGCCAGCGAATATTCGCAATGGGGCGAGCCGCTGAAACTGACCACGGTGCGGCTGGAGCAAGGCCAGCGCTATCCGCTGCATTTCGAGGCGGAGTCCGGCGGCAGCGGCGTGCCCGGCCTGTTCTGGAAGCGCATCTCCAGCGACGCCGATGCCGACCTGCGCCGCGCCACCGCGGACGCCGACGTGGTCGTTGCCGTGGTCGGCCTGACGTCGGACCTGGAAGGCGAGGAGATGGCGATCAAGGTGGACGGCTTCGAGGGCGGCGACAAGACATCGCTGGACCTGCCGGCCGAGCAGCGGCAACTGCTGGAACGCGCCAAGGCGCTGGGCAAGCCGCTGGTGGTGGTGCTGATGAACGGCAGCGCGCTCGACCTGTCATGGGCCAAGGACAACGCCGCCGCCATCCTGGAAGCGTGGTATCCCGGCCAGTCGGGCGGCCTGGCGATTGCCGATGTGCTGAGCGGCCGCGCCGATCCGGGCGGCCGCCTGCCGCTGACCTTCTACCGCAACGTGGCCGACCTGCCGCCGTTCGACGACTACGGCATGCGCGGCCGCACCTACCGCTACTACAACGGCACGCCGGTCTATGCCTTCGGCGCCGGCCTCAGCTACACGAGCTTCGGCTACGCGCCGCTGCACGTCGCGCCGGTGGATGGCGCGCCGGAAAACGGCGTGACGGTGACCACGCAAGTGACCAACACCGGCGGCCGCGACGGCGACGAGGTGGCGCAGCTGTACCTGACGCCACCGGCTTTCGACGGTGCGCCACGGCTGGCGTTGCGCGGCTTCCAGCGCGTCGCACTGAAGGCGGGCGAGAGCCGCCGGATCAGTTTCCGCCTGACGCCGCGCGACCTGAGCTTTGTCACGCGCGACGGCCAGCGCCAGCTGACACCGGGACAGTACCAGCTGAGCGTGGGCTCCGGGCAGCCCGGCACGGGCGTGGCGGGACAGCAGGCGCCTCTGGTCTTGAAGCGCACCGTGTCATTACCGCGATGACAAGGAGCGGCTAAACATCAACCGTTACAAGGAGAGAAGCGACCGGACATCAAACCGTTAGACCACGTACAAGCAGCTCAATATAAAAAATACGGAGACTTTATGCAGAAACCTTTTCAACGTCGTTTGATGTACCTGGCCGTTGCCAGTGCATGCAGCGCGCTGGCCATGCCCGGCCACGCACAGCAGGCGCCAGTTCCCGGCACCGAAGGCCCGCAAGTTATCGTGACGGGCATCCGCGCCAGTATGCAGTCGACCCTGAACCTCAAGCGCAACTCGGACGGCATTGTCGACGGCATCGTTGCCGAAGACATGGGCAAGTTCCCCGATACCAACCTGGCCGAATCGCTGCAGCGGATTTCCGGCGTCTCGATCGACCGCAGCAATGGCGAAGGGCAGAAAGTCACCGTACGTGGCCTGGGCCCGGACTTCAACCTGGTGTTGCTGAATGGCCGCCAGATGCCCACCACCGACCTGAGCGATTTGTCCGGCCGGTCGTTTGACTTTTCGAACCTGGCGTCGGAATCGATTTCGCAACTGCAGGTGTACAAAACCGGCCGCGCCGACAGCCCGACCGGCGGCATCGGCGCCACCATCAACGTGGTCACCGGCCGTCCGTTCGACAATCCCGGCATGCATTCCAGCATCGGCGTCAAGGCGGTCAAGGACACTTCCAACGACCACCTGCCATCCGGCGTGAAGGGCGACAGCGTGACGCCGGAGGTGTCCGGCATCTACTCGAACACCAGCGCCGACGGCCGCTTTGGCGTGTCGCTGAGCGCCAGCTTCCAGTCGCGCGATTCCGGCTTCAACCGCGCCGGCCTGTTCAACGGCTACCAGGGTCCGTATCTGGGATCGGCGGTCATCGACGGACAGACCCTGCCGCAACCCGGCACGCCCGGCGCGGCGAACATCACCAACCGCCCCGCGCAGGACGCGCTGTATTCGATTCCACAGAATATGAACTACAACGTTGCAGCGGTCCAGCGGCAGCGCACCAACGGCCAGCTGACCTTCCAGTTCCGCCCGGTGAAGGACCTGACCACCACGGTCGACTACACCTATTCGGAAAACAAGATCCAGACCAAGCGTAACGAGCTCAGCGTATGGTTCGCGCAGACGCCGACCTCGACCAGCAGCTGGCCGAGCGGGCACGTGGTCAGCCCGCTGACCTATTCCGAGGTCTACCCGACGCCGCAGGACATCTCGGTGGTGGGCAGCGACTTCGCCACCAAGACCAAGAACCAGTCGATCGGCTTCAACGCCGCCTGGAAAGTCCGGCCGGGCCTGAAGCTGGAGTTCGACGCCCACCACTCCACCGCCGAGTCCGGCGCGGACAGCCCGTTCGGCAGCGAGAACGCGCTGTCGAACGCCAGCTTCAGCCGTGGCACGACCAAGGTCGACTTCACCCACGAGCTGCCGATCCTGAGCATGCCGGCCGCCAACCTGGCCGCCGCGCCGATCCAGGCCGCCGGCTCGTGGTTCCACAACGGCTACGAGAAATCGGTCATCAAGCAGGCGCAGGCAAAAGGCAGCCTGCAGTTGATGGAGGCATCCGAGCTGAACTTCGGCGTCGGCTATACCGACACCACCAACCGCTCGACCTTCTCCAACGTGCAGAACAACACCTGGGGCGGCGCGACCAAGGCGTCGGACTATCCGGCCAGCCTGTACCAGGCCAATTCCCTGCCCTCGTTCTTCAACAAGCTGGGCGGCGCCAACTCGCCCGACCTGTTCGGCACGCTGTACACCTTCGACTTCGCCAAGGTGCGCCAGGTGACCGCGAACGCGGTGGGCAACCAGGCCGCCTACCTGCCTAACTTCGGCGTTCCCGACACCGACCGCACGCTGCAGGAAAAAACCACGTCGGCCTATCTGTCCCTCAGCAGCGATTGGGATCTCAAGATTCCGGTCCACACGTCGGTCGGGGTGCGGGTGGAACGCACCCAGGTCAGCTCGGTCGCCCAGGTGCTGCCGGCCAGCGCGGTGGTGTGGGTGGCGCAGAACGAGTTGCCGCTGACTTTCGGCGGCCAGGCATTCAGCAGCACCGATGCGTCCTATACCAATGTGCTGCCGGCCTTCAACCTGGATGCCGACCTGCGCAGCGACATGAAGCTGCGGGCCAGCCTCGGCGCCACCATTGGCCGCGCGCGCTACGATCAGCTGCAAGGCGGCATGACGCTGGGCACCATCGCCAACGTCTTCACCGGCGGCAGCGCCTCGGTCGGCAACCCGGCGCTGAAGCCGGTCAAGTCGAAGAACCTGGATCTCTCGTGGGAATGGTATTACAACAAGCAGAGCCTGTTGTCGCTGGCCTTCTTCCGCAAACAGCTGGACAACTACGCCGGCCAGACCCTGATCTCGCAGTCGCTGTACGACCTGCACACGCCGATCGGCGGCGCCTACTACAAGGCGGCTTTGGGCAGCGGCTGCGGCGCGGCGGACACCAACTGCATCCGCAACTACATCCTGGGCAATTTCGACGGCCAGCCGGGCGTGAAGATGACCGGGAAAAAAGGCGATGGCATGCTGGACGGTACCATCACCGGCCTGTCGACCGACCCGCTGCTCTACTTCCAGACCACCACCTACGCCAACCAGAAATCGGCCAACGTCAGTGGCGCCGAGGTCAACGTGCAGCACATGTTCGGCGAAAGCGGTTTCGGTGTGCAGGCGAACTACACGTATGTGCACTCGCCGCTGAAGTACAACAACGCCGACGTCAACGACCAGTTCGCCATCCTCGGCTTGAGCAATTCAGCCAACGTGGTGGGCATCTTCGAGAACAAGCAATGGTCGGTGCGGGTGGCGTACAACTGGCGCGACGAGTTCCTGGCCGCGACGGTCGACGGCAACAACCGCGCGGCGCCGGTGTACACCGACGCCTACGGTCAGGTCGACGTCAGCGTGGGCT
>Ga0308157_10006459_pt1 | contig 14061 bp, 10 predicted proteins | sample PhyBR1_FD_201035 | JGI IMG/M metagenome (GOLD analysis project Ga0308157, IMG submission 201035) | Phyllosphere microbial communities from UC Gill Tract Community Farm, Albany, California, United States - DLSLB.R1 | ecosystem: Host-associated > Plants > Phyllosphere > Unclassified | place: USA...
GCGGGCTGGCTTCGGAGCCGAACAGGGCGTGGTGGTCAGCACGCAGGCCCAGCGTGGCCATCAGCGTGCGGGTGAGGGCGAACTCGTCCTGCACGAACAGCGCCTTGTGCGTCACGTCGTCGCTGCCGTTCACCAGGCCGGCGTTGACCAGCTCTTCGTTGCGCCATTCGCCGCCGACGGTGACCTGGTGGCTGCCGAAGCGCCGGCTGGCGTGGCCGTCGACCACGTTGTCGCGCATGTCCTGCGGACGCGTGGCGCTCACACCTCCTGTGCGGCTGTTGCGCACGCTCATCGCGCAGCTGCGCCTTCCAGTCGCCGACTTCGCCCCGCCAGCCCAGGTGCGTCTGGCGCCGGTCCAGGTCGTAGCGGTTGGCATAGGCCGTGGTGCCGCTCACGTCGTCGTAGAAGCGGCGCTCTTCACCGTCGGACACGCCGAAGTCGAGCTTGTGGCCGGGGGCCAGGTCGAACTCGGCGTCCAGCCCCAGGTTGCGGGGCTTGCGTCCTTCGATCTCGCTGTAGCGGCGGTCCTCGGTGTCGGGCGTCGCATCGCGGTGGGCGTACTCCGCATTGACCGACAGGCGCAGGCGCTCGGTCAGCGGGCCGGCCAGATAGACCGAGGCGCTGCCCTCGTCGGCCGCGTGGTCGCTGCGCGCGGAGAAGGTGCCGGCAGCGCCGACCGAGCCGATCCAGCGGTCGGTGGGCTTCTTGGTGATCACGTTGACCACGCCGCCCAGTGCCTCGGAGCCATACAGCGCCGACATCGGCCCGCGAATGACCTCCACGCGTTCGATGGCGGAGATGGGCAGCCAGCCGTACTGGTAGTCCGAGTGGCCGATCACATCGTCGCTGGCGCTGATGCGCCGTCCGTCGATCAGTGTGAGCGTGTGCTTGCCCTCCAGCCCCCGCAGCGCGAGCGTCTTGCGGCCGCCCACCTGGCGGCCACTGAAGGTAATGCCCGGTGCGCCGCGCACGGCATCCAGCAGGTCGGTGGCCTGGCGCCTTGCCAGGTCTTCGGCCGTGATGACCGTGACGCTGGCAGGTGCGGTGCGCGCGTCTTGCTCGGTGAGCGTGGCGGTCACCGTCACGACCGGCAACGGAGGGATGGGCGCGGCGGCCTCTGCAGGCGACTGCCCGTGGGCGCCGCCGGCCAACAGCAGCAATGCAGCCAGAGCGAGTGGATGGCGGGAGGAGGGGAGATGAGCGGCGTGATGGCTCAGGTGGTTGCGACGCATGGGAACGGTCCTGACAGCGAAGAAAAACCGCTGTGGCTGGACGCGGAGGTCGCGTGGGGCTGGGCGGGAGAGTGGATGAAACCGGGGGCCGGCAGCTTGCCGCCGAGCAGCGCGGGATCGCGTGCGAGCAGCTGCTGGAAGAAGAAGTCGATGTCGGCCCGTGCCGCGCTGGCGGGCACGGCGTCGAGTTGGCTGGTGGCGATGGCGTCGGCGACGGACTCGGGCGTGAGCAGATCGATGCGGGCGGCCACCATGCGGCCGCATTCGAGCGGGTGCGCGCGGCACCAGGCAGCCGAGCGGGCGTAGGCCTGCGCCACGGCGGCCAGCGCCGCCGGCTGCCCGCGCAGGGCGCCCACGGCCGCGATGCCGGCCTGCGGGATGCGCGGCGTGCGCTGGAACACGCGGCCCCATTCCTGCTGCAGATCCGCACCCCGGTGCAGTTCGGGCGCGACGAGCCCGACCGGGAACGACTGCGTTTTGCGCAGGGCCATCGACACGGAGGGCTCGGACAGCAGCGCGTGGCGCACGCGGCGCGTGATGAGCAACTGCATGGCTTCCATCGGCGTGGGTACGTAACGCACGCGAAAGTCACGGCGCACGTCCATCCCTTGGCGTGCGGCCAGCAACTGCAGCATCAGGTCCGGCATGTCACCGCGAAAGGGCACGGCGATTTCTTCGCCCTTGAAGTCGGCCAGCGCCTTGCGCCCGCCGTCGCGCGTGACGATCCACAGCGCGCCCCAGACGGCGATGTTCAGCAGGGTGACGCCTACGCCCCGGTTGTAGAGGTTGGCTGCCACGTTGCTGGGCATGGCCAGCACATCGGCCTGGGTTCCGAGTGCCATCACGCGCAGTTGGTCGGGGTCGCGCCAGGGCGTGAAAACGGTGCGCTCGGCGATCGCGTCCAGCGCGCCGGTTTCGGCCATGTGGATAAGGGGCGCTGAGACGAGGGCGGGCGGGCCGGCCAGCACGATCCGGGGCTGGCGAGCGGAGGTGGCGTGCGCCAGGCCGGTGGCCACGAGGGCGCAGGCGCCGCCGGCTCTCAAGGCCTGCCGGCGGTCAAGGGACAGAAAAGGTGTCATGGATGTGAGCCGAGGTCCGGTGCGTGGGAGTGGCGCTGAAAGGCACCGGGCTCAGAACTGGTAGCTCACACCGGCCGCAACGCTGCGGCCTACGCCGGGCAGGTAGCCTGGTTGCGCGGCAGTGGCCTGGTTGCGGATGGCGTAGCTGCTCGCGTAGCGGCGGTCGGTCACGTTGTCGGCCTGCAGGTAGGCTGTCCAGGGGCCGTTGCGCCATTCGAGCTTCAAGCCCAGCAGCGCGTAGGCGTCCTGCTCCGTGCCAGCGGTGTTGGCATGGTCGGTGGGCGTGTCGGTGGGCATCCAGCGCAGGTTGGGGCCGAAGCGCCACGCCCCCAGGCGCCACAGCACTTCGGCGTTGACCAGGTGGCGTGGCACGCCCGCAATCTGGTTGCCTGCGTACAGGCCGCGCTTGAAGCGGAAGTCGCTGTACGTCCACGAGCCGCGCCAGTCCAGCGCGCCCGCCGTGCCGCCGGCCAGCGGCCAGCTGCCGGCCAGGCCCGCTTCCACGCCTTGGTGGCGCGTGCCGCCTGCGTAGTTGTAGGTGCCGACCTTGATGCCGTTGGCATCGGTGGTGCTGATGAGCTCGTCCGTTACCTCGCTGCGGTAGGCGGCCAGGCTCCAGTGCAGCGCGTGGGTGCCTTCGCCCAGCTTGCCCTGGCCGCCGACTTCGAACGTGGTGGCGCGCTGCATCGCCAGGCGCACCAGTTCGCTGCTGGCCGCCGCCGGTGCATTGGGGGCAACGGTGGCGCTGACGATCTCCCAGAAGGTGGGCGCCTCGTGGCTGCGGCTCACGTTGGCGAACCAGCGCACGTCCTGGGCAGGTGTCCAGTTCACGCCCACCTTGGGGCTGGCGAAGGTCCATTGCTGGTTCAGTGCGCCAGAGACAGCCCCCGCGCCGGTGCCCGCTGTAGTTCGGCTGACTGCGTCGCGCGACTGGTGGCTCCAGCCCAACTGGCCCACCAGCTTCCATGCCGGTGCCAGGCGCCAGTCGGCGCCGGCCTGCGCCTGCAGGTTGTCGGCCGTCAGGTCGTAGCTGCCGAAGCGCCGCAGCCGGGTGCCGTTGGCGGGGTTGGTGGCGTCCAGGTCGCGGTCCATGCGGCTGCGCGACCACGACAGGGCGGTGCGCCACGACAGCGGCCCATTCGTCTGCCCGCTGGCCTGCCACTGGGCGCCGACGGTGCGGGTGTCGGTGGTGGTGTAGCTGGTCTGGTTGTTGAAGAGGTCGTCGGTCTGCTGCCAGTACACGCCGACTTCCTGGCGCAGCGCGTCGTCGCCCCAGCGCGAGCGGTTGGCCAGGCGCAGTTGCCGGGCTTCGCGGCGCGGGTCACGGCGGTAGACGTTGAGCAGTTGGTCCTGCGGCGTGGTGCCGTCGCCCATCACCCCGCGCGGGTTGCTGGACACGCGATCCTTGGGCACGACGGTGGGAATCTGGAAGTCCAGGTCCGTCCAGCTCAGGTAGGTGCGGTTTTCGAAGCTGCCGCTGCCGCGCAAGCCCAGGTTCGCATGCAGCGCGTCGCGCCGCGATTCAGAATGGTGCCGGTAGCCGTCGAAGCGGTCGCTGCTCACGCTGATGCGGCCGTCCCAGTTCTCGCCTTGGGAGCCCACAGCGCCCTGGAGGGCCTTGCGGCCGAAGCTGCCCAACTCGGCGCGTATACGCCCGCGTTCGTCGGCACCGGTGAGCGACTGAAAGTCCAGCTCGCCACCCAGCGTGGTGGCGCCGGGCGACAAGGTGTTGGCTCCGCGCCGTGCGCTCACCAGCGCTGCGTTGCGCGGCTCGATGAAGCCGATGATGAAGGAGCCGTCGGCCTCGTTCAGCGGCAGGCCGTCCTGCAACAACAACACGCCGCGGTTGACCGGGTTGCTCTGGATGCCCGAGCCGCGGATCGACAGGCGGGGCTGGTCAATGCCGCCGAAGAAGTCTTGAATGACGATGCCGGGCTGGTAGTCGAGCGCATCACGCAGGGTGGCCAGCCGTGTTTCCTGCTGTGGCAGGGCCAGGCTGGTGCCCCCGGGCAGGCGGTCGAGCCGGGCGCGTTCGGCAGCGACGGAAGGGCGTAGCGGTGCATGGGCCTCGGGACTGTCGGCGCGCACGGTGACGGCGGGCAGCTCAACTACGGAGGGGTTGAGATCGGCCGCCAGAGCCAGTGAAGGAAGCAGTGCGCAGGCAATGGCCTGGCTCATGGCGGTGGGCCATGGAAAATGGCGTGGGGGCATCGGGCGCAAAGACATACCAGCTCGTAAATGATTGAAATAAATGGGAGGTATTCGTATTTGTGGAGAATGCCGCCATTGAAGGGGAATTGAGAATGACTTTTATCAACGCAGCACTGGAAACCCCGTCGCGAAACGCGTTTCAGGGCGCTGCGCGTGGGCTGACGGACTTGCTGGCCGGCAACCGCTTGTTGGGTGGTCTACCCGCCGAGGTGCTGGAGGATCTGGCACAGGACGCCATGCAGCGCAGCTATGCGGCGGGCGACACGCTGTTCTTCGAAGGCGACCCGGCTGACGTGTGTCTGCTGGTGGAGCAGGGCGCCGTGGAGGTGCTGCGTTATGACGCGGACGGCGAAGAGCGCATGCTGCACCGCTTCGAGCCGTGCGCGCTGGTGGCCGAGGTGGCCATGTTCATGCCCCACGGCCTGTACCCCATGACGGCCCGCGCCCAGTGCGATGTCGTGGTGTGGCGGTTGCCCCGCCAGGCGCTGCGCGGCGCCTGCGAACGCCATCCGGCGCTGGCATTGCGGCTGTTGGAGTCGCTGAGCCACCGGCTCTACAAGCGCGTGAACGAAGTGGACTGGCTGACCAGCAGCAATGCGCAACAGCGGCTGGCGGCCTACCTGGTGGGGCAGTCCGACAAGCAGGGTGAACAGATCGAACTACCCATCAGTCAGCGGCACCTGGCCGCCCAGCTGGGGGTGCGCGCCGAGACGCTGAATCGCATGCTCGCCGAGTGGCAGTCCAAGGGGTGGATTCGCGGTGAGCGCCGCAGCTGGCGGCTGTGTGATGCGGAGCAACTGCGCCAGCTGGCGGCACCGGGCGCGCGCAGATTCTGATCAGCAGCGCCTGAACCGGTGTGCTCAGGCCTTGGTGAGGCCAACCTTTTCGCGGATGCGGCGGAGCGTGCTGACGCCCTCCTGCGATGCGTTCATGGACTGGCCTCAGCGTCTGGCGCGCAGATGGCTCGGCGCGAAGCCGAAGAGTTTGCGAAATGCGGTCGCAAAGTTGGCCTGGCTGCGATAGCCCACCAGTTCTGCGGCCTGGGCCATGGTGAACCCTCGGGCCGTGATGGCGTCTGCCGCGCGGCGCAGGCGGCTCTCGCGGCGGTAGTCGAAGATGGGCTGGCCAAAAGCCTGGCGGAACTGACGTTGCAAGGTGCTGGGGTTGCAGGCCATGTGCAGTGCGATCGCGTCCATCGTCAGCACATCTGCGGCGCCGCTGTCCAGCCAGTCGCGCAAGCGGCCGGCGCGCTGCGATTCCAGCGGGCGTAGCGTGGCCGGTCCTTGGGGTGGTGCCATGCATGCCGCTGGGGGTACATGGGGCCCGCGCTGCTGTATCTGGGCCAGAGCGTCGATGGCCAACTCCAGTGCCTGCTGCTCTTGCCGAAGGCCGTGCAGCGGGTCGGCCGGTGCGCCCAGGTCGCGCAGCAGTTGCTCGGCAACGCACACCGCGCGCGGCGAAGGCGTCCAGTTGGTGACCGACAGGTGGTGCTCCTGCCCCAGGTGGGTGAGCCCCGCGCGTTGCAGCCATTGCGGCATCAACGTGAGAACCAGCATGCGTTCATGCGATGCGGCGCGACACCGGTGTTCGTACCACGCCGGCTCGCGCAGCGTGACCACCGCGCCGCGCACGGCAGCTGTCGTGGTGGTCTGCAGCAGGGTGTGGTGGCCGATGCGCAGGCGGCCATCGCCTTGCAGCTTCAGCAGCACCTTGAGCCCCTCCTTGGACAGCAGAAAGCGGTTGTTCATGTCCTGCAGGTGCACGAGGTCCATGCGGTGCAGAAAGAAACCGTCCTGCACCTGAACAAGCGACAACGTGCCATGCAGGGCCTCGCCCGCCGCAGCCTGCTCGGGCGCATCCAGCGTGTCGCCAGCCCCCAGCCGGCGCAGCAAGACGGGGCTCAATGCGGGCACCGCCAAGGCGGGGTCACGCCGATTCAGGACGCTCTCAAAGGTTTTCGTGGCTGCAAACATATTCCTTGCGGGCGCAAAAGAACGGCTGCGCCTGGCTTTCGATAATACGAGGTGTTGATAACAATTCTCAGTTAGTCCGGGCTGACCCGCATCAACAAGGTGCGTGCTGCCCCTGTGTTTTTCACCGTGCAGGGCTGGCGGTGCGCCCGGGCCAACGACACCGCTTATGCACCACACCCATCTCATTTCGCGCCTGCGCCCCCTGCTTCTGGCACTGCCAGGGCTCTTCTCCACCACCCTGGCACTGGCGCAGACCTCCGCGCTGGAAACGGTGCATGTGCGTGACAAGCTGGTCTCCGACATCACCACCGCGGTGACCAGTGAAGCCGTGCAGGCCACGGCCGCCCGCAGCCTGGGGGAGATGCTGCGCGACGAAACGGCCGTGTCCGTGGGGGGTGGCGCGTCCATTGCGCAGAAGCTCTACATCCGGGGCATGGAAGACTCCATGCTCAACACCACGCTGGATGGGGCCTCGCAAAGCGGCCGTGCGTTTCACCACCAGTCGCGCCTGCTGATCGATCCCGAGTTGATCCAGCGCGTGGAGATCGACCGGGGTGCGGCCCCCGCCAGCGCCGGCCCCGGCGCGCTGGCAGGCTCCATTCGCATGACGACCAAGGACGCCAAGGATCTGCTGCACGCTGGACAAACGCTGGGCGGCACCGTACGTGGCGGCGTGGCCTCCAACGATGGGCGGCGCGGTGGCGCATCGGTCTACGGTCTGGCGGGCGATCAGGTGGACTTCCTGCTGTCGGTGAACCGCGACGACAACGACGACTACAAGGCTGGCAACGGCGCACGCCAGACGTACAGCGGTTCCACGCAAAGCAGTGGCCTGGGCAAGATCAACTGGCGCATCGCGCCGGGCCACCGGCTGTCCTTGGGGTACCAGTCGGTGGAGGACGAGGGCACGCGCTACCTGCGGCCCAACTTCTGGCAGGCCCAGGGCAACTCGCTCATGCCGCAAAAAACCACGCGCGACACGCTCACTGCGACCTATCTGTTCGACGGCTCCGGACATCTGCCCGCCATGGAGCTGGGCCTGTTCTCCGACGAGATGAAGGTGTTGCGCACCACGACCACTGCGCAGCCGCAGTTCAACAAGCCCCAGGGCTACCGGTTCGGCGAGCGGATCACATCGGACGGTGTGAACCTCAAGGCCGCCACGCGCGTGGGAGGCTCTACCGTGCGCTACGGGTTCAACTACCACCGCTTCGAGATGGATGCGGTCAACGCGCGCCCACCGGCCGCGTCCGCCAGCAGCGGCAAGGAGCACAGCGATGTGAAGGGGCTGTTCGCGGAAGGCAGCGTTCCACTGACCGACCAGCTCCTGCTGGGCGTGGGCGCGCGCTACGACTGGTATGGCTACACCGACAACCATGCACAGCAGATCGACAGCAGCGGCCTGAGCCCCAATGCGTCGCTGACCTTCATGGCCACCGATGCGCTGAGCCTGCGGGCATCTGCCGGGCGCACGCTGCGCGGCGCGGGCCTCAAGGAAGCGTTCTATGTGAACAACACCCGTTGGAGGAACGACCCGAATCTGCAGCCCGAAAAAGCCGAGAACCTGGAGCTGGGATTCAACTACACCGAAGGTCCCTGGAGCGCCAAGGGCACGGTGTTCCGTCAGCGCATCGACAACTTCATCACCACCACCACAGGCACGACCTGGGCCATTGCCAACGTGGGCACGCTGAAGTCCCAGGGCTATGAGCTGGGCATGGCCTGGGCCGCTGGCCCCTGGCGCACCAGTCTGGCGGTGGCCAGTGCCAGCCCCAAGCTCAACGGTTACGACCTGGGTGACGAGGCCTATGGACTGGGTGTGTCCACCGGTCGCAGCTGGAACCTGGGTCTGGGTCACCGCCTGGCCGCATGGAACCTCGATGTCGAATGGTTCGCACGCTTCGTAGAGTCGAAGACGTCAACCGAGTACCTGATCTCCGAGCGGCGCATGGCCACCAAGCGCAAGGCCGGCTTTGGCGTGCACGACCTGTATGTCAACTGGAGGCCCCAGGGAGGCGACCGCCTGCGCGTGACCTTGGGTGTGCGCAATCTCTTCAACAAGAACTACTACGAACAGGGCAGCTACGCTTACTACGTGGACGCCACCGGGGCCCAGACGGGGCGTGGTTTCACCGAGCCCGGTCGGAACCTTCGGGTGGACGTCACCTGGAAATTCTGAGCAGGCTGCAGCAAGGGGGGGGACTCTTGTCGGTGCAGGAGGAGTCCCTTGCGCCCGTTGAATGACTGCAAGTTTCTCTGCGCATCGCAAGTAGCGGACAGGTATCGAGGGCTCGGCCATGGGCGGCATCCAGGGATGCCGCCGCTCTCAGAACGCGACCTGCACACCCGCCATCACCGTGCGGCCCATGCCCGGCAGTACCGTCAATCCACCCCAGGAGGCGGCGTAGTACGTCTTGTCGAACAGGTTGTTCACGTCCAGCGTCAGGCGCGTGCGCTTATCGAGCTGCCAGTAGCCCGTGAGGCGGGCCGCGGTGTAGGCCGGCAGTCGGTAGGTGTCGTTGGCGGTGCCCGTGCGTTCGCCCACATGCACCAGGCCACCGCCCACGCCGTAGCGGCTGCCGTTGGCCAGCACGTCTTCGCGGATGGCGAAGAGGCCGGCGCTCACGCGCGGAATGCCCTGCAGGCGCTTGCCCAGCAGCGCGGCGCTGTTGTCGCGCGTGACTTCCGTGTCGGTGAAGGCGAAGTTGGCAGACAGGCGCCAGTGGGCGTCCAGCTGGCCGGCCACGTCCGCTTCCAGGCCGCGGCTGCGCACCTTGCCCGCGGCCACGTTGAAGTTGGCGTTGGTCGTGCTTTGCGTGAGCACGTTGGTCTTGCGGATGTCGAACACGGCGGCGGAGGCGCTCAGGCGCTGGTCTTCCGACTGCCACTTGGCGCCCAGCTCCACGGCCTGGCCTTTGGTGGGATCGAACGCGGTACCGGCTTCGTCGGCACCGGTATTGGGGCGGAACGAGCGGCTGTACGACACATAGACCGAGCTGCGCGGCGTGATCATGTAGGTCAGGCCCGTGCGCGGGGAGGCGGCCGTATGGGACTGCACCGTGCGGCTGGAGGCGACCACGTCCGTGAAGTCCTGGTGGACCCGGTCGATGCGCAGGCCGGCCAGCAGCTTCCAGCGTTCCGTCAGATCGATCTGGTCCTGCAGGAACAGGCCGGTGGCACGCTGGTAGTCCTGGCTGTTGAAATACGGCGTCATCGACGCGGTGCGGGGCTGGTTGTAGGTGGGCTGGTAGATGTCGGTGGCGTACAGGCTGGAGCCGCGGGCCGAGGCCTCGCCGTACTGGCCGACGAACAGGCGCGAGGACTCCAGGCCCACCAGCAGGGTGTGGCGCAGGCTGCCGGTGGTGACCTTGCCCTCCACCTCGGCCTGCACCGAGGTGTCGCGCGAAGGCAGGCTGCGCCAGGTGTCGCTGCGATACAGTGTGCGGCCATCGGCCTGCAGCTGGCCCAGCCGTGCGTTGCCGAAGTCCATGGCGTCGCCGTAGTACGCCGTCTCGCGGTACGACGCGCCCACGCGGGTGCGCCAGCCGCGCCCCAAGTCGTGGTCCAGCGTGAGCTGGTGCGTGTCGCCGTTCACATGCAGGTTGTCGCGTGCGGGCTCGCCCAGGTAGCGGTCGCGTGGCAGCACTCCGGGGTTGCCGTTGACCTGGAGGGTGCCGCGGTCCAGCGGCGTGCGGATGCGGATGAACTCGGCCTCGTACTGCAGCACGGTGTCGGCGTTGATGTTCCAGGTGAGCGCCGGGGCGATCACGTACTTCTTGTTGTCCACCAGATCGGTGCGGCTGGCGCCGTCCTCGGCCGCCACGTTCAGGCGGTAGGCAATGCTCTGGGTGATGGGGCCGGTGGTGTCCAGCGTGGCACGGCGCATGCCGCGCGTGCCCACCTGCAGGCCGGCGGTGTGTGCGGGCGTGAACTGGGGCTTCTTGGTCACCACGTTCAGCGTGCCGCCGGGTTCGCCGCTGCCATAGAGCGCAGCGGCCGGGCCCTTGAGGAATTCGACGCGCTCGACCGACGCCACATCGCGCTGCGGGCCGTAGCCCCGGCCGGAGGCGAAGCCATTGAGCAGCGAGCCGCCGTCGGTGTTGCTGAAGCCGCGGATGGCGTAGTTGTCCCAGGTGCCGCCGAAGTCGTTCAGGCGCGAGATGCCGCTCACGAAGTCCACGGTGTCCGACAGGCGCGTGGCGCCCAGGTCGTCGATGAACTGGCGTGGCACCACGCGCACGGCCTGGGCCGTTTCGATCAGCGGCGTGTCGGTGCGGGTGGCTGCCGTGTTGCGCGTGGCGCCCTGAAAGCCCGAAGTGCCGGAGGCTTCCTGCACGCGCACCTCCTGCAGTGTAGTGGTGGAGGCGGGCGCCTCTTCGGCGTGGGCAGAAGCAGCGAAGCCTGCGCACAGGGCAAGCGTGGCGCAGGCGAGGGGGGACCGGCGGGCAGTCAGAAGGCGGGAAGACATGGCGGCAGCGGAAGGAAAAGAGTGATGGACGGGGAATCCGTCCCTTGACGAGGGCTCGGGGTCGAAAATTTGCACGCAGTACTTGCATACAAGGCGTGCCGCATTATGTATCAAATGCGATGTATTCGCATTTGATTGCTGAACGCCTATCGCACGGCGTTGTTCTGTTGCACGCCCGATGGCCGGCTCGGCGGCAGCCGGCCCGTGGTCCGTTTAGCTCTAGCGGTCAGCCTGTTTTCTGCTGCGCCATCAGTTCGACGAAGCGCCGGGCGCCCAGACCGAGGGGCCGCTCCTTCGACCAGACCAGGTCCACCCACAGAGCGGCGCCATTGCTCAGGTTCTCGAAGTTCATCTCCACCAGCGTGCCGGCCTGGATGCGGGGCTCCACCAGCGCGCGTGGCTGCCAGCCCCAGCCCAGGCCGGCCTCAATCAGGCCTAGGGCGGCCAGGTGGTTGTCGGTGCGCCAGTGGTGGCGGGCGAAGACGAAGCGCGGGTCGGTCTGCGCCCAGTCGCGGCTGGCCACCACGATCTGGCGGGTGTTGGTGAGATGGACCTCGCTGAGCAGCGGCCGCTGGCGGGTTTCGCTCAGCACGGGGTGGCTGGGGGCGATCACGGCGACTAGCGTTTCGCTGCCGACTTCCTCGAAGCCCTCACGGCCGTCGATGCTGGGGCGCTCGAACACCATGGCCAATTGCGCGCGCCCGGCGTGCAGCATGGCGACGGCATCGGCCTGCGGGGCAGCCAGTACTTCGACCTGCAGCAGCGGGTGTTCGTGGGCCAGGGCCGCCAGCGGGCCGCTCCAGTGCGCGGCCAGCAGTTCCGGCGCGATGGCGATGGTCAGCCGCTCTTCCAGCCCCTGGGTGAGCGACAGCGCATGGGCGTTGAGCTGGCGCAACTGCAGGGTCAGCAGGCGCGCCTGGGGCTCCAGTGCGCGGGCCGCGGCTGTGGGGCGGGGCTCGCGCCCGCTGCGGTCGAACAGCTGCACATCGAGTTCGGCCTCCAGGTGGGCGATGGTCATGCTCACCGCCGACGGCACGCGTGAAAGCGCGCGAGCAGCAGCGGAGAACGAGCCGTGGTCGAGGGCCGCCAGAAAAACCTGCGCGCTGTCAGAGGAAAAAGCCATGCGAACACCTGGATAAGAAGGCTGAATTATCAGAAAAACTGAAACAAGCTGACTTTTTATATCAGCGCAACTTACATAAAGTGGCGCCCATGCACTCTGAAACTTCTTCTCCACGCGGCCTGCAAGGCGTCAAGCGCCGCGTGATCTATGTGACCTTGTACGAACTCATCGCCATCGTGGTGGCAACGGTCGGCCTGGCCCTTTTCACCGGCCAGAGCGCCGGCCACTCCAGCGTGGTGGCCGTGGCCGCGTCGGGCATCGCCATCGTCTGGAACATCGTCTTCAATTGGGCCTTCGAGCGCTGGGAAGCGCGCCAGCCCACGCGGGGCCGCAGCGTGGGCCGCCGCGTGGCCCATGCCATCGGCTTCGAGGGCGGTTTGATCTTCACGCTGGTGCCGCTGTTCGCATGGTGGTTCGAGGTCAGCCTGTGGGAGGCCTTCGTGATGGACCTGGGGCTGGTGGTCTTCTTCCTTTGCTACACCTTCGTCTTCAACTGGGTGTTCGACCACTTCTTCGGCTTGCCCGCTTCGGCCCAGGTACCCGCCAACGCGGGTCTGCAGGGCTGACCAGGCCGCCCGGTCAGATAAAAAGAAAGTCGCCTTCTGGCGGCTTTTGCTTTCAGGGCTTGGTGGCCGCCGGTGGTGGCAAGGCCGTTGTCGAGGGCGTCTGCGTCACCAGCCAGATGCCCCAGCAGACGAGCACCAGCGCCAGCGCGTTGCGCCATTCGAGAATGCTCTCGTGCAGGAACAGCGCCGACAGCAGGGTGCCGAACACCGGCACCATGAAGTTGAACGCGGTCACCAGGCTGACCCGGTTGTGCTTGAGCAGCAGGCTCCAGATCGAGATCGCCAACGCCGACAGCACCACCAGATACGCCAGCAACGCGCCCGAGGCGGCGGTGATCTCGCCCAGGTGCCCGCCCAGCCCGTAGCCGGCCAAAAGCAGCACGACGCCGCCCACGGCCAGTTGGTGGCCGGTCATCACGATGGGGTCGGTGTGCTGAGAGATGCGTTTGCCGTAGATACCGCCCACGGCCAGCACCAAAGCCGCGATCACCACGAAGCCCTCGCCCAGCAACGTGAACTCGAAGCCCGGCAGGGCCCCCGCCACGCCGCCCCCCAGGTTGACCACCATCACGCCCGCGAACCCGACCAGACAGCCCAGCGCCTTGCGGTAGCTGAGCCGGTCGTTGTGATAGATCCAGTGGGCCAGCAACACGCTGAAGAAGGTGCCGGTGGCGTTCATGATCGAGCCCTTCACCCCGGTGGTGTGGGCTACACCGATGTAGAAGAACACGTACTGCAAGGTGGTCTGCACCAGGCCCAGGATCGCCAGCTGGCCCCACACCCGCGCCGGCCAGCCTGCCAGCTGCTTGCCGGTGGCGGCGGCATACGCCAACAGGGCGGCGCCCGCCAGGGCAAAGCGCCAGCCCGCGAACACCAGCTTGGACGGAATGTCGTCACCGGCGATCGCCAGCAGCGCGTAGCCCGTCTTGATCGCCGGATAGGAGCTGCCCCACAGCAGGCAGCACAGCAGCGCCAGCAAGAAGACGGTACCGCGCTGGGTCAGGGGATGGGCGGTGGAGGTGGGCGGCACGGCAGGCTTTCATGGGGCTGGATGCGCCCCAAAGCGGTGCATTCTAGGAGGTTGTCTGACAACTTGCTGGGGCCGCTGCACGGTGAGCGGGCCGTGAAAAACGGAGGACGAAGGACTTCGATGCCTCCTGTTACAGAGGATAATTGCTCCTATTTTTATAGCTGCCAGCACTTATGAAATAAGCGCTGGAGGTCAATTTGCTTGCTATGCTTGCTGCGAGGCGCTTCATGGGCTGGGCTGGCCTGTTACGCCCCGTCACCATCCCTTCTGCGTGTCTGTTTAGACTGCAAATCTTCTAACGAGGAGAGATCATGGATCGAAACCAAGATAAGCAGACTCCTTCGGACTCTGGTGGCCGCAGTGGGTTCTGGTACCACCT